>UMKA01054067.1_pt1 | contig 18826 bp, 17 predicted proteins | sample 1966211 | NCBI WGS metagenome assembly UMKA01 (sample SAMEA4836165, study PRJEB28245) | human gut metagenome | biome: gut microbiome; material: fecal sample | place: Denmark | collected 2008
TTATCAATTGTAACACGCTTTATAGTAGAAAACAAGCATCTTGCTATTCTTCTTGTTGGCTATTGCGCCTATGTTTACAAGTCTGTAAATCAAAAAAGAGTCCAATTACTGAACTCTTTCATCTCCTTTAATACCAGCCATTGGTCAACCAGAAGTTTTTAGCTGCAGACCATGATCCATAGCGGTTAACGACATATTGATTGGCTACTTTCTCCTGATTTTCAGGTGATAAATCTCCATTTAAATACGTGATTGTTAACTGATATCGACCATAATATTGGCCATTTTGTGCTGTATAACTGCCGCTTGATTCTTTCTGAGCAATCCATTCTTTAGCCGCTGCATCCTCTGCACTCAAGCCATTTGATGCAGAACCCGTCGTTGTTGCTTGTGTAGTGTCAACTTTACTAGTGGTAGCTTGCTCTGCAGTATTAGTTGCTTCCTTCTCATCTTCAATCTCAAGAACTTGTCCAACTGTAATGAGATTTACATTGCTAATCTTATTTTTCTTAGCAATTTCATCAACAGTTGTGTTCTTTTCCTTAGCGATAGCAGATAAGGTATCCCCTGACTTTACAGTGTAAGATGCTGCACTGGCGAGGACAGGAATAAACATTCCTGATAATAAGCTAAGTTCGATAACACGTTTTACAAACATTTTTTTATTCATGGTTTTACACTCCTTTTCTGTATGCTCTCTATCTTACAGAAGAAATGTTTCGGAAATTTTATGAAATCACGTCAAATGTTTCAACAATGTGTTAGCGAGAATAAATAACACCTCAAATAAAATGGTTTTAAGTATCTTTTAAGTTTAAAACAAAATTTCCCTCTCAAATAGGAGAAAACAAGACCTAGATTTGTTATAATGAAAGAAAAGAAACCCTAAGGAGCAGACTGATGAATTCGCTTAAATTCCAATCCGTATTTGATATTATTGGACCAGTTATGATTGGACCTTCTAGTAGCCATACTGCTGGAGCCGTTCGTATTGGAAAAATTGTCTCTTCTATTTTTGGAGAGGATCCGACAGAAGTTGAATTTCAGTTGTTTAATTCCTTTGCCAAAACCTATCGCGGTCACGGAACAGATTTGGCCCTTGTAGCTGGTATTTTAGGCATGGACACAGATGATCCAAGAATTCCCAATAGTCTTGAAATTGCACATGAAAGAGGAATTCGAATCGTTTGGTCTATTCAAAAGGAGAGTAATGCTCCTCATCCAAATACGACGACCATCACGGTAAAAAATGAGCATAAAACTATCTCCGTCACCGGAATTTCTATTGGTGGGGGGAATATTCAGGTAACTGAGTTAAATGGCTTCGCAATTTCACTGAACATGAACACCCCAACTATTATTATCGTTCACCAAGACGTTCCTGGGATGATTGCCCATGTTACAGAAGCCCTTTCCCGCTATGATATCAATATCGCCCAAATGAACGTAACCCGCGAAAAAGCTGGTGAAAAGGCTATTATGATCATTGAAGTAGATTCTCGAAATTGTGACGAAGCGATTGAATTAATCCGTCAAATTCCCCATTTACACAATGTGAATTTCTTTCAATAAGGAGACCCCATGTTTTATTCAATTACAGAACTAGTTGAGCAAGCGACCCTCCACTATGAAGGAAATGTCGCAGAATTAATGATTGCTACCGAGTTTGAACTAACTGGCCGTGAGCGAGAAGAAGTTCTGACTCTTATGACACGTAATCTTGAGGTGATGAAAGAATCTGTCCACTTAGGCCTCAATGATCAGCTTTCTCGAAGTGGCTTGACAGGAGGAGATGCTGCAAAACTAGATCGCTATATTCAATCTGGAAAAGCCCTCTCTGACTATACTGTCCTAACTGCAGCCAAAAATGCTATCGCTGTCAACGAACACAATGCAAAAATGGGCTTGGTCTGTGCTACTCCAACAGCCGGATCGGCCGGTTGTTTACCCGCTGTTCTCACTTCAGCGATTGAGAAACTCCATTTAGATGAACACCAACAATTGGAATTCTTATTAGCGGCTGGAGCCTTTGGTCTGGTTATTGCCAACAATGCATCGATTTCTGGAGCCGAGGGAGGTTGTCAAGCAGAGGTTGGGTCAGCATCTGCTATGAGCGCAGCAGCTTTAACGCTAGCAGCGGGAGGAAGTCCCTACCAAGCTAGCCAAGCTATTTGTTTCGTCATTAAAAATATGCTAGGCCTGATTTGTGATCCTGTTGCAGGACTAGTTGAGGTTCCTTGTGTCAAACGAAACGCTATGGGAGCGAGTTATGCATATATTGCGGCAGATATGGCCCTGGCAGGAATTGAATCCAAAATACCTGTTGATGAAGTCATCGATGCTATGTATCAGGTCGGATCAAGCCTACCAACTGCCTTTAGAGAAACTGCTGAAGGTGGTCTGGCAACTACTCCAACTGGGAAACGACTACAACAAGAAATTTTCGGAGAGTAATCTATGAAGTATATATTTTTCGACTTGGATGGGACCTTAGTCGATAGTTCCGAAGGTATCGAGACCACCTTTCTACACACTTTTAACCTGCTGGGGGTTCCTGCACCTGATAAAGAGACTATTCGAACCTTTATGGGCCCTCCACTCGAGGTTACATTTACAAACCATGTTCCAAAAGAACTTGTCACAAAAGCTGTAGAAATCTATCGCACCTATTACAAAGAAACCGGCCAACAGCAAACCTACCTCTACCCAGGTATCAAAGAACTCCTTCATCAATTAAAGGAATTGGGTTTCCACTTATTCATCACCACCTCTAAGAATCAGGAAGTGAGTCTTGAAATAGCCCATTCACTAGGAATTAGTGATTACTTTGAAGGGATTTATGGTTCTATCCCTGGATCCATGCACAAAGCTGATATCATTCAGCGTGTACTGTTGGATCATGAAATTCCAAAAGATGAGGCTTGTATCGTTGGGGATACTAAATTTGATATCATTGGAGGAAAAAACATTGGCATTCATACAATTGCAGTCAGTTGGGGTTTTGCTCCTCTAAATCAATTAAAAGAAGAAAGTCCTGATACCATCATAGACTCTCCCCTAGATTTACTCACTCATTTAAGTTAATAAAAGAGGTTTACAAAATTGTAAACCTCTTTTTTGTATAAAATCACGCCTGGGTAAGACTACACATCGGTCATCAAGGTTGACGAATACTATTGTACCTCTTTACAACTCTTTCTCGCACTTGTCAAGATAAGAAACAAAATAAAAAGAGGGTTCCCCCTCTTTTTTAGTATCCCCAAGCTGAAAGTCCTTGGTTTGAATAGGCATTATAAGCTGCTTGGATTTGATCATCAACTGTAGCAGTTGAACCCCAACCTGGCATTGTTTGGAAAAGACCACTAGCCCCAGATGGGTTTGTTGCGTTCACTTGACCATTTGATTCGCGGGCAATAATTGCTTCCCAAGTTGATGCAGGAACTCCTGTCATTTCAGCCATTCGAGCTGCTGCATAAGATCCAGTTTCTCCAGCAGTATTTCCATTTGCAAGTACAATCCCATTTCCAGAATTCGTAACAACTGGTGCCGCATTATAAGTAGCAGTAGTTGTTGTTTCTGCTGCAACTTGATTTGTAGAAGCTCCAGCTACTGGTTCCTGACTTGCTTTGGCAGTATTTACTTTGTTGATCAATGAGTTTGAACGTTCACCCAACTCAATAATTTGACCAGCATGGATCAAATCTTGATTGCTGATTTGATTCAATTCAACAAGCTTTTCGATAGTAGTGTTATTCTTAATCGCAATTTCTGATAAAGTATCACCATTTTTTACTTCGTATGTTTCAGCATTCACTACCACACCAGTAACAAAAAGTGAAAGAGCTGAGATAATAGAAGTTAATGTCCATTGGACTTTTTTTGTGTTCATCAATACATTCTCCTTTCGAACATAATACTATCTTACACATTAAATGTTACAGTTAGTTATATTTTATGTTACAAAGGTTACAAAAACATGTATTTTTCATGCAAAAAACGCTATAAATAGCGTTTTTCTTCATCTTTTTAGAAAAAACACCCTATATGTAGTGGTGGTATTCTAATATTTCAACCAAAAAATGATAGCACCAACTGCCACTATAGATAGAATAGCTATACTATCTAAGGCTTGCCATTTTAACTGCCTGTATCGGCTTCTTCCCTCTCCACTTTTATAACCTCTTGCTTCCATGGCAATTGCAAGAGCATCTGCACGTTTAAAACTTGATGCAAACAAGGGAATTAAAATCGGTATAAAAGAGCGGATTTTCTGAAGGAGATTTCCTTCTCCAAAATCAACCCCTCTAGCTCTCTGTGCATTCATAATGCGAATTGTATCATCCATCAGAGTGGGAACAAAACGGAGGCTCATAGACAACATGAGCCCAATTTCATGAGCAGGAACTTTGATCATTTTAAAAGGAGTTAACAATTTTTCTACTGCATCTGCTAAGCTTAAGGGTGTGGTTGTCAGCGTTAAAATCGTTGAAAATACAACAATGAGAATAAAACGACAAAAGATCACACCAGCTTGCGCAAGACCTTTATCCGTTACAGTCAAAAAATAAAATTGAAATAAAGTCTTACCACCAGTCGTCGCAAACAACTGAAAGAGGGTGGTGAATGCGATGATAAAGACCATAGATTTCAAGCCATTAATAAAAAAACGAAAGGGGATTTTAGCAATCAAAATCAAAGCAAGGGCCAATAAAAATAACAGGGCATTTGTCATCACATTATTAGCCCAAAACAAAATAACAATTAATAAGAAAAGTCCCAGTAACTTTGCTCTTGGATCCATACGATGGAGAATGGAATTACCTGGTACATATCGTCCTAAAATCATACTATTCATGTCCAATTAACTCCTTAAACTCCTGTAAAGTGATTGGTAAAATTGGCAAAGATAGTCCTTTTTGACGTAAACGCCAAGCAAATTTCGTCACTTTAGGTACACCTAATTGAATATTTTCTAACCCTTCTACATCCTGAAATACGTCCCTTGGGTGCCCAGACCTCACAATTCGTCCTTTTTCCAAAACATAAACAAGATTTGCGTATTCTGCCACATCTTCCATAGAATGACTAACAAGAACGATGGTCATGCCAGCTTGATGAAGTGACGCAAATAGCTTCATTAATTCCCGTCTGCCTGAGGGATCCAAGCCAGCTGTCGGCTCATCCAGTACCAAAATTTCAGGTTCCATCGCTAAAATGCCTGCAATAGCAACCCGTCTCATTTGTCCTCCAGATAATTCAAAGGGACTCCGTTCAAACAACTCTTCAGAAAGACCGACTAAAGTCAATTTCTCCTTGGCAATGCTTTCAGCTGACTCTTGGTCTACTCCAAAATTTTGAGGACCAAAAGCGACATCTTTTACCACAGTCTCAGCAAAAAGTTGACTTTCTGGAAATTGAAAAACAAGACCAACTTTCTTCCGAAGGTTCTTTAACTCTTTTTGAGAGGACTCAGAATCAATGTGTAAATCATTCATTTGCACTTCCCCTCGACTGGGTAAAAGTAGACCATTTAATAATTGGAGAATGGTTGATTTTCCACTTCCAGTATGCCCAATTAGGGCTGTATAAGAACCGCTTGGGATTTCCATATTCACATCAAAAAGAGCCGCTCCTTCAAATGGAGTTCCTTCTTGATAGGTATAACTAAGCTGTTTTAAAGCAATTCCCATAATAGTTTTTCTAGCTCTCCTTCAGTCTGATAGGTTTCTCCGACTGGAAAACCTTTTTGATGTAAAATGCTTCGCAATCGATTCGCGAAAGGTTCTTCTAATCCAATTTCATCTAAATCATCTCGAGAAAAGAGTTCTCTTGGAGTCAGATCCAAGGTCGCTTTCCCTTTTTCAAAGAGAATAACCCGATCACTTAGGGAAACTTCCTCTAAATCATGGGTAATAGAAATAACCGTTAAACCGTATCGTTCTTTAACTTCTCGAACCGTACGAATCAGTTCCAAGCGCCCCTCAGGATCCAACATGCTGGTCGCTTCATCTAAAATAATGATTTTAGGTCGTAAAGCAATAATTCCTGCTATCGCAACCCGTTGCTTTTGTCCACCGGATAACCTAGCTGGTTCTCGATCCTTAAACTCATCCATGCGAACCATTTTCAAAGCTTCATCTACTCGTTGAACCATCTCATCTCTTGGAATCCCTTGATTTTCTAATCCAAACGCCACATCATCTTCTACAGTAGCTCCAACAAACTGGTTATCCGGATTCTGAAAAACCATACCAATCTCACTACGTTTATCCCAAACGTTTTCAGGAGTTAGCAAATCTCCAGAGATATAGATTTCACCCGATTCGGGTTCCAACAAGCCATCAATCAAACGAACCACTGTTGATTTACCACTTCCGTTATGTCCGATAATGGATAACCATTCACCATGTTTCACGTGAAACGAAATATCATTTAACTGATGGTTCTCATCTGTTTTTTGGTATTTAAATGTAAGATTTCGAACTTCTATAATATTATTCATTTATCTAAAGGTATCTTTAAAGAGGTAGGCACTGCCTTTAAAGTATTCATATCCAGAGTAGACTGTAAAGATTAGCGCAACATAAAGCGTCAATTTGCCCAATAAATCCCAATGAAAGAGAAGGAAAATAATGGAAAACATTTGTGAGAAGGTTTTAATTTTTCCAGGCATAGCTGCTGGCAAAACAACTCCTCCTGTTTCAACCAATAACAGACGGAGGCCAGTAACAGCTAATTCACGGCAAATAATAACTGCCGTAATCCAAGCCGGAACCATCCTTAATTCAATCATCATGATAAAGGCAGACATGACAAGAAGCTTATCAGCCATGGGATCTGCAAATTTTCCAAAGTTACTAACAACTTCCCATTTACGAGCTAGATAACCGTCTAAATAATCGGTTATACTTGCAACCGCAAATACGATAGCTGCTGCTACATGCCAGCCATAACTTTTGCCAAATATTAGCATCAAAATAAAAATGGGAATAAACACAATTCGAATCAGTGTTAAGGCATTAGGAATATTTTCTTTTTTCATTCTAGTCTCCTTACTAGTTTACATAATAGTTTACATCTAATTGACAAAGCCGACCTCGATTTAATTCGACAAAATCATCATTCCATTCTTTTCCCATTATTTAGGGAAAATGATAAAGTCCGTCATATCACAAGCGTTGACAAAATCTCGCCCAACCTTTACAACGTCTTGTAAAGAAATACTTTGTAAAATTTTTGGAAGGTCAAATAGATTTTCACCCGTCTCAATTGGATTAAATTGAGTAGCAATATAATCCAAGGAATTCAAACCATGTAAAAAATCACCAAACATTTCGCTTTTAATCGTATCCAAATGCTCTTGAGTCACATCGGGATCTTTCTCAAAATTCTTTATGGCAGTTCTGAACTGATGGGATATACTGACAGGTTCAGAAGTATCCATCGTTAACATCACAAAGTGAAACGAAGACTCGACTTCAATTTCTAATGTCAAGGAGTTGTCAAGTTTACCAACTTCATAAAGCGACTGAAATCGTTTGGATGTCCACCCAAACATCATTGCAAACAATAATTTGAGGATAATCTTGTAGCGATACTGGTACATAGGAGGAATTTGATTTCTTCCACGAATTCCAATTGCTAATTTTGGTGAAGCAACTTCCATCCGACTTGTCTCATTTTGAACAACTGGATTTAAGTCTACAGGTGAAATGTGAGGAAGAGGATTTGAAGAAGTTTTCATCTCAAATTCAGAAACAAGGTTCACAAGACTGTCAAGATCAAAATTTCCGACAACTACTAGATGCATGTTGGATGGTTGGTAGAATAAATCGAAATTATCCTGTAAACTCTCTTCATCAATTTGAGAGAGAGAAGCTGTAGTACCTGCAATATCTTGGGCCAATGGTGTATCTGGATAGAGATTCGCCAGCGCCCTAAAGAATAATTGATAGTCAGGACTATCTTGGTACATTTCGATTTCTTGTTGAATAATCGATTGTTCCTTCTTTAGAGAATCCTTTGAGAGATGAAGAGATTGTGTCATCTCCAGTAACAATTTCAGACTTTCATTGACATACGAGGTAGTCGAAAAGAGATAACTGGTCTGTGTAAAGCTAGTAAAAGCATTACTTTCAGCTCCCAGCCGTACAAAATGTTGTAAATAATCTTGACCGTCTTGATCTTCAAATAATTTATGTTCAAGAAAATGTGCAATCCCTGCTGGAAATTCTTTTACACCTTCTACTCCATCCATTGTAAATCTTGTGTCAACTGAACCGAATTTAGTAGAAATGATTGCATAGCTTTCATTAAAATCCGTTTTTGGAATTAAATATAACCTCAATCCATTTTGGAGAGTTGTCTGATAAACGCATTCTCCAACAGCTGGATACTCTATTTTCTCCAAATCTTTCTTTATCATTCTCTTCCTTCCATAAAATAGACCGCTTGTAATTTGAGTGATTTGGCAACAGCCATAATTTCATCTTTCGTCACCAGTTGAATGGCTTGAATCCAATCATCAATTGACAAGAACTGTTTTCCTAAAGTGGATTTTAGATAAGCTCTTTCAATAAAGGTGCCAGGTCGATCCTGCGACAATTTTGCAGCATTTATTATCATTTCTTTTGTCAAGCGCAACTCTTCACTGGTAAACTTCCCTCTCTTCAAGTCACTCACTTGACGACTCATCAGAGTCATCGTCCGGGTTCTATTTTTTCTATCAATCCCTGCATAGATACGCATAAAATGAGAAAAAATATCAAAATGGCTGGAGATAGTATAAGCCAACCCTTCTTTTTCTCGGATGACTGTAAACAATTTTGAGTGAGAGAAAGTGCCCAGTAAACCATTTAAAACAATTAAAGCAAAATGCTCTTTCTCTCCATACTGAACAGGAAAGTGATAACCTAATTCTAAAATAGATTGATGAGTCTCTCGCTGCTCCAGTCCTTCTCTGACAACATTCGAGAAAGATTGTGTGTAAAAAAGGTTGACATTAGATTTACGAGGTTGTAAACCAAAGTTACTGATCTTTTCAATGACCGCTAGTTCATTGAAATCACCCATAAAGAAAAAGTCAATCAGATTTGTTTGAAGCATTTCTTGAAATGCTTGATAAGCTGACTCTTCATCCTCATTCTGAATCTGCTGGACACTTCCATACTTACTTAGTTTCATGTCAGCTTGATCATAAAACAACCGATTCAATTGTTGGTGAGCATAATAAAAATGATTTTCAATTTCTGCTTCTAGTTCTGTGATAAGATTTTTTTTCTCTACTAAAAAAGTTTCTGAATGAAAGCATCCATTTTCTGCAAGAGGAGCATTAAGAGATACCTTTAATAAATCCAGCATCTGATCTGTCAAGACATTTTTCTTGCTCAAAAAAGCATCACGGACATAGGATAAATTAATATCAACGTAGTGTGTTTGGCCGCGTTTTGAAACAGAAGTAGAAAAATTGGCTCCATACAAGTTCGCCAACTGTTCTCTAAATTGCTGAGAAGTTGGGTAAAGTTGATTGGCTGTTTCGATCATGCGTGAGGCTAAAACCCGTCCTGCTATTGTTACTTCAGAAAGGGGGGCCGAGAATCGCACTTTTATCTCATTGGTCTTAAATTTTTCTGATTTCATAAAATGGATTCGAACACCAGTAACTAATTCCATCGTCATCCTCGTTCTAACAAATATTACTCTTCATTATATCATGAAATCCCAGTAAAATCTTTCCCAGACAGATTAAAAAACGTTTACACTGACTCGCCCTATTTTAGGTTTTTCATCCTTTTATGGTATAATAACAATCATTGAGGTGAACTATGAACTATAAACTTTTTGATGAATTTATCACATTACAAGCTCTATTTAAAGAACTGGGAATCATCCAAAGCGGTGGAGCTATCAAAGCCTTTTTACTTGAAAATCAAGTAGAGGTCAATGGAGAAGTGGAAACCAGAAGAGGACGTAAATTACGAGTAGGAGATACAATCGAAGTAATTGGTGATAAGGAAATCGTAACGATTACGCAACCTAGTCCAGAAGAAATTGAAGACTACCAAGCGGACAAGCTAGAAAAAGAACGCGTTGCTCAATTGGTGAAGAAATTAAACAAAGAACAGAAACAAAAAAAAGACACAAAACCAAAAAAAGATACAAAACCAAAAAAAGATACAAAACCAAAAAAAGAGGAGAACAAACGGAAACCCGTTCGTTTCCCAGGGACATAATATGTGGCTTAAATCCATACATATTCAAAAATTTCGAAATTATAAAGAAGTAGAACTCCAATTCCACTCCGGTTTGAATATTTTCTTAGGCCAAAATGCTCAAGGCAAAACCAATCTCCTTGAGTCTATCTACTTTTTAGCCTTGACGCGCAGCCATCGGACTCGTTCCGATAAAGATTTAATTCATTTTCAAGAGGAACAATTTACCGTTTCAGGAGTGTTAGAAAAAAAGACAGGCTCTATCCCTCTAGAAATTTCCTTATCCTCAAAAGGAAGAGTCACTAAAGTGAACCACTTAAAACAAAGCAAGTTATCAACATATATCGGTAACATGAATGTGGTTCTCTTTGCTCCAGAGGATTTACAACTCATTAAAGGATCACCCTCTCTTCGTCGCAAGTTTATTGATATTGATTTAGGGCAGATGAAACCCGTTTATCTATCGGATTTAACAGCCTATCATCATGTTCTAAAGCAGCGCAACAGTTACTTAAAAACGGCGAACACAGTAGATCCAACCTTTTTAGATGTTTTAGATGAACAATTAGCAGATTATGGTAGCCGAGTCTGCATCCATCGGAAAGATTTTCTTAAAAAATTAGAAAACTTTGGCCAGGAAAAACATTTTGAAATTTCCAATCAAGCTGAAAAACTCACTATTCGGTATGACTCATCTGTTCCTTTTCAAGATGAAGAAACACTTCGCCCAACTTTTATCAAATTACTTCGAGAAAATCGGACCAAGGATCTCATCAAAAAAACAACCAGTGTCGGTCCTCACCGAGATGACATTAGTTTTTACATCAATGACATGAATGCGACTTTTGGTAGCCAAGGTCAGCACCGCAGTGTTGTTCTTTCATTAAAACTAGCAGAGATTTCGTTGATTGAATCCTTGACGAATGAAAAGCCTATTTTACTCTTAGACGATGTCATGAGTGAACTTGACAACAATCGTCAACTACATTTACTAGAAGTTATCTCTCGTGACATCCAAACATTTATTACAACTACAACTCTAGATCACCTAAAAGACTTGCCTGAAGACTTAAAAATCTTCAATATTCACTTAGGTCAAATTGACGAATAATTAACAGTGTTGTCAATTTAAATTTACATCTTTTTGACACAATAAAAGTGTGAAATAATAGAATTTCACACTTTTTCTTTTTTATTGAACGGAGTAGTTTGGTGCTTCGTTGGTAATTTGAACATCATGTGGATGACTTTCTTTTAAACCTGCCCCGGACATTTCAACAAATTGCGCATTTTCATGCAATTCTTGAAGGTTGGCAGCTCCAACATAGCCCATACCAGAACGAATACCACCAATCATTTGGAAGACGATATCGGCTGCTGATCCTTTATAAGCAACCCGACCTTCGATTCCTTCTGGAACCAATTTGTTGGCTTCATTGACAGAACCTTGGAAGTAGCGGTCACTAGATCCCTTCTTCATAGCTGCAATAGATCCCATACCACGATAGGTCTTAAATTTACGTCCTTGGAAAATTTCAGTTTCACCAGGAGCTTCATCTGTTCCGGCAAACATGGAACCAAGCATAACTGCATGACCACCTGCAGCTAAAGCTTTTACAATATCTCCAGAATACTTGATTCCACCGTCAGCAATGATTGTTTTTCCATATTCACGCGCGACAGCAGCTGCATCATAAATCGCTGTAACTTGAGGAACCCCAACACCAGCAATTACACGAGTTGTACAGATTGAACCAGGTCCAATTCCAACCTTAACGACGTCAACACCTGCATCATAGAGAGCACGCGCTCCTTCAGCTGTAGCAATATTACCCGCAATCAAAGTGCGGTCTGGGAAATGAGCCCGAATTTCAGCAATCTTACGAAGAACCCCTGCAGAATGACCATGGGCCGTATCGATCACAATCGCATCTGCACCAGCTTCAAACAATGCTTCTGCACGCTCAAATGTGTCAGAAGTAACACCCACCGCACCTGCTACTAAAAGACGACCAAATTCATCTTTAGCTGCATTTGGAAACTCAATGACTTTTTCAATATCCTTAATGGTAATCAAACCAGACAAACGACCATTCTCGTCTACCAATGGCAACTTTTCAATTCGGTGTTCTTGGAGAATCCGTTCAGCGGTCTCTAAATCAGTACCGACTGGTGCAGTTACTAGATTCTCGCTCGTCATATGATTTGAAATTGGTTGATCATAATCAGAAATAAAACGCAAATCGCGGTTGGTCAAAATCCCAACTAGTTTACGATTTTCCATGGTTTCAACAACAGGTACACCACTGATACGGTAGCGTCCCATGAGTTCATTGGCTTCAGCAATGGTATGTTCAGGTGTTAAGAAAAATGGGTCAATGATAACGCCGTTTTCAGAGCGTTTTACTTTACGAACTTCATCTGCTTGTTGGGTAATGGACATATTTTTGTGAATAACGCCAAGTCCTCCAGCACGCGCAATGGCAATAGCCATTTGGCTTTCAGTGACTGTATCCATTGCAGCTGTGATGATTGGGATATTCAACACAAGGTTATCCGCCAATTTTGTACGAAGATCTGCATCGTTTGGTAATACATGACTTTCAGCTGGAATGAGCAATACATCATCGAAGGTATAACCTTTTTTCAAAAATTTAGTGTCCCAATTTGACATTCCCATTTTCCTCTTTTCTTTCTTTTTGAGCCAAGCTCGTCTTTTTTGATTGATAATATCATACCATTCTAAGATAATTTGTCAATCATTTGTACAATATTTCAAAAAGAGGTGTTGAAACCTCTTTTGAATCATTTATTGTATTAGATCATCTTCATATCAAGAGCTTATTTGAAATAGTTCAAACCCATAGCAGACTTGACTTGATCGAGCGTTTCTGCTGCAACAGAACGAGCCACTTCACTACCCTTTTGAAGCATATCATAGACTTGTCCCATATCTTTAGCAAATTCAATCCGCCGTTCGCGAATAGGTCCCAACTCTCTCTCTAGAATCTCTAGAAGATAACGTTTGGTTTTAACATCTCCTAAACCACCCCGTTGGTAATGGTCTTTCATGTCTTGAATAGTCGCCTGATCTTCTTCTTTGCCAAAAACATCCAAATAATGGAAAACCATATTTCCTTCAATTTTTCCTGGATCTTCGACACGAATATGCTCAGGATCTGTATACATACTCATCACCTTTTTCTTCAAGGTGTCCATATCATCCGCTAAATAGATACCATTGCCAAGAGATTTGGACATTTTGGCATTCCCATCCAGACCAGGCAAACGACCCGCCGCCTCATTTTCTGGAAAAATTCCCTCTGGTTCAACTAAGACATCACAATGATAAGCATGATTAAAAGAACGGACGATTTCACGTGTTTGCTCAATCATGGGCTTTTGGTCTGTCCCAACAGGTACCAGATTGGCTTTAAAGGCGGTAATATCTGCAGCTTGAGAAACAGGATACACCAAGAAACCAGATGGAATAGACTCACCGAACCCTTTTTGGGCAATTTCTGTCTTAACAGTTGGGTTGCGTTCCAAACGTGAAACAGAGACCAAATTCATGTAATACATGGTCAATTCCGCTAGCTCAGGGATCTGACTCTGAATAAAAATGGTTGATTTATTTGGATCTAATCCAGCTGCTAAATAGTCTAGAGCAACGTTTCCGATGGATTCCACAATAGTTTGTGGGTCTTTAGCATGATCCGTTAGGGCTTGTTGGTCAGCTAAAAAGACAAACATTTGATACTTATCTTCGTTTTGCATAAGAACTCGATTCTTCAATGAACCGACATAGTGTCCAATATGGAGTTTCCCAGTCGGGCGATCTCCAGTTAAAATAATCGGCTTGGTCATTTTTCTTCCTCCCTGAAGTACAAAATAAAAGCCCACGCATAGCAAAAACTATGCGAGGGCGTCTGAGACACGGTGCCACCTCACTTAGAACAACATGTGCTGTTCCCTCTGACTCATCACAAATGAGCTGCACATAAGGCCTGCTAGCCGAATCTCTATTGGTTAAGATTCTATTTGAACATCAGTCCATTTCATTCTGTTTCGTTGCTTATTTTCAGCAACCATAAGCTCTCTAAAAAACGAATACAAATTACTCTTCTGATTGCTTTTCATTATATAATGACATCAAGGGAAAGTCAAGTTCTTCCTTCTTTTATCATCCATTATCATCTCCCTCAAAAGCTTAAGGGTATTCATTGAAAAATCAAGCGTTTTCTAGTAAAATAGGCTTATATAGACAGAAAAAGAGGAGAAATATACGTGTTAACAGTTACAGACGTCTCACTACGTTTTAGTGATCGTAAACTTTTTGATGATGTCAACATCAAATTTACAGAAGGAAATACCTATGGTTTGATTGGGGCCAATGGTGCTGGAAAATCAACCTTTTTAAAAATCTTAGCAGGGGATATTGAACCAACAACTGGTCACATTTCTCTTGGACCAGACGAACGTCTTTCTGTTCTTCGTCAAAATCACTTTGACTACGAAGATGAGCGTGCCATTGACGTCGTTATCATGGGAAATGAAAAACTTTATAGCATCATGAAGGAAAAAGATGCTATCTATATGAAGGAAGATTTTTCAGATGAAGACGGAGTCCGCGCAGCAGAGCTTGAAGGAGAATTCGCTGAACTAGGTGGTTGGGAAGCAGAAAGTGAAGCTTCACAACTCCTCCAAAATCTGAATATTCCCGAAGATCTCCACTACCAAAATATGAGTGAACTAGCAAATGGAGATAAAGTGAAAGTCCTCCTAGCCAAAGCTCTCTTTGGTAAACCAGACGTCCTTCTTTTGGACGAGCCGACCAACGGTCTTGATATTCAATCCATTACCTGGTTAGAAGATTTCTTGATTGATTTTGAGAATACCGTTATCGTCGTATCCCACGACCGTCACTTTTTGAATAAAGTCTGTACTCACATGGCCGACCTGGACTTTGGAAAAATCAAACTCTATGTCGGTAACTACGATTTCTGGAAAGAATCATCTGAACTGGCTGCCAAGTTGTTAGCAGATCGGAATGCCAAAGCAGAAGAAAAAATCAAACAATTACAAGAATTTGTGGCTCGTTTCTCTGCCAATGCTTCAAAATCTAAACAAGCAACTTCGCGTAAAAAGATGCTTGACAAGATTCAGTTAGAAGAAATTGTTCCATCTAGCCGAAAATACCCATTTATCAGCTTTAAAGCGGAACGAGAAATCGGGAATGATTTGTTGACAGTAGAGAACTTATCTGTAAAGATTGATGGTGAAACTATTCTTGACAACATCAGCTTTATCTTGCGCCCAGGTGACAAGACAGCTCTTATTGGACAAAACGACATCCAAACCACAGCCTTGATCCGCGCCATTATGGGTGAAATCGAATATGAAGGAACTGTCAAGTGGGGAGTTACAACTAGTCGCTCTTACTTACCAAAAGATAACTCAGCTGACTTTGCCGGAGGCGAGTCGATTCTTGACTGGCTCCGTCAATTCGCAAGTAAAGAAGAAGACGACAATACTTTCCTAAGAGGTTTCTTGGGACGCATGCTCTTCTCTGGAGACGAGGTTAACAAGCCTGTAAACGTCTTGTCAGGGGGAGAAAAGGTGCGCGTGATGCTTTCAAAACTCATGCTTCTGAAGTCAAACGTTCTTGTACTTGACGACCCTACAAATCACTTGGATTTGGAATCTATTTCAAGCTTGAATGATGGATTGAAAAACTTCAAAGAATCCATCATCTTTGCCAGTCACGACCATGAGTTTATTCAAACTCTTGCCAACCATATCATTGTTCTTTCAAAAAATGGTGTCATTGACCGGATCGATGAAACCTATGACGAATTCTTAGAAAACCAAGAAGTTCAAGCAAAAGTCAAAGAACTTTGGAAAGACTAAGAAATCACTCTAAATGATCAAAAACCCTGGAACCTTTGTTTCAGGGTCTTTCAATAGACTATATGAAATTTAAAAAATTTTTTTCACACCCCATCATCTTTTACTTTACAGCTTTTTTACTTCCCTTTACAATCTTATTTTTCGTCTACCTCAGTCAGGGTATTTATTGGGGGAGTGAAACTTCTCCTTTATTAGGTGATGGATTTCATCAATACGTTATTTTCGACGTTACCTTACGAAATATTTTACACGGAACAGACAGTCTCTTTTACAGCTTTACAAGTGGACTAGGCTTAAACTTTTACGCCCTTTCTAGCTATTATTTGGGCAGTTTTTTATCTCCCTTTGTCTTCTTCTTTGACAGTTTATCTATGGTTGATTCCGTCTATCTTTTTACACTGATAAAGATAGGGTTGATAGGGTTGTCAACCTATCATTCCATTAAGGGAATCTATCCTCAACTACAAAAATTCTTGATTCTTTCACTGTCAACTTCATTTGCTTTAATGAGTTTCTCAATCAGTCAGATTGAAATCAAAACCTGGCTCGATGTCTTCATTTTGGCTCCACTCATTCTCTTAGGTCTACACCGTTTAATGACTCAAAAGAAACGGGTTCTCTACTTTACAAGCTTGACGATCCTTTTCATCCAGAATTATTATTTTGGATTTATGATGGCTCTCTTCTTGACCTTATGGTATTGTACTCAGCTTTCCTGGAACTTTAAAAAAAGAATATCTTCTTTCTTTGACTTTACAATTGTGTCAATTTTAGCAGGGGCCACTAGCTTGATCATGATTTACCCCACCATATTAGATTTACGAACTCATGGGGAAAACTTTACCAAGATTACAAGAACCTTTACAGAAAATAGTTGGTATTTAGATATTTTTGCAAAAAACTTAATTGGTAGCTTCGACACAACAAAATATGGGGCTATCCCTATGATTTATGTTGGTCTCTTCCCATTTTTACTTGCCTTCCTATTTTTCTTTGTCAAATCGATTCGGTTTCACGTGAAACTAGCCTATTTGACTTTATTAGTCATTCTTATTGCAAGTTTCTATTTACAAGCTTTAGATTTATTCTGGCAGGGGATGCATGCTCCCAATATGTTTCTTCACCGCTATGCATGGCTATTTTCGTTGACTATTTTGTTCATGGCAGCAGAAGTCCTCAATCGGATAAAAGAAATCAATTGGCAATTCCTCTGTCTAGCTGTTAGTTTAGTTAGCATTGGATTTATTCTCACTTTTATCTTTCGCAAGCACTATCATTTCTTAACAAGCAGTCATTATGTATTGACACTAGAATTTCTTCTTGTATTTTTTACTGTGACACTTGCCTTTACAGTTCGTAAACTTTCTTATACAATTTTTTCTGCTGTGATTCTTTTCTTCTGTCTGTTTGAAATCAGTATCAACAGCTATTATCAGATCGATGGGATTGCAAATGAATGGGTATTTGCAGCTCGTTCTTCTTATCAAGGAAAGATTCCAGTAATTGATAAATTGACATCAAGTTTACAGGATGATAAAAATTTTTACCGAACAGAGATTCTCCAACCTCAAACAGGTAATGATAGTATGAAATACAATTTTAGAGGGATTTCCCAATTTTCATCTGTCAGAAATACAGATACCAGTTCGACCTTGGACAAACTTGGTTTTAAATCAGATGGAACGAACTTAAACCTACGCTATCAAAACAATACTTTACTAATGGACAGTCTGTTCGGGATCAAATACAATATTACAGATAGAAATCCTCAAAAGTTTGCTTTTCATAAATTGGAAACTCAAGGAAATCAAACCTTATATCAAAATGAAAAAGCTCTTTCACTAGCATTTCTAACAGCAAGTCCCTACAAGGATATCCAATTTTCTAATCTAACCTTGGATAACCAAAAGAATTTTCTCAATCATCTAACAGGCCAATCCTTGACCTTCTATCAGCGATTATATCCACTGAAAACTAGCTCAGACAATCCTTCTCAGGGACCTCAAAAGGCTAAAGTAGAAGCAGATAGTTTTCTAACTTATGCCAGTATCGAATATGAGCTCTACGTTCAAAATGATAGTCAACTTTATGTAAACCTTCCTTCTTTAGAATTTGAGAATGAAGATTATACCGACGTTGAAATCCTCACGAATGGCCAAGTCAACCGCTATACAACAGACAATGTATTTCCCTTCTTCACCATTGGTCACTTTAAAGCAGGAGAAACTGTTAAGATTCGAATTGCCTTCCCTGAAAATTCGACAGTAACCTTTCAAAATCCAGAATTTTTTGCTTTGAACCTTCAAGCCTACCAGGAAGCCTTTGAAACTTTACACCAACAAGAAGTTCATGTGCAAACCAAAGGAAATACTGTCACTGCAGATTTTACAGCAGATCATCATACAAGTCTCTTTTTCACACTTCCTTATGATAAAGGGTGGACAGCGACGATGGATGACCAGCCTGTCCCTATTCGAAGAGCTCAAAAAGGATTCATGGCTGTTGATGTCCCTAAAGGAAAAGGACAGGTTATTCTACAGTTTATTCCACATGGGTTGAAAGAAGGAACCATCGCTTTCTTACTCGGAATTTTGTCCTTCGCTGGCTACAATGCTATTCGAAATAGATCTCAATCCTCAAAAAATCAGTAGAGATGCATCATAAAGAGGCTGGGACAAAAGTCCTAGCCTCTCAATTATCTTTGG
>UMKA01021754.1_pt1 | contig 18807 bp, 17 predicted proteins | sample 1966211 | NCBI WGS metagenome assembly UMKA01 (sample SAMEA4836165, study PRJEB28245) | human gut metagenome | biome: gut microbiome; material: fecal sample | place: Denmark | collected 2008
TTCCCGGATTAATCCACAAACGGTCATCAATTATTTTTTCAAAGTATTTATGGGTATGTCCGAAGACAACAACCTGAGCGCTTCCAAGCTCCCATGCCACATCTTTTTTATTATGTGTCATAAAAAACTCCACACCCTCAATGTTAAAACGGAGAGTCTTTGCCAGTCCCTCTGCCCAGTCTTTGTCATTGTTTCCCCGCACCACATAAACAGATGCCAGAGGACGGAGCTGATCAAGGATCTCCGGCTTATTAATGTCTCCCCCGTGTAAAATACAGTCGCAGGTTTTGAGAATTTCCAGAACCTCAGGACGCAGCAGCCCGTGAGTATCTGATATGATTCCTATTTTTTTCGCCATATTTATCCTCCGTTTCCCTGATAAATTTCCTTTATAAATTTTCCCGGGAAATTCTTTGGTAAGCTTCCTCAGGGAATTTCAACTAAAAGCAGGAAATTTGTACACTTTTTCAGAGTTTCTGTTTTATAGTTAATAGATTGTTATCCGGTTATGAGCAATCTCCGGATCTGTAAAAATGAACCATACATGAGTAAATACTGATTTTGCTTTTATACAGGAGAATTGGAAATATACATATGCAAAAGAATTTTTCTTGTTGTAACAGCCTTCCTATTCTGGTTTATTATATAAGATTTCTAACAGTCTGTCCGCAAATTTTCTGTGTCCTTCCTGGGAAAAATGAACACCGTCATATGCCACAGGAATTTCCCAGTCTCCTGTCCCTGTAAAATCCATATTCAGCTCCTCGGCTACTTTACTGTATACCTTATCCAGTTTTTCCGCCTCCCGGCAGATTCGTTCCTCATCTACCCAGGCTCCCCGCTTTACAGGAGGAGGGGCAATCAGCCGGACTTTCATTTCCCGGTTATTAACTTCCAGTTGCTGAACCAGTACCTGAAGAAATTTTTTCATACGATTCCCTGTATCTTCTGCGGTAAATCCCTTCTCTGTCAAAAGATCGTTTGTCCCCAGCATGATCCATATTCTTACAGGCCCTTTGATTTTGCACCAATCTCTAAGCTGTTCACAGAAAAAGTGAATCTGAGAAAGATTATAAGGAATACAGCGTCCGTTTACTCCATGATTCTTTATGGTCCACCCGGATTTATCCTGAAGAATACCTGTCCAGCGGATATTTTCAGGATACCGTCCCCCTGTCAGCGACTGCGGATCATATCCGTAGGTATTAGAGTCCCCATAACATATGATTGTTCCCTTCATTTTTCTCTGTTCCTTTCACTTCACCTTCATACACAATAGCATAAAAATAATTTCTGCTTCCAGAGCTTTCTTATGGCAAGTCTCACAGCTGAACGTCCTGCCGCCAATAACTGAGACAACATTTTTTATACTTATGCGCTTTGCTGTTCTGGCTTTGCATCCATGGTTTTACATCCATTATATATATATAAGATTCCCTTATTCACAATTTGATTTTTACCTGTTTACAGATACAATGACCAAAAATCCCACAATAACTTCTGCAACCAAAATCGCCGGCACACCCACAAAGAATTTTGCTTTTCTTGTTTTATGATGAAACACCTTCATTCCCAACAACGCTCCGATGCTGCCGCCCAGAACAGCCAGTCCCAGAAGCGCTTTCTCTGAAATCCTCCACTGATTCCGCACAGCTCTCTTTTTATCGATTCCATAGGCACAAAAAGCTATAATATTTATAAAAATCAGATACAAAGCCAAATATCTGTACATCAATTCTTTATCCTTTCAAAAAACCAAATACATGTCCCCAATATGTTTCCAAAATTTCGTCCTGCGCATTAAAAATCTCATGCTTTGTTCCTGCCATCCTGATCAGAGTACAGGAGGTTTTCCCACAATTATTAATCTTTTCCGCAAAAATATCCTGCGCTTTTAATGAAACCAGGCTGTCCGTTTCTGCCTGAAACAAAAGTATTGGCGCAACAATGTCTTTCCATGCGCTTCTCTGAAGATACCAGTTCATTTTTGCCGCATTATACAGCCACCCATAAGATGGCGAAAACGTCCGGCACTCAATATGATTCCTGCGGATCTCTTTATAACGTTCAAACCGCGGACGTGAAAGACCGGAACTTGTCTCAAACTGTTCCGTTCCGTCATATGGCTTCTGGCCTGCTACATACTTCATTTCTCTCCCTGTTCTGCAGGCTGCCCGGGAAATTCTGATTGCAGCAGGATAAGGGACATTTCCCGTCAGAGGACGGATCATCGGAGAAGACAAAATTACTTTTTTGTACATATAAGGCTCTCTTGCCGCAGCAATTGCCGCTACTGCCCCTCCCATAGAATGAGCGAATAAATACAGCGGCATCCCGGGATGCGACTTTCTTATCAGCCTTGAAACCCTCAGAAAATCCCGGCTGTATCTGTTCCAGCGGTCCAGATGAACAAGCGACGGATCATCGGTGAGACGATAACTCAGTCCGTGCCCGCAATGCTCAGGAACGTAAACATGATAATGCTCCTGCAAAAAATAATAGATCAGCTCAGGATATTTCTGCGCAGACTCCGAAAATCCATGACTGATGACCACAACACCTCTGGCCTTATCTGCCAGATATCTTAACACATGAACTCTCCCCCTGTTTTCCGGCGCACATGGAATCCATGCCTCACTTACCCTACGTTCCAAATACGGTAAAACCTCATTTTGCATTTTCAAAACATATTCATTTTCATGAATAATTTTTCTATATCTGTCATCCCTCTGCATAGCGGTAATCTCCTCTCTGCTTCTTTCGTATAAGTAAAATTACAAAATTCTGGAAACCTTTCAAAAAAAACATTCATATACTTTTCCCTTTTTAATATGACATATTCATAGTAAATTCCAGCAGCCTAAACTCTGTATGATTATAAAAACTGTCCCAGCTTTTTCAACTCATTTCTTCTTTTCTGATAATCCGGCAGTTCCTGCTCCACAATAGCCCAAAATCTGGCTGAATGATTCATTTCCTTCCTGTGCGCAAGCTCATGAACCACCACATAATCCAAAAGCGCCTGAGGCATCAGAACCAGCTTCCAGTTAAAATTCAAATTCCCCTTCTGACTGCAGCTTCCCCATCTTGTCTTCTGCTCCCGGACTGTAATTCTTCCATAATCTACGCCCATTCTCTCAGCAAAAAACGCTGTCCTCTCCGGAAAAATCTTCAATGCCTTCTGAATCCCGTCTGCCCTCTCCTGTTCCGTGATCACATGCCTTTTACCGCTTAATTCCTGAATCCCGTCTTTCTGCTTTTCTATCCAGTCCAGATGCTCCCTGACAAAACGATCAATTTTATCTTCTGACAGCCTCAACGGCGCCCGCACCACCACTGTTCCGTCCCCCTTCACCTGAAGAGCAAGACTTTTTCTTTTGGAACGGATCAATTCATATTCTTGAGAATTTTCTTTCATTTTTGTATATTTATTCATCATTTTTCCATCTCATAAGCATTTCTATTTCTCCCGTAGCCTCATCTTCTGCCTCAGAACTGATCTCAAAACCATTGCGCAAATAAAATCTGACCGCTGCCTGATTCTTTTTATATACAGACAGACTCAGTTCCTTTTTCACAGATTTTGCATAATCCAGAAGCTCCCCTCCAATACCACAGGAATGAAACTTTTCATCCACAAAAATACCGGCAATATAGTTCTCCCTCATTCCAATAAATCCCCTGATATCGTCATCCTTCTCATACACATATACTTCCGCCTCCGGAAGCATGGAACGCACCTGCTGCCAGTTGCTCCGCCAGTATTCCTCCGAGATAAAATCATGAGCCTGTATATTAGAAAAAAGCCATATATCCATGACTTTATCAAGATCTGTTGACTTCATTTTTCGTATCATACGCCTGCCTCCGGTGGGTGATTTCAACAATGGAAATGCATAGAAAGCGGATAGAAATGAGGTTATCCAAATCCTCTGAATATTCTCATGAGACACTCCCACAGGGATGCCTGTACCAGACTTCTCATACACTTTCACTTCCATAAAACTTAGTTGAATCTATTCATATTTTATCAATAAATATGCTTACTCTGTGTTCTATTCTGATTATATAATTTCCTTTTTCTTGCAATTGAATCTTACGGTGTGGAGCCGCCAGTCCGGTGTAACAAGCCCCAGAATAATCAGTAATGAGCAATCACTATGAATCAATTATAGCAAAGAACAACAAAAAAACAATGAATTACTAACTTTAATTTACACTAAAAAAATCCCAATATCCGGTTTAAAAATACAGTTATTAGAAAAACAGCAGACAATCACATAGACTACCTGTCGTTTAAGATACTTCGTATCAATTTTTATTATTAAAACTCGTCTCACAGAAGATTAATTACAGTGATCTTAATATCGTTTTCGCTACTTTTCATTGCTGTATTCGCCATATTTTCTGTCAAGATTTTGACTGGTATAAAAATTGTACTCAAATTGAACTCACGCCAACTTAACAAAAATTATTCTTTGATCAGAGGCATATTAATCAATTCCTGCAATACTGCTTTATCCGGCAACTGCAGTTTATATTCTGCTACCATCATCGGAGACATGTTTCTGCTCATCGCATGCTCCACTACTTCATCATCCTTAGAAGCACAAAGAATCATTCCCACACTAGGATTCTTATTCTCTTTCTTCTGACAATCTAATGCCTCCAGATAGAAATCCATTTTAGAGATATATTCCGGTTTGAATTTACCAATTTTCAATTCAAAAGCAGCCAGACACTTGAGTCCTCTATGGAAAAATAACAAATCAATTCGGAAATCTTCGCCACCGACCTGTACTCGATATTCTTCATCAATGAATGTAAAATCTTTGCCTACTTCCAGAATGAACTCTTTCATATTCTGAATCAGACCTTTTCGTAGATAAGACTCCTTGAAATTCTTTGGCAGATCAAGAAATTCAATAACATAAGAATCCAAAAACGGATTCTCTTTCAATCCCTTTATTGGCTCCGGCAGGAGTTTTTCTTTGGATAGAATATATCTTTCGTAATAACCACTATTAATCTGTCCATCCAGCTCTCGGGCTGAATATAATTCCTTTATGCAAAGGGTTATATAAAAATGTCTCTCTTCTGCAGTTTTTGCTTTGGACATAATAGCAAGATGGTTACTCCAACTAATTTGTGTCAACAGTGTTGACACAAATTGTTTTGGATGTCCAACCTTTCTTAATATGCAATAAATAGAACAAAATACTTTTTGTTTTCACCATGTTTCTCAATACTCATTATATTCTTGATTATTTAGACTTTTCGGATTTTTCAATTCTACAACCTAAATTTTATAAATATCCTCTGTTTTTTGCCTCTTCAATTAATTGTAAGTAGGTAATCATTCGTATATTAACATTTTATAAAAGCCATCTGATACTGCTCCTGGCTGTCTGCCAGATTCTCTATCTGCAAATTCCGGCTCATCTTGCGGAATATGCAAAAGAGAGAGCTCTGGAATAAAATAATGTGCTTTTAAATTGGTCTTTAACCATATGTCAGCAACTCTATTAGTATCTGGGTTCTGCATCTTTCTGATCATAACGATTATCCTCCATCAGCTCCCGATTTCAGAGCTTCCTTTCTAATACTGATTTTACCGTACTTTTTAAACTCAGTCCATCTTTTATCTTCAAGGATACAATCAGAAATGGTAGCCAACTTGGCTACCATTTCACCAATCCAGTATCCATGATTCCATCCAGATTATCAGTCACACCTTCTGTATCTATATACTTTTCACTGTAATACTGCATATACGCTTCCAGTACTTGGTTCAGCATTTTTTTGCATAGTCTTTTCCAAAAGTAGTGGATAAACCACTGCTCGCTTCCTCATAGTTATACTTCAAGGTATAGCTCCGGTCTTTATGATTTTGCAAATAAGACATAGAACAGAATACTGCGAAGAGCTTTTTTATCTTTATTTTTTCAAACACACTCTAACATCTTAAGTTCCTTTGGAAAATCAATTTCCTTTTTCAGTATATTATTCTCCCACTTCAAGCCTACAGAAATAGTTCCATAAGGAGTCGGAATCTTTCCAGTTGCTTCCTCTAATGATTCCGGGAGACATGGCTTAAAAGAAAACTTCTTAAAACCAGGCTCCACAGGCACAACTCCAAGAATTCGTGCCGGCATTTGATAAGTAGGTGTTCCTCCCCACGCATGAGAATAGTCACAATCAAAGCCGCTCCATACTTCTTTTAGTCCAGATGGATTTTCCAACATCAATGTATTCCATCTCTCTAATTGTGTGATTCCATATTTATTAAATAAATTTGTTTTTGCCAGTGCATTAAAAATAAAATGCATAAAATAAGGCTGTGCCTGTGACAAGCTTTTATCTTCCATTACCTTTTCCATTACAGCCATTTGTTTTTCTTTGGGCGCAATATTAAATAAAACAGCCAATGTATTCATATGCTGACTATAAAATTCCGCATCAACATCATTTGGAAGCCATTTTGTTGCTTTCTTTTCTTTTGCATCGAACAGCCCATCCACATATAACTGCTTTTCAGCTTTCCACAATAATTTGTTGATTGCCGCTTTTATTTCGTTCTTTCTATTCTGATAATAGCAACTTTTTTCTTCATATCCGGCAACTAATTCCAAAAGATTTTTACTGCATTCAAGTGCTCCCACAAGCAAAGCCGACATATATCCCTGTCCCATACATTTAGGAGGATGGTGACGGTTGAATTCTTTCTCCTTAACCCAGTCCATAAACATGTAATTGGGAGCCTGTTCTACTAATCCATTTTCTCCCACATATTCAAGAAACAGATCCAAAATTCCTTCTGTCGTTTCTGCCATAATTTCTCTTAAATTTTTATCACCTGTATATAGAACATACTCCCACATCATTTGAATAAAAAGAAGGCAATAACTCGGATGGAACATTTTATAGTTTCTGTCCTTCAAATACATTGCAATTTTCAGAATATCAAATCTTGTAAGAAAAGGATCAGCAAACGTATAATAATTCATAAGACTTTCAATCATATAATCCCCCATACAACCAAGCGGCTCCTGATGAATAGGTGAATCCATATGATAAGTCTGCCTGCAGATCTGGTTCGTCCTACATCCTAAGAGATATATCTTTTCCAGATTTTTGTTACTGCTGTGAAATTCCCCTGGCATTTCCGATGGATAAACGCTAACCAATATCTGCGGCTCTTTCAGTATGATATCTTCTTCAAAATTACTGAGCACTATCTGAATATAATGAATGCTATGTCGTCTTAAAGATTCTATTTCATTTTTTCCGTGTCCAAGAATATATGTTTCTGTTGTACCAGTTCTTTCAATTTTTCCTGGAAATTCTTCCATGTGAAGCACAATTTTTGCATCTTCATTTCCCACAATAGTCATTCCGGGAACAGCACAAAAAATTGCTCCAAAGTCTAGCCAGAATGATATAGGTGACCCCTTCTTTATAATAATTTCAGAAAAGTCCTTTTTCCAAATAATTCTTTCTTTTGCAAATGGATTTATTAAATCCAGCGGTTTCTTTTTTACATATCTCAAATTTGGGATTGGAGTTTCATAAAGTTTTGGAAAACAAGCTATATCCTGTACTATTTCTGCATTATACCACCCATTTTCTATGTAAGAATATTCATCTGTCTCTAGTTGTCTGCGCCCATTCCATATATTACTCTCGATATAACACTCTTCTCTAATGCATTTCCATGTATCATCGGTTCCAAAATTCAATACTGTTCCATTTTCTGCTTTTAAGAGTAAATCGCATCTGAGCCCCCCTTTTGTGCAGCAAACTTCTGATAATACAACTGGCCCCAGACACACCCTAACAGAGATAACGTTTTCCCCTTGGATCAAATAATCGGCAATATTATATTTTTCAAAGAACTTGTATTTCAGAGATTCACAATTACCATAATCACCGCCTGGCTGTGCGTTTCCAAATCCAATTACTCTGCCATTTATATAGGCTTTATATCCACCTTCACTTGCAATAAATAAACTAGCATTATCTATTTTTTTCTCAATATTCCATTTTTTCTGAAAGATAAAAACACCAAAATTTTTTTTTTCCTTGCAAAAAAGGGTTGGAACACACTCCTGAAATTCCGGATATTTATCCTTTGGAGCCCAAATCCACTCTCCCTTCCACTTTCTTTCTTCATTTCCCACTGGCAATGAATACTCAACATTATCCCAGAAAAACATTTCATTTTTCTCAATTACCCCTTTTGACTCCATGGTATTGTTACTGATAATGTCCATAAAAGTCCGGTCACCTCCTTATTGCACTGATAGCAGGCAAAGACCGTGCTTTGCCTGCTATATGAAATAGTTTTCAATTCTTCTTATTCTTCACTATACTCATCCAGAAGAGCCTGACACTCTGTATTCAGTTCGTTCAGTCCTTCTTCTACGCTGTCGTAACGTCCGGTAATTATATCCACCAGATACTGAGCCATAGTTGTCTGTATTTCAGTAACACCTCCATAACTTGGTTTTGGCTTCACACCTGTCATTAATGTACCTTCATCATACATTTTCACAAGATCCGGCTGCACAGCCTGTGTTTCTGCCCGAAGCGCATCGTCTTCATAAGATGCTTTATCTGCAGGAGTTCTTGCACCTACCTCAGTTACCCATTTATGCCAATAGTCTTCATCAATAAGATACTGAAGAAATTCTCCACATGCATCAATATTCTCAGAAATAGAAGAAACACTGATTTCCTGATTTGAACTGATCATTCTGTAGAACGCCTTATCCTCATCAATAGCAGTTCCCTCATCCGGTCTTGGCATATCAGTCATAATATAATCAAGGTCATCACTTACTTCCATATCAGTGGTAATTCCATTTATGTAGGTGTAACCGATATTAGTTGCACTGATTCCTCCAAAAAATTCTTCATGACGATCCATATAAGTTTCTGTATCTGCACCATCTGAAAAAGTACCTGCATCATACATGGACTTCAAAAACTCCACAGTAGTGATTGCATGCTCATCATTCATAGTCATTACAGTAGCATCATCGTTCATAGGTGCACCGCCAAGCTGCCAGTTCCAGTAATTAAATTCATTATTCACGTCTGAATAATTATCCATACTCATTGGAATTGAATAGCCAATATATCCAGCCTCTTTGAACTTAACAGCTGCATCCTTAAACTCACTCCAGGTCTTCGGCACAGTTTCTTCTGTCAATCCGATTGCCTTTAATGCTTCCACGTTATACATCATATATGGAGACAAATCCACCCATGAAGGAATCGTCCATAATTTTCCATCCTTTGACCCCACATCTACTACTTCTGGAATTAAAAGTTCCTTTACCTGATTAGCAATCTCCGGAAGAACATCCTCAACCGGTGAAATAATTCCCATCTTTAAGCCATAATCTTCAATACAGGGACCAAACACATACATATCCGGAGCTGTATCCGCACCGCCCTGATGTGCGGTTACAATCTTTTCCTGTCTGCTGCCCCACTCCTGAGCAGTTACAGTTACATGGATCTTATCCTGTGAATTATTAAAATTCTCTGCCATTTCCTGGAATACAACAGACTCTGCTGACAAGCCTCCAAATACCCACATGTCCAGTTCGATCTTGTCGTTTTTCTGTGCCAAGACTGTTGTCGTACCTACTGTTGACATTACCATTGTTCCCGCCAGAACAGCTACCATTAACTTATGTTTCATTTTGCTTCCTCCTTTATAAAATTTTTTTATTTTGATCAGCTTTAAAAAAAAAACCACTATGTTTTCAAAGAAAATCATTTTCACCCTTTAACTGCTCCTGCAGTCAGTCCTTCTATCAGATTTTTTCCCAGCAGCATAAAAATAAGCAATGTTGGGATTGTTACAATAATAGATGCTGCTCCCATCTGATTCCAGTATGTACCAAACTCAGTTATAAATCTGGAAAGTCCTAGTGAAATTGTATATTTTTCTTCTGATGTCAACAGAATCAAACTGTAAAGATATTCATTCCAGGCACACATAAATGCATATACTCCAACTGCCGCAATACCTGGTTTTGAAATAGGCAAAATTACATTTATAAATATTTTCAAGGCTCCGCATCCATCAATTCTGGCTGCCTCTTCTAATTCTTTTGGGACTCCTTTAAAATATCCATACATCATCCAAATGGAAAATGCCAGGCTAATGGTGGTGTACAGCAACATTAATCCCACATGTGTATCATATAAACCGTAAGATTTATAAGTAGAAAAAAGTGGAATAATTACTGATGTACTTGGAAACATCTGTGCCACCAAAACAAACATCAACCAGAATTTTTTCAGTGGAAAACGGAATTTTGCAAATCCATATGCAGCCAGACTGGCAACAATCATTCCAGTTACTGTTGCAACTGCTGAAATTTTCACTGAATTCCAGATATATCTTGGAAATGGCTTTTGAACCCATACTTCATAGTAAGAAGAAAGATCTAACTTTTCTGGAAGAATCGTAACTGGAATCTTTAACAGCTCTGTCATACTTTTTCCAGATGTTATTCCCATCCACACTAACGGAAACAGTGCAACAAACAGAATTACAACAAGGCACAGAACTTTTAATATACTTAATATATGTTTTTTCATTGTCTACACCTCCTCTTCTTTTGTTGCTTTTGTCATTTTCAGGTAAATCAATGCAAAAACCATAATGATAAAAAACTGAATAACCGAATATCCGGATGCCAGACCAAACCTGAATTTCTGGAACGCAGTCTTATAAATCACCATAGGCAGCGTAGTGCTTGATACTCCCGGACCGCCGGCAGTCAGAATATTGATAATTCCAAAGCCATTCATTGTCCATATCATAGCCATTAAAGAACAGATAGATAATACATATTTCAGCCCTGGCAATGTTACATACCGAAACTGTTTTATTTTTCCACATCCATCAATAGAAGCAGCTTCATAAAGTCCTCTGTCAATTCCCTGCATTCCTGCTGAAAGCATTATTGTCACATACGGATAAGTTCTCCATATGTATACCATGCAAACTGAAATAAGGGACAGTGAGGAAGAGAAGAACTGGATGTGCTCCGGCAATACATGCCAGTAATCCACCAGCACGGAATTAATCAGTCCTTTTTCCCCATTAAGCAGCCATCTCCATAAGGATCCAACTACTACTTCTGGTAAGACCCAGGGCATAAACACTAACGCCCTCACAATATTTTTGCACCGCTTTACACTGTTCAATAAAAGTGCGATCGATATTGAAACTATCACGGTAATGACAGTAACTGTCAAAGCAAAGAACACCTCATTTTTCAAGATCACAGGAAAATCCCTATTTTTTAATATTTTCTGAAAATTCTCCAGACCAATAAAGTTATAATCCCAGCTTTTCAGAATATTAAAATCTGTCAGGCTATACCCAAATCCCTTCACCATCGGCAAGAATAAAAGTCCAAGTAAAAGGATGAGAGCGGGAGCAATAAAAAGATACCCTCTTAATGCTTCATGAAAAGCTAATTTTGATACTTTTTTTCTTTTTTTCATTCCCGTACCTCCTACATTCCAAATTTTACAAAATGGTATAAATCTGACCAGACATTTCGATCATCTGCCAGAAATACAGTTGGTGTATCTGTGAAACTGGCAGGCCAGACAGCATACAACTCACCGTCAATATGGTGATGTGGACCCAAAAGGTTACGATTTGATGCAAATAATTCCCACATAAATTCGTTTATACCATCTTTTAAATAATCCGTAACATCACATTCAAATGGTGCCCACATAAATTGTTTTACCAATTTTCCATTGATATACAATATAGCAGTCATTGCATTAGAACGATTAAATCTGTATATGTATCTTTTTCCTGCGATTTTTTCTATCTTTACTCCCCTGGAATCATCCCACGGACAAATAAAAATATTCTGTTTTATGCGCAAGCGACCTGCAAAAAAACAAAAGCCCTGAGAAGTAAAATCATCTCCATACAAGGTATCCGGCAATTGTCGGATCACAAACTGTGAATCACAACTCAAACCTTTTCTCCAAGCGTATGTAAATCCATTCCTGTTATATACCCCAAATTTACCTATAAGGTATACATTTTCAATTTCCGTATTATAGGTAAGCTTATTTATCTCTGTTTCCAACACATTTTCGCCAAACAGAACATCATAAACCTTTTTAGACTGATAAAAGTCTATATTCAATATAATTTCATTAGATCCTCTTCTGATATATGGCAATATCCGATATTTTCGAAAACTCTTATCCTTCCACCATCCGCATTCCTCCAGTTCTAATTTTACTCCATTTATCTCAGCACGAAGTTCTTTACCAGTCTCTGCAGCCAGAAACATCTCTTCTAGCAGCTGGGGTTCTGTTTCTACGACAAATTTATATTTCAAAGAAACATTTACAGGCCTTTTCTGTTTTAAAAGTATTTCCATAATCTGTATGGTATTTACTTCATCCTTCCATTCTCCATCGCCAATGCGATAACTGCAGCGATCCAGAGTGTAAGAATTCCAGTCTGCCCAATCAAGCTTCCAACTGCCACCCTGTTCCAGGACAATAGTTTCTTTTTCTCTATATATTTCTTTGTTATCTTCTAAATCTTCGTCTTTTTTATTTTCCCGTTCTTTTAAAAAAAATACTTTTCCCTCCATTTCATTCATTTTTATCTGCAATTTTGTCACTTTATCTCCATAAATGCAGCAACATTTTCGCTTTGCATCCTCTTCCACTATGTATTCTGTAATTTCATTTTCACCTGGACATTGAAGTAAAATAGAGTAATTTCCATTTTTATTCAGATTTACCAGATATAAAATTTTCATTTCTCCACATTTTCTCAACTGATAATGTATATTTACAACTTCACTTCCATTTTCTGTTACTGATATAGGAAACTCGAGAATCTTCCATAACTTTTCTTTCAAACTTACAACATCTATTTTTTCAATCTTCTGGTACAGTTCATCCAGCAGACTATTTTTTCCACCTTGCATATACTTTGGGAAAGTTCCCATAGAAAAAACATGGCCTCCATTTTCTACAAACTGAAGCAACAGCTTTACGGTACTATCCTCTATACATAGCATATCCGGAAGTATGACAGTTCTATATTCACACTGTCCCACAATAAACTTTCCATTTCCAATTTTTCCATATTTTTTGATTATGTCTTCATCACCATAATGGTGTTCAATATGATAATCTGACAGTGTCTGTGATAAACTTTCAAATTTATTTCCAAATTCAACAACAGGACCTTCCTCTTTGCCATCATACAACATCCAAGCGCTATGCATCGGATGTAAAAGTAAAACTTCAGCAGCTGAAAAACCTTCTGTCAGCAAAACTCCCAGTCGTGCTATATAGTCACAAAATATTTTATATTCCTCCCACCATGACTGCTGGTAAAACAAAGATGGCGGGAAATCACGTTTTCGACAACCCCGTATACTATAAGACTGCAAATGCTGACACATTCTGTTTACTCCGTTTACGTACTGCCATTGTGTAATCCACTTTAATTCTTCCGGACTGCAATCCCATCCTGTCATTGCAAAACTTTCTGTAATTACGTGTTTTTTTCCAAGCTGTGCTGCGACACTTCCCACCTGCTTCGGGGTTAGAGGTGAAGATATCCTTCTTCTTAGCCAGTCGATTCCTGGCATATCCATATACTCATATGAAGGCATCACTCCGGCTGTTGCCTGCATCTGAAGCAGCAAGGAGTCCTCTCTCATAACATGCCCTGTTAATTTGCATCCGTTTTCTTTGCACCACTGCCCTACTGTTTTCATATAACCATTGGTATATAATTCTGAAATGACCTTCCAGAAATTATAACGATGTATTCCCGCATCAGGCGTATCCTCAAATAACGAAAGCAACGCATCTGTCAATTCATATCTATTAACCTTTTTAAAATATTCTGGTAAAATTAAAGAATATGGTATCTTTAATTTTGCAAACTGAGGTTCATCTGTAAAAAAGCCTGGCATATTTCTCCCAAACTCTTTTCCTAATTCTTTTTTATATACTTCATGGGTAAATTCTAAAAATTTCTTTACTACTTTTGAATTTAAAACATCCACATAATATGGATTCATTTTTTCTTTTATAACATAAACCCAGGCATCTTCATTTTTAATCTTTTCGATCTTGTTTCCCAGAAAGTGAGCGGATTCATCATATATTCCAAGTATCATCTCATCTGATCCAATTTCATATCCACGAACTTTCTCACATTCCATCCAGCGCATATAATAATATTCACCAAGTGCCGGAACAGCACCTCCTGCAAAACCACTTGGCCAGCCCTCTTCATCATATAACCAAGCCTCCATGTCCAATTGTTTTGCCTCTTCTATACATGCTTTTACACATTTCATCCATTTCTCACTCATGTAGGGAGTTTTAAGCCCGCCCCTAGCATGCATGAAAAAACCACCAATTCCTTTTTCTTTCATTTCATGAATCTGCCATTGCAGTTCATTAAGATCCAGTTCATCATTCCAAGACCAAAATGGAACGCTTCTGTATTCACTGGACGGTGCGCTTAATTTTTCCTCGAATTTTCCCATGACCTTTTCCATCCTTTCCTGAAATCACCTCTGAATTAGATCCTTTTCTGCGGCTTCAGAAATATTCTGAAGCCGCTTATCTTTCAAGATTACAACTTACCAATTTCCTTAAGCACCTTAACGGTGACTGCCATTTCTTCATCTGTTGCCGGTGCCAGAGGGCTTCTGGCCGGACCAAGCTTAATGCCTGTTACTAATTCTACAGCAGGACGCATAATAGAGTTTGGAAGAATTCTTCCGTTCTGTCCTGTTGTTTTGCAGAAGCGATATAATGGAATAAATAATTCTTTCGCCTCTTCATTTTTTCCTTCAGCAAAGCATTCAAAAATTTTACGGATCTCATGTCCAAATATATGAGCTCCACCACTTACCAGGCCCATAGCTCCCTGAACAATTGTCGGAAGCAGCATAACATCATCGCCATTATAAATAGCAAATTCAGGATCGATTTTTTCTGTTGCCAAAAAGAAATCAGTTACCTGTGTTGGATTAATTCCAGCTTCATCTTTAATTCCCACAATATTTGGAATTCCAGCCAGTCTGGAAACAGTTTCTGCCTCTATATTCACACCTACAAAAATCGGAATATTGTACAGCAAGATATTACAAGTTGTATTTTCTGCAATAGATTTAAAATGCTGATAAATTCCCTCCTGTGTAGGTTTGTTATAAAACGGGCATACAATTAAGCAGGTCTCAATTCCCAGCTTTTCAGCCTCTTTTGTCAGTGCAATGGTCTCTTTAGTAGATGCACAGCCAGTTCCTGCAATAACCGGTTTACGTCCATCAGCTGCTTTTACTGCTGTTTCCATAAGCTTTACTCTCTCATCGAAGGTAAGGAGACTAGCTTCACCGGTAGTTCCTGTTACAATCAGGGAATCACACAGATTCTTCTCAATCAGATAATGAATCAGCTCTGTGTAGGCTTCATAATTTACTTCTTCACCCTCACCATAAGGTGTAATTAAAGGCAAAAGTATCTGTCCATATTTGCTAACGAATTTGTTCATTTTTTTTCCTCCATTTTCTCTTAATTTATTATTTATTTATAAAGTCATTCACTGGCTTTATTTTTCCAAGGCTTTCCTTATCATTTCTTTTTCCCATTCAGGCAGGTATGTTATAGGGCTTCTGCAATATCCTCCATCTCTTCCTAAAACACTAAGCGCATACTTTAAACGAATGGGGAACTGATTTCCACCCAAACATTTCCATTTTTTATATAGGCAATTCTGAATTGCCAAACCATCTTCATGTTTTCCCTGTTTTGCCAGCCTCCACATATCCGCACATTCTTCTGGAAACAGAGATAAAATAGCACTGATCGCACCTGAAGCTCCAAGCTCAAAACATGAAAAAATCATGTCATCTGTAGCAGCATACACATTTCCTTTTCCACCAACTTCCATAATATCCGCATATAAAGCCTGAATTCCACCAACACTCTGTTTGATTCCCATTACATATTCTGTTTCTTTCAATAATTTTCCAAAAAGTTCCGGAGAAATTGTATTCTGGGGAATCACATTATAAATAATAATCGGCAGCTTTACCTTTTCAGAAATTGTTTTGTAAAAGTCAAACATGCCTTCTTCATTTGGAACAAGAACATTATATGCAGTGGGGGTAACCATGATTGCGTCTGCACCTGCTTCCTTTGCCTTAATCCCGGCATTAACAGCATCTCTTGTACAGGTGCGCATTATCCCGCAAACCAGAGGTTGGGTTTTATCAAGATATTCCTTCGCAATTTTGATCAGTTGAACAAGCTCTGAATCATTTAATGTGGGGCCTTCGCCTGTGCTCCCTGCTACACTTAATCCGTTCGCACCAGCTTTCATGCAGATTTCCATCTCTTTGCGTATCTTACGCTCATCAATTTCTCCCTCTTTTGTAAACGGTGTAACAATTGGAGGGATAATACCTTCAAAGTTTTTCATTTTTCCTCCTTTTTTGTATGATTGTATGATGTCGTTTCTGTAATTCGAAGTATAGTGATTCATACAAAAAAAGTCAATAGTTTTTATTAAATATATTGCATTTTGTTATATTTTGACATTAGCTCTTTACTTAAATTGTTTATTATGCACAATTTATATTTTTGTTTCAATATTGAGATTGACTTTTTTAATATATACAAATATAATGCATTTATAGATTGTATGATGTCACATCTTCATACAATAAAACATCATAAAAATCACTGCTATTGACAGTAAAGGAATGGAGGTTAACCAATATGAGTGAATTATCTGCATTAAAAGTAGGTTGTGGTAAGTTCTTTTATGGCAAAAATGTATTATCTCAGCTTCCTGGCGAAATTTTACGTCTTGGTGGAAAAGCTTTGATCGTAGGCGGCGAACACGCCCTATCCAGTTTTAACCTTATTGCCGGGAATATGCTTTCTGCTTCTAACTTTGAACTTATCACTCACCACGACCAATGTACCAAGGAAAAGGCAGAATATTATTCAAAAAAGGCACTAAATGAAGGATTTACTGTTTTAGTTGGTATTGGAGGCGGTAGATGTCTTGATAATGTAAAATGTGCTTCTGTTTTTTCCGGTCTGCCTGTTATTACAGTTCCCACTTCCATTGCAACCTGTGTTGCAACCTCTATGACCTGTATTATGTACAACGATAAAGGTCAACGAGAACCTGCTGTAAATCTAAAAAAAGAAGTAGATGTATGCATCGCCGATATGGACTTGATTGCCACCGCGCCCAGACGTCTGCTTGCATCCGGTATCATGGATTCGCTGGCTAAATACCCAGAAAGTTTCCATCAGCTAAATATATCTTCTTACCGGGATTGCCAGCTCAAAGAATATATTCAGGTGATAAATGCCAAAATCATTTATGATTTTTTACTTGGAGAATATACTGACCTGTATTCTCAGGGAAATCAAGCATCACATTTCAAGGATGTAATCCTTACCAACCTTCTGCATACTTCTATTGTAAGCGGATTTGCAGATGGTTCTGGCCAACTTGCCATAGCACACGCTACCTATGATTTCATGCGAAACTACCATACTGAAGAAGGGCAAAATTTTCTTCATGGAGAAATTGTAGCGGTGGGCTTATTAGTTCAAATGGCCTTCAATCAAATGGAGCAATCTGAAATTGAGCGCGTACGCAATGCCATGAGATATATGAATATGCCTCTCACTTTACAGGATCTTGGTTATCCTACCTCAAAAGAGAATCTGGATTTTTTCCTATCGGTAATAGCCAAGAACACTAATATTCATTCTCATGAAGATTTAATGAAATTAAGTAAATCAATGCAACTAATTTTATAAATATAATCGACTAATTTCAACTGGATTTTCGTTAAAATCAATTGATTTTTTATGCGCTAAATTTATAATAGACTATATAAATAACAAGAGGAGATTCCTATGAAAGCGATACAACGAATGTCCATTACTGATTCAGTAGTTGCAGATATAAAAGAAATGATCATGTCCGGAGAATATAAAATTGGGGAAAAACTGCCCACTGAGATGAAACTCTGTGACCAAATGGGTGTCAGTCGTACCTGCGTTCGTGAGGCAATCCGAGTTCTCCAAGCTGTAGGTTATGTGGAAATTCGCCCCGGAAAGGGCGCTTTTGTTGCAGACTATCAAAAAAGTTCTGATAATAGTTCCCAGTGGTATGACGTTGAAGGTGTAAAATTTTATGATTTTATGGAAGTACGTATGGCTATTGAAACTCTTTCCGTACGTCTGGCAGTTGAGCGTGCAACAGACAAGCAGATCCGGGAACTCCGTGAAATTCATACTTCCTTTGTAGAAGCTACAGAAAAACGAGATATGCTGAAGATGATCATGTTGGATGAACTTTTTCATACAAAAATAATTGCTTTCACCAATAACCAACTACTGATCAATATAAATAAACAATTACTGGAACGTTTTCGAATTTACCGTGGTGACTCTTTCACCAATAAAATGGTCTACAAAAATGCGGTAGAACCTCATGAACGTATTCTCCTGTGCTTCGAAATGCGTAACCCAAGTTCTGCTGTTGAAGAAATGCGTAAGCACCTGAATATTACAACACAGGATATGGAACTTATACATAACAGTTCCAAAACAGTAAAATCTTCCAGCCAGAAGTAACACACAAAGACCGTAAGTAGGTAATCATTCGTATATTGACATTTTATAAAGTAAGCGCTTAAATCTTGGGTAGCTTTACTGTCTACGTTTTTA
>UMKA01017303.1_pt1 | contig 18401 bp, 15 predicted proteins | sample 1966211 | NCBI WGS metagenome assembly UMKA01 (sample SAMEA4836165, study PRJEB28245) | human gut metagenome | biome: gut microbiome; material: fecal sample | place: Denmark | collected 2008
CGCGGCCCAGCAGCCGGGCAGCGAGTATACCGCCAACACCTGGCAGGGCAGCCCGCGCACCGCGATGGAATGGCCCATCACGCCGGACTGCATCTATTGGGCCATCCGCTTTTTGAACCAGCGGTATGGCCGGCCCATCCTGATTACCGAGAACGGCATGGCCAACACAGATTTTGTGATGCTGGACGGTAAAGTGCACGACCCGCAGCGCATTGATTATGTGCACCGCCACCTGCTGGCCGCCCGCCGCGCCTTGCAGGAGGGCTACCCGCTGATCGGTTATACCTACTGGTCGATCATGGATAACTATGAGTGGGCCGAAGGCTACAGCAAGCGCTTTGGGCTGATTTATGTGGACTACCGCACCATGGAACGCATCCCCAAGGATTCCGCTGCGTGGTACGCCCATGTGATCGCCACAAACGGCAGCGAGCTGTAAAATGCAAAACATATGTCAGGGGGAAGCTCTGCGCAGGGCTTCCCCTTGACTTTTTGTATGCTGCGCTTTATAATTTGAAAAGACTACCGATTTGATAGGTTGGGCGGGCGCGAACCCGCCCATTTGTTTGTTAATTTACAAAACTGTGGGGGGAGCAGGCAGTATGCTGAATCAGTTTTCAAGAACGCAGTTGTTGTTTGGCAAGGAGGCAATGGAGCGCCTGTACAACGCCCGTGTGGCCGTGTTTGGCGTTGGCGGTGTTGGAGGCTATACGGTGGAAGCACTGGCACGCAGCGGCATTGGCACGCTGGATCTGATTGATGACGACAAGGTCTGCCTGACCAACCTGAACCGCCAGATCCTGGCCACCCGCAAAACGGTGGGCAAATACAAGGTGGATGTGGCGGAAGAGCGCATCCATGATATCAACCCGGACGCCGTGGTGAACACCTACAAGACGTTCTACATGCCAGACACCGCCGACCAGTTCGATTTCAGCCAGTACGACTATGTGGTCGATGCCATCGACACGGTAAAGGGCAAGCTGGAACTGGTCATGCAGGCGCAGGCAACGGGCACGCCCATCATCAGCTGCATGGGCGCGGGCAACAAGCTGGATGCTTCCGCCCTGGAAGTTGCGGATATTTACGATACCTCCGTCTGCCCGCTGGCCCGCGTAATGCGCGCCGAGCTGCGCAAGCGCGGGGTCAAGCACCTGAAGGTGGTATACTCCAAAGAGCCTGCACTGACCCCCATTGATGATATGACCATCAGCTGCCGCACCCATTGCATCTGCCCGCCCGACACGGCCCGCAAATGTACCCAGCGCCGCCAGGTTCCCGGCAGCAACGCCTTTGTACCCGCCGCCGCGGGGTTGATCATTGCGGGTGAGGTTGTGCGCGACATTGCCAACGGCGAACCGCAGAAAAAATAAGGGAAATACCGCATAATTCTAAGTGCCGATACGGCGAGCGAGGTGCGGCAGATGCCAAGCCAAAAGCGCAGATAATACTGGATGCTGCAAAGGTGAGCGCCGCCAGTGGCGGAAACAGCGAACCGAAGCAGGGGCAGCGGTCGCAGAGTGCGAGGGGCTTTTGCCCCCGAAGCACGATGCGGGTACCGCAACCCGACATTATCGAGCATTTTGGCAACGCAGATGCCGTGCCGCAGCTGCCGGAGCGGTGCTTAAGCCGCAAGGCGGGAATTGTGCGGTATTGCCATAAGCAGCACAACACCTATCGAAAACGTCAGGGAAACAAAGATGCTCCGTAAGGGCGAACAGCGTTCGCCCACGGAGGTTTGCCATGTGCATGACATAAATGTGCGTTGCTATGTCAAGGCGGCGGGCGCACAATGTGCGCCCCTATGCTCCCAACAGAATTTTTAATACACGAAAAATTTCGGGAGAGATTCCGGACAGCGGCCATCCGCCTATGCTTGGAACGGCTGTACTGCGCGGCAAGCCTGCCAAATCTGGCAGGCTTTTTTTGTGCTGTTTGCAGATTGACAAATGTACAACAAACACATATGCTGTTATTGGTGCGCAACGCATGCGCAACATGGGAAAAGGAGGGTGCTGAATGGCAGGTAAGCGTGATGAAGTGACCATCGCGGAAGTGGCGGAGGCATTGAATATATCAAAAACAACGGTATCCCGCGCAATATCCGGCAAGGGCCGCGTGAGCGAGGCTACCCGCGCGCGTGTGTTTGATTATATCGGCAAGGGCCGCCAGGATGCAGCTGCGCCGCTGCGCACTGCGCAGCAGGGCCCAACCAACAACCTTGCGCTGGTGATCCCCAAGCATTTTATGCGGCTGGACTTGCCGTTCCTGCGCAAGTGCATGGGCGGTGTGTGGAACATGGCGGCCCAGCGCGGGTATGACCTGCTGCTGTGCTATGCGGGAGAAACCGATGTTGGCCAGCTGGAACGCCAGCTGGAATCCCACAAGGTGGATGGCGTGATTTTGTCCCGTACGATGCTGCACGATGAATGTGTGCAGACTTTGCAGCGCCACAACGTGCCTTTTGTGGCCATTGGCCGCGTGGATGACGATAAGGTACCCCAGGTGGATAACGACCAGGTAGGAGCGACCGCCGAGATGACCCGCCTGCTGCTGCAGCTGGGCATGCGCCGCATTGCCTATATGGGCGGCTGCACCAGCTATACCGTCAACGAGGACCGGCTGCGCGGCTACCTGCGCGGATTTTCCGACTGTGGGGTGCAGGTGGACCAGAAATTGATTTGGACTGGCATTGAAACCAGCGAACAGCGGATCGATGCATTGGAAGGTGCGCTGGAGCAAAAGCCCGAATGCCTGCTCTGCGCGGACGACAGCATGGCGGCCGCGGTGCTGCAGGAGCTGCGCGCCCGGCACATCAAGGTACCGGAACAGGTGAAACTGGCCAGCTTTTATGATAGTGAGCTGCTGACCAGCTCAACCCCGCAGATCTCGGCCGCTCAGTTTGACGGCGAGCGCCTGGGCGCCACGGCATGCCGGATGCTGCTGGATATTTTGGCGGGCAAGCAAATCGCATTGCGCCAGATGCAGGGATATCAGGTGATTTTGCGCGAGTCCACAAAATAGACAATATTACCAATATTGTAAAATATGATGATTGATACAGCCTTTTCTGCGCGCACAGCATGTGCACCAGGAAAGGCTGATTGTTGTTAAAAAGCCTGTACTAAAGTTGCGCATCGTTGCGCATACAAAATTCGACATTGTTACAAAAGTGTAACAGGCTGTGAAAAATGCACAAGAAAACATGGCAAAACATGTTAGTTATGAACATTGACACTGAAAATGGAATCGTGTATTCTTAAGTTGTGAAACAAAGCTGCGCAACGATGATGCGCAACCTTGAGAAGCTTGTGATATAGCAGATGAAGGAGAATGATTATGAAAAAGCAACTCGCACTTGCAACAGCTGCCTTGATGGCACTGTCCCTGGCAGCATGCGGCAGCACCGCAACTGCCTCTTCCGCTGCAGAATCTACTGCAGAGTCCACCAGCACTGCAGCTTCCAGCGAAGCCGCCTCCACCGACAGCACCGCAGCTGACGATGGTGACGTTCTGCAGCAGGCTGCAGCCGCTGCTTTCGCCAACGACGTTACCCTGACCATGTGGGGCGCCGAGGAAGACCAGGAACTGCTGCGCACCATCGCTGATAACTTTATCAAAGAATACGGCAATTACGGCGGCAAGATCACCATCAACCTGGGCACTCAGTCCGAGTCCACAGCCAAGGATACCGTCCTGACCGACCCCACCGCCGCTGCTGACGTTTACGCATTTGCTGATGACCAGCTGAACGAGCTGGTTCAGGCAGGCGCCCTGCAGGAAGTTCAGCTGAACGCTGACGATGTCAAGAACCGCAATAGCCCGGCTTCTGTTGACGCTGCAACCGTGAACGGCAAGCTGTATGCTTACCCCCTGACCGCTGATAATGGCTACTTCATGTTCTATGATAAATCCTTCTTCACCGAGGATGACGTCAAGAGCCTTGACACGATGCTGGAGAAGGCAGCCGCCGCAGGCAAGAAAGTCTCGATGGACGTTGCTAACGGCTGGTACCTGTACAGCTTCTATGCTGGCGCTGGCCTGAACCTGAGCCTGGCTGATGACGGCGTGAACACCGTCTGCAACTGGAACGAAGCTCCGGGCGCTGACGTTACCCAGGCTGTCATCGATATCTGCAAGAACCCCGGCTTCCTCGCCCTGAAGGACGAAGAGTTCACCGGCAAGCTGAAGGACGGCACCCTGGTTGCCGGCGTCAACGGCACCTGGCGTGCAAACGACGCTGCTGAAGTTTGGGGCGATAATTACGCTGCCTGCAAGCTGCCCACCTACACCCTGAACGGCGAGCAGGTCCAGATGGCTTCCTTCTCCGGCTTCAAACTGATTGGTGTCAACCCCCACAGCGCTAACGTTGGTGCTGCCATGCTGCTGGCTGACTACGTTACCAACGAAGAAAGCGAGACCCTCCGCTTCCAGCAGCGTGCACAGGGCCCCTCCAACATCAACGCTCTGGCAGCCGCTTCTTCTCCGGCTCTGACTGCTGTTGTTGCTCAGTCTGAGTACGCTAACCTGCAGCGCGTCGGCGGCAACTACTGGGCTTCTGCTGAAACCCTCGGCCAGATCTGTGTCAACGGCAACCCCGATGGCAAGGATCCCCAGACCCTGATTGACGATGCTATTGCTGGCATCACCGCACCGGTTACCCAGTAATTGTTAAAACGAAAAAAGCTGCATTGATACACTAAAACAACGGCCCACAAACGGTCCGTAACGGTTGCCGGGCACGTGTGGGCCGCTTGGCGTAACCGCGTTGGAAAGGAGAGATTCCTGTGGCAAAATCCGCTGCTGCGGCCCTGCACACGGAACCAAAGGAACCCAATTTTTTGCAGAAATTTGGTCATGACTTTGTGCACGGCGATATCTTTACCAAACTATCCTTCTTTGTATGGGGTCTGGGCTACATTGGCCACGGCCAGCTGATGAAGGCGCTTCTGGTCACATTTGTACAGGGCTTTGCGCTGTATTTCCTGGCATTCTTTGGCGTACCCAACCTGGCAAAGTTCGGCACCCTTGGCACCGTAAAAATGGAGATGGTGTTCGATGTTGCCACGATGAAAAACGTTGTAAACGATTACGATAATTCGTTTGAGATCCTGCTGATGAGCATGATCTCCTTTATCGTGATCGCGGCACTGATCGCGGCGGCCATGATGGTGGTATCTTCCAACTATCAGCTGCAGAAGATCCGTGAAGCTGGCAAAAAGACCAACAACTTTGTGCAGGACATCAACGTTTACCTGAACGAAAAGTTCTATGTGACCCTGCTCACCCTGCCGGTTCTGGGCGTTGTGGTGTTCACCATTGTGCCGCTGTTCATCCTGATCGCCGTTGCGTTCACCAACTATGACCAGCAGCACATGCCGCCCAATGAGCTGTTTACCTGGGTTGGGCTGAACAACTTCTTTACCCTGTTTGGCGGCGGCGGAATGACCTCCACGTTTGGTTATTCCTTTGCCAAGGTTTTAACCTGGACGTTGGTTTGGGCATTCTTTGCCACCTTTACCAACTTCTTTGGCGGCATTTTGATGGCAATGTTCATCAATGATAAAAAGACCAAGTTCCCCAAGTTCTGGCGTACCCTGTTCATGGTGACCATTGCGGTGCCGCAGTTCGTTACGCTGCTGCTGGTGCGCAACTTCTTCTCCAACAACGGTATTTTCAATACCATGATGGCCAATGCGGGTGTTACCGACTTCCTGCATAACATTGGCCTGCTGGATAAGGGCCTTTCTTACATTCCGTTCCTGACCCAGCCGGGCTGGGCCATGTTCACCATCATCATGATCAATATCTGGATCGGTGTTCCGTACCAGATGCTGATCGCTACCGGCGTGCTGATGAACATCCCCGCTGACATGATCGAGGCTGCCCGCATTGACGGCGCCAACCCGGTGCAGATGTTCTTCCGCATCAAGCTGCCTTACCTGTTCAGCGTTCAGGGCCCCTCTCTGGTAACGGATTTCGTCAAGAACGTCAACAACTTCAACGTCATTTACCTGCTCACGCAGGATGTGTTTGTAACCCAGGACCAGGCCCTTGCACAGTCCAACGCAAAGGAAATTGACCTGCTGGTTACCTGGCTGTTCCGCTTGACGCAGGAATACTACAACTACAAGATGGCCGCCGTGCTGGGCATTATGGTGTTCATTGTGTGCGCCGTGTTTACGGTTGTGTGCTTCCACTTTATCAATAAGAAGGAGGCGACATTCTCTTGAGTACCACTGCTGTATCCTCTGCCGCTGTGCAAAAGCAGCTCAAGCAGGGCAAAGTGAAAAAAGGCATCTTCTCCGTCATCCGCCATCTGGTGCTGGCGCTGCTGGCTTTTATCTGGCTGGTACCCATCGCCTGGCTGCTGCTGACCTCGTTCTCCACCGATAAGGGCATCAACTTTACCCGCTTTGTGCCGGAAAGCTTTACCATGTGGAACTACGTCAGCATTATGACACAGCCGGACTCTGTTGCACAGTTCCCGCGCTGGTTCATGAACACCCTGGTTGTGGCATGCTTTAACTGTGTGATCTCCACCTGCTTTGTGTTGATGGTGGCTTACGCCATAAGCTGCTGCCGCTTCAAGGGCCGCAAGCTGCTGCAGAACTTGTCCGTTACCGTCAACCTGTTCCCCGGCGTTCTGGCCATGATCGCTGTGTACTTTGTTTTGAAGTACATGAACCTGACCAACTCTTACGCCGGTCTGATCATGGTATACGCGGGCTCTTCCGGCCTGGGCTACCTGATCTGTAAGGGCTTTTTTGATACGGTGCCTGTGGCACTGCGTGAGGCCGCCAAGCTGGACGGCGCTTCGGAAGCGCGCATCTTCTTCCAGATCGTCATCCCGATGTCCCGCCCGATCCTGGTGTACACCATTATCAGCTCCTTCCTGACGCCGTGGACCGACTTTGTTATGGCAAAGATGATCCTGAACTCCGGCGTTTCGTCGGACTGGACGGTGGCAATCGGCCTTTACAACATGCTGCAAAAGGCTTTGATCAACAGCTACTTCTCCCGTTTCTGCGCAGGCGGTGTTTTGGTGGCTATCCCCATCTCCATCCTGTTTGTCATCATGCAGAAGTTCTATGTTGAGGGCATTACCTCCGGTGCAGCAAAGGGCTAAACCTTTGCATCAACTGCATATGGCACAATAGCTGCAGAATCTATTATAATTAGGAATTGGAAATCAGGAATGAGGAATTTCGGTGCAGACCGCCAGTTCCGTCTTTCGGGTTTCCGATTCCTAATTTTTGTTTTATGCTTTACAGTGTAGAGGAAAGGGAATCCACTATGAACTTTATCACCAAAGCCCCTGTGATGCTGTGCGGCGGCGATTATAACCCGGATCAATGGCTGGACCGCCCGGATATTCTTGAAGCGGACATCCGCATGATGAAAAAGGCCGGAATGAACAGCGTTACGCTGGGTGTGTTTGCCTGGGCAGCATATGAGCCGCGCGAGGGGGAATATAACTTTACCTGGCTGCGCGAGATCATGGATCGACTGTATGACCAGGGCATTTATACCGAGCTGGCAACGCCCACTGGTGCAAAGCCCAACTGGCTGGCACGCAAATACCCCGAAGTGCTGCGCGTGCAGTCCAACGGTGTGCGGGACCACCAGGGCATGCGCCACAACCACTGCCTGACCAGCCCCATCTACCGCCAGAAGGTAGAGGAGCTGCTGAACCACATGATCGACGCGGTGGGCGACCACCCCGGCCTGATCTTATGGCACATTTCCAATGAGCTGGGCGGCGAATGCTACTGCCCGCTGTGCCAAGAGCGCTTCCGCGGCTGGCTGAAAGAAAAGTATCATACCATTGATGCCCTGAACCATGCCTGGTGGACTAGCTTCTGGAGCCACCACTACGACAGCTTTGACGAGGTGGAGCCGCCGTTTGATAACGGGGAGCAGAGCCTGAACGGCCTGAAGCTGGACTGGCGGCGCTTTACCACCTGGAACATGATGGACTATGTACACAGCGAAACGGCGATCCTGCGCAAGCGGACCCCCAATGTGCCCATTACCACGAACCTGATGGAGTACTTCCCCGGATTGGACTACCACAAGCTGCAAAGAGAGCTGGATTTTGTCTGCTGGGACAGTTACCCCCATTGGGGGCGCCCCGACCGCAGCACCACCGTGACGGCGGGCATGACGGCGTTTGATCATGCGCTGATCCGCGGCTGCAAGCCGGACAAGCCGTTCCTGCTGATGGAAAGCACCCCCAGCCTGGTGAACTGGCACGAGTATAATAAGCTCAAGCGCCCCGGCGTGAACCGGATGAGCGCTATCCAGACAGTGGCCTGTGGTGCGGACGGCGTGCAATACTTCCAGTGGCGCAAGGGCCGCGGCGGCTCTGAGCAGTTCCACGGCGCGGTTGTGGACCACGATGGCCGCGATGATACCCGCGTGTTCAACGAAGTGACCGCCACCAACAAAGCCCTGGCCGACCTGACCCCGGTGTGCGGCAGCCTGCCCAAAGCGGCCGCGGCCATGATCTTTGACTGGGACAACCGCTGGGCGCTGGATGACGCCTGGGGCATGCAGATCAAGCAGAAGAATCTGCGCGAAACCTGCTGCCAGCTGTACGCCCAGCTGAACCACTGCGGTGTGGAAACCGACGTTGTGGGCGTGGATGCAGACCTGAACCGCTATAAGCTGGTGGTGCTGCCCATGCTGTTTATGACCAAGCCTGGTTTTGCACAAAAGATCCGCGAATATGTGGAAAACGGCGGCACCGTTGTGGCCACCTATCTGCTGGGCTATGTGGATGAAAGCACCCTGTGTTGGCTGGGCGGGTTCCCCGGTGACGGCCTGCGCGAAGTGTTTGGCGTGACCGCAAGCGAACTGGACACCCTGTACCCCGGCGAGGGCAACCGTGCCATCTGGGTCAAGAGCAGCCAGCAGAGCAGCATCAAGGATTATTGCGAACTGTTGCAGCCTTCCGAGGGTACCGAGGTGGTGGCTGTGTATGGACAGGATTTCTATTCCGGCCATGCGGCTGTGACCCACCATGTGTTCGGCAAGGGGCACGCTTATTACATCGGTGCGCGCCTGGATGATGCTGGCAACGCCGCTGTGCTGCGTGCAGCTTTGGCCGATGCCAAGGTGCACCTGCGTGACCTGCCGCAGGGTGTGGAATACCACTGCCGCGAAAGCGAGAACGCGCGCTACCATTTCTACATCAACACCACCCAGAGCGCAGTTAAGGTGCAGGTGGAATCCGGTGCAGACCTGTTGAGCGGCAAAAACGTTTTGGGCAGCATGGAGCTGAAACCCTATGATGCCTGCGCAATTGAGGAAAAAGTGAAATAAGAAAAACGCCATGCTTTCCGAAGAAAGCATGGCGTTTTTTAGTTAGGGCAACACCGCACAATTCCCGCCTTACGGTTTAAGCACCGCTCCGACGGCTGCGGCACGGCATCTGCGTTGCCAAAATGCTCGATAATGTCGGGTTGCGGTACCCGCATCGTGCTTCGGGGCAAAAGCCCCTCGCACTCTGCGACCGCTGCCCCTGCTTCGGTTCGCTGTTTCCGCCACTGGCGGCGCTCACCTTTGCAGCATCCAGTATTATCTGCGCTTTTGGCCTAGCAGCTACCGCACCTCGCTCGCCGTATCGGCACTTAGAATTGTGCGGTATTGCCTTAGGAGTTAGGAAGTAGGAGCGAGGAGGTAATGTGGAATTAGGAATTGGAGGTGGGAAAAGGGAGCGGCGAGGTTGGTTTGAGCAGATGTTTTGTGGTGCCAGAACGGTCAAGACCGTTCCCTACAGCGCAATTTATAATGTGCGGCAATATTTATTGTGCGCCCGCTGCGCTGAAGAGGAACGGCTCCTTTTTAGGCCGTGCATATCTCTCAAATATACTTATCCAACATATCCTGCAAAGCCTGCTTGGGCAGGAAACCGACGCTGCGGGCGGATTCCTGGCCGTTTTTCAGTACGAGCAGGCAGGGGATGCTGGAAATGCCGTATTCGGTGGCAAGCTGGCGGTTTTCGTCCACATCAATGCTGTAAAATGCGGCTTTGCTGCCAACTTCATCGGCAAGCTCATGCAGGACCGGGGCAAGCATCTGGCAGGGACCGCACCAGGTTGCAGAAAAATCCAGAACGGCCACGCCCTGTGCTTTGGCCTGGGAAAGATCATTATTGCTGATTTTGGTAACCATAAAAAGGTTCCCTCCTTTAATTATGACTGTAAAGCAGCGTGTTCCGCTGCTGTTTGCCGGACATGGTTATGGCGTATCTACACCATAGTATGGGCCGGGAGGGGGAAAGACATTCCCTTACTGCTGATTGTACACAGTTTGGGCTGCTTTGTCAACAAGAAAAAGACTAAATCTTAATTTTGACATGAAATTACTATAACAAGTAAGACAAATTAAGACGAAAAGCAGATACAGGATAAAACAAAGCCACCCGCTCTGCGCAGGAATCCCCTGCACAGAACGGGTGGCAACTTTTTTGGGAGGTAATCAGCGGTTGTATTTTGCAGTAGCCTGCAGGCGCTGCATGGCACGGTTCAGGGCAATCTTGCTCTGGTAATACTCGTGCATGCTCTGCTTGTGCTGCAAGCGTTCCTCGGCGCGGATGCGGGCGGCCTCGGCACGGTTCTTATCGATATCCTCCGGGCGCTCGGCGCTGTCGACCAGCAGCACAACGTAAGCGGGGGTCACTTCGGCAATGCCATCGCCCACCAGTACGTTGCGGGTTTCGCCGTTCACGGTGAACTGCATGATGCCCATTTCCAGGGCAACCAGCACCGGGCTGTGTCCGGCCTGTACGCCGTACTGGCCGTCAGCGGTGGGCAGGGTCAGGCTTTCGCACTCGCCCTGGAAAAACTCGCCGCTGCTGGCCGTGATGTTCAGAACGAACTTTTCCATCAGGCCACACCGCCCTTTTCGGCAGCCTTCTTGCGAGCATCGTCCAGCGTGCCCACGTTGAAGAACGCCCATTCGGGCAGATCATCGACCTGACCGTCCACGATGGCGGCAAAGCCCTTGACAGTTTCGGCCAGGGGCACATATTTGCCCGGCAGGCCGGTAAAGTTTTCGGCAACGAAGAACGGCTGGGACAGGAATTTCTGGATTTTGCGGGCGCGGGCAACGGTCAGCTTATCGTTGTCGTCCAGTTCGTCCATGCCAAGGATGGCGATAATGTCCTGCAGTTCCTGGTAGCGCTGCAAGGTAGCCTGTACCTTGCGGGCCACGCGATAATGCTCCTCGCCCACAATGTCTGCTTCCAGGATGCGGCTGGTGGAATCCAGCGGGTCCACGGCGGGGTAGATACCCTGTTCCACGATCTTACGGGACAGAACGGTAGTGGCATCCAGGTGGGCAAAGGTGGTGGCCGGGGCGGGGTCGGTCAGGTCGTCGGCAGGCACATAAACGGCCTGAACCGAGGTGATGGACCCATCACGGGTGGAAGTGATACGCTCCTGCAGGGCACCCAGCTCGTTGGCCAGCGTGGGCTGGTAACCAACGGCGGAGGGCATACGGCCCATCAGGGCTGAAACTTCGGAGCCGGCCTGCACAAAACGGAAGATGTTGTCAATAAACAGCAGCACGTCCTTGTGGCTTTCCTCGCGGAAGTATTCTGCCATGGTCAGGCCGGTTTCGGCAACGCGCATACGGGCTCCCGGCGGTTCGTTCATCTGGCCGAAGATCAGGGCGGTCTTGTTCAGAACGCCGGAAGCGTTCATTTCGCCCCAAAGGTCACAGCCCTCACGGCTGCGCTCGCCAACGCCGGTAAAGATGGAGTAGCCGCCGTGCTCGGTGGCTACGTTGTGGATCAGCTCCTGGATCAGCACGGTTTTGCCAACACCGGCGCCGCCAAACAGGCCGATCTTGCCGCCCTTGGCATACGGTGCCAGCAGGTCAATGACCTTGATGCCGGTTTCCAGAATTTCGGTTGCAGGTTTCTGGTCCTCAAAGCCGGGGGCCTTGCGATGGATGGGCCAGGTAGGGACGTCTGCGGCCATGGGGCCTTTGCCGTCAATGGGGCGGCCCAGGGGGTCAAACATGCGGCCCAGGGTGGCTTCGCCCACCGGGGCAGTCAGGCCGTGGCCCAGTGCGTTCACGGTCATCCCCTTGCCAAGACCCTCGCTGGCAGAAAGCATAATGCAGCGAACGGTGGTTTCGTTCACATGCTGCGTTACTTCCATCGTGCGCTCGGTGCCCTCAGCGGTCACTGTCAGCGCTTCCTGCAGGGCAGGCAGCTTGCCCTCGGTGAACTGAACGTCCACCACGGGGCCTGCTACACGAATAATTGTTCCCTGTGTCATACGATAGCCTCTTCCTTAATTTCAGAAGTAGATAAATGTTTGAACATTGTATCCCGATAGGGGATACAGTGCAAAAAGTTTAATAGTCGCTGGTTTGCACAGCAGAAGCACCGCCGATGATCTCGGTGATCTCCTGGGTGATTGCACCCTGGCGGGTGCGGTTATACTCCAGCTGGAGCGCGTGAATCATATCGGTGGCGCTCTTGGTGGCGGAATCCATGGCGGTCATGCGGGCGCTCTGCTCGGCGCAATAGCTCTCGGTCATGGCACCGAAGATCATGCCGTGCATGTAGATGGGGGCCATCTGCTTGAACACCGACCACGCATCGGGGAACAGCTCAACCTCGCCATGGGGATCGCCCAGTGCGGGCGGCAGCGGCGCAAAGTGGGAGCGTTCCAGCGGCAGCAGCTGCAGCATGACCGGTTCAGCGGTCAGGGCGTTCTGGATCTTGGTGTAGATGAGGTAAACCTCATCCACCTCATCCGCCTTGAACGTATCGATCATGTCCGCCGTGATGTCACGCGCACGCTGCAATGTGGGGGCCTGGCCGCTGTACAGAAAATCTTCCACCAGGCGGGGGTCCTTGTGCAGCAGGGCGCGGTAGCCGGTCTGGCCCACCACATAAAAGCGGGCCTTGGGGTCATCGCCGCAGTGCGATTTCAGAAACTTGAGCAGGTTCTGGTTGTACGCACCGGCCATGCCTTTGTCCGCCGTCAGCACCAGATAGGCGCGGCGCGGAGATTCCGGGTTGCGGGTGTGGAAGAACGGGTGGACCGGTTCTTCCGGCAGGTGGGGCAGCACGCGGGTCATCGTCATCTGCATGCGCTCAAAGTAAGGCGAAACTGCCTGGTAATTTTTGCGTGCCTTGCGCAGCTTGGAGGAGGAGATCAGGTACATGGCATTGGTGATCTTCATGGTGTCCTGAATGCTCTCAATACGCTCCTTGAGCAGCTTAGTGGATGGCATGGGCATCGCCTCCCGCAAATGCGTTCCAGGCGTTCAGGATGGTCTGCACCTGTTTGGGGCTGAGCTTACCGGAAGCCTGGATCTCGTCCATCACGCCGGACGGGTCCGTGCGGAACTGACGCACAAATGCGGAGGTTTTCTGGCGCAGCTCGCCGGTTTTGATCTCGTCGAGCACGCCGTGGGCGGCGAGGGTCAGCAAAACGACCTGCTCGGCGTCGGATTTGGGCTGGTACAGCGGCTGTTTCAGCAGTTCCATCAAAGCCTTGCCGTGTTCCAGCTGGCGGCGGGTCTCAGCGTCCAGGTCAGAGCTGAACTGCGAGAAGGATTCCATATCCTTGTACTGGGCCAGCTCGATACGCAGGTTGGCGTTGGCCTTTTTCATGGCCTTGGTCTGGGCAGCGCCGCCGACACGGGAAACCGACAAGCCAACGTTGACAGCCGGGCGGTTGCCTGCGTTGAACAGTGCGGTCTCCAGGAAGATCTGGCCATCGGTGATGGAAATAACGTTGGTGGGAATGTAGGCGGAAACATCGCCTGCCTGGGTTTCAACAATGGGCAGTGCGGTGATGGAACCGCCGCCCAGGTCGTCCCGCATACGGCAGGAACGTTCCAGCAGACGGGAATGCAGGTAGAAAACGTCGCCGGGGTAAGCCTCACGGCCGGGGGAGCGGCGCAGCAGCAGGGAAATGGCACGGTATGCCACGGCGTGCTTGGAAAGGTCGTCATAGACGATCAGCACGCTCTTGCCCTGGGCCATAAAATATTCGGCCAGTGCGGTGCCGGCATACGGGGCAATGTACTGCAGGGGGGCGCTGTCGCTGGCGGTGGCGGCCACAATGGTGGTGTAGCCCATAGCGCCATGCTTTTTCAGGTCCTCGGCCACGCGGGCAATGGAGGAAGCCTTCTGCCCGATGGCAACGTAGATGCAGAGCACGCCGGTATCTTTCTGGTTCAGGATGGTATCGGTGGCGATGGAGGTCTTGCCGGTCTGGCGGTCGCCGATGATCAACTCACGCTGGCCACGGCCGATGGGGAACATCGAGTCGATGGACAGAATGCCGGTGTGCAGCGGGGTGTCCACGCTCTGGCGCTCCAGAATGCCGGGGGCCTGCTTCTCGATGGGGTTGTAACCAACGGCTTCGATGGCACCCTTGCCGTCGATGGGCTCGCCCAGCGGGTTGATGACGCGGCCCAGGAAAGCTTCGCCGACGGGGATACCGGCGCGCTTGCCGGTACGGGTCACCAGGGTGCCCACGCCGACGGATTCGGCACCATCAAACAGCATAATGCCCAGGTGGGAAGGCTCAACACTTTCCACCATGCCCTTGGCACCGTTTTCAAAGGTGACAATCTCGCCGTACACGGCGCGGTCCATGCCTTCAACGGTAACAATGCCGTCGGCAGCGGACACAACCGTGCCTCCCTCGGCGGTGTTGGCGGCGGGCTTGTAGTCCTCCACGCGGGTCTTCAGGGTGGCCAGGTCGGGTTTGTCGCCGGTCATCTGGTCCAGGGCATGGCGGCCGGAGTTATCAAACACACGGTCGCCCACCTGCAATACATAGCCGGAAAGCAGACTTTCATCCACGCTGACATCCAGCAGGACTTCGGTTGCATCGTACAGGGATTTCAGCTCGGCCTTGATCTTATCAAGGTCCTGTTCCCGCGGCTGGCGGGCGCAGTGCAGGTCGGCCTTTACAATGCGGTTGACGGAGAAAAACTCGCGGCTGAATTCACTTGCCATTGCTGTCCCCCGCTTTCTGCAGCAGGTCATCCAGCAGGCGTGCATCGTCCTGCTGCGTCAGGTTGCGCGCCAACAGCTTTTCGCACATTTCGCGGGCCAGGGCGGAAGTTTCAGCATTGGCATCGCGCAGGCGGCGGGCATGCTCTGCTTCGGCAGCGGCCTTGCCTTCGGCCACAATCGCATCTGCCTGGCGCTGGGCGTCCTGCAAAAGCTGTTCTTTCTCTTTTTCAGCCTGCTTTTCGTAGGCTTCGCGGCGCTGGGCAGCTTCGGCATCCACATTCTGCAGTTTATCCTGCGCCTGTGCCAAAACAGCCTGTGCGTCGTTCTTTTTGCCTTCTGCATCGGCGATCGCATCATCGATCTGCTTCTGGCGCTGCTCAATCACGTTCATAACGGGACGGTACAAAAACTTGCGCAGCAGAACAAACAGAACCAGAATGTTGACGACCGTCCACAGAATATTCAAATTCAGTGTCAGCATCGTTTATGCCTCCGTTATCAGCCCAGGAACAGGATGATGAGCAGGGCAACAACGAAGCCGAAAATGGCGGTGCCTTCTGCCAGGGCGGCGCCCAGCAGCAGGTTCTTGCTGATCTTGCTTTCAGCTTCCGGCTGACGGCTGATGGCCTCCGCTGCCTTACCGGTTGCAATGCCAATGCCGATACCGGCGCCAATGCCGGTCAGTGCTGCGATGCCAGCGCCCAAAGCTACCAAACTTGCCATAATAAATTACTCCTTTTTATAATAATGTAAAAGTAGGAAAGAAAACGCAGGTCATTCCATCGTTTCTTTCATGAACAGGGAGGTCAGGAAGACAAACACATAGGTTTGGATCAGACCGTCAAACAAATCAAAATACAGGCTGAAAATTGCGGGGACAAAAACCGGAACCACCAGTTTGATGAGTTCCATGATGACAAATGCGCCCAGAACGTTGCCGAACAAACGCATGCACAGGCTGGTGGGCCGGATAGCGATTTCCAGAATGTTCATGGGGGTCATCAGGGCAATGGGTTCCGCCAGGCTGTGTACAAATCGCTTGCCGCCCTTTGCATGGATGCCGGAATATTCGATCAGCACAATGCTCATAATAGCCAGCGCTGCGGTAACATTCAGGTCCTTTGTGGGGGGCTTGAGACCAATGATGCCGATCAGGTTGGAGCAGGCAATGTACAGTGCAACCGTGATCAGGTACGGCACATACTGTTTGCCGGCTTCGCCCAACAGATCTTTGAAGAAGTTATCCATGGTTACCACAGCGGTTTCCAGGATGGCCTGGCGCTTGCTGATATGATTGACCTTGAGATTGCGTGTGAGCAAAATCGAAACGATCACCAAAAACGCCATGATGCCCCAACTTACCGCGATGGATTCCGGGATGTCGATGCCGCCAAAAATGGGAAGGGTAAACGCCGTATCAACGTTAAGCTCCTCTTTTAAGGCGGCGGTCAGTTCGTTCATTATTCCGCCTCCTCTGGCCAGCGGGGCAGCTTGTGCGCCGGGCTGGCTTTATGTTTTGAATTTATCTGATAAAAAGCGCACCAAGGAGAAAAACAGAAGGGGGGAAACGGCGATGTTCCGTTTCCGCACCCTCCTTGCTGCGTTCTTTATGCCGCCATAATACCACCATTCCCCGCCATTTGTAAGCCCCTTGCCGCACATTCTGCCTTTTGGATATTCCGTAATTCTGACAGATTAAAAATACTGTGCATGATGCACAATAAAGCACGCTGGAAATTGAGCCAATTGCCGAATTTAATGACAAAAAATGCGGAAAAGTTCTTGATTTCAAACAAATCTTGCGGTTCTGTGCGGTTTTGATGGTGAGGGAAAGGAACGGTGTTTGTGCAAAACTGCCAAGGAGCGAAAATTCAGGCGATGCGCTCCGCGCCAAGGGCGGTTTCGGATGCAAAGCGGGTAGCCGCCAGCTTTTCCAGTGTGGCAAGCCGCACGCAGATGGTAAACAGCCGGGCCGCAGGTTCGATCTCCTCGGCGCTGGCAAAGCTGGGGGCAATACGGATGTTGCTGTCCTGCGGGTCGCGGCCATAGGGCCAGGTGGAACCGGCGGGGGTGAATTTGACACCGGCCCGGCGGCAAAGCTCCACCGTGCGGGCCGCGCAGCCCGGCATGGTATCGAAGGAAAGGAAGTAGCCGCCGCGGGGTTCCGTCCAGCTGGCAATGCCGCTGCCGTCCAGTTCCTCGCGGAAAATGGAGATGACCTGCTCGAACTTGGGGCGCAGCAGGCGGGCATGGCGTGCCATATGGGCTTCAATGCCGCTTTCATTGCGGAAAAAACGTGCCTGGCGCAGCTGGTTGAGCTTATCGGGGCCGATGGTGGCAAACTTCCACACTTTGCGCAGATCGATCAGGTTGGCGGAACTTGCCGCCACGCCGCTGATGCCTGCACCGGGGAAGGAAACCTTGCTGGTGGAGCAGAACTCATACACCATATCCGGGTGCCCGGCATTGGCGCAGGCGGACAGGATGTCTGGCAGGACGGCCGGGGCGTTGGGGTAAAGGTCATGCACGCAGTAGGCGTTATCCCAGAATATGCGGAAATCCGGCGCTGCGGGTTGCAGGTGGGCAAAGCGCTCCACCACCATGGGGCTGAACACAATGCCGGTGGGGTTCTGGTACTTGGGTACGCACCAGATGCCTTTGATGGAAGCATCCCGCTGGACCAGGTCTTCGATCATGTCCATATCGGGGCCATCATTGTGCATGGGGATGGGGATTAGCTGGAAGCCGAAATGCTCCGTCATGGCAAAATGACGGTCATAACCCGGCACGGGGCAAAGGAACTTGCGGTCCTTGACCTGCACCCACGGCTCTGCGCCCAGCAGGCCGTCCAGCATGGCGTGGCTGAGGATATCGAACATCATGGTCAGGCTGCTGTTGCCGCCCACCATGACCTGCTCCGGCCGCGCGCCGATCATACCGGCCAGCAGGGCTTTTGCTTCGGGAATGCCGTCCAGCCCGCCGTAATTGCGGCAGTCGGTGCCATCCTCACTGTCCAGCACGCTGCGGGAGTTCAGTTCACCCAGCATGCGCTGCGAAAGTGCCAGCTGCTCCGGCGCAGGCTTTCCGCGGGAAAGATCCAGCTGCTGGCCCTGCTGTTCGTACTCATGGTAGCGCTGGCACAGACGGTGGTATTCCCGCTGCATTTCTTTTTTTGTCATATCCTGATACTGCATGGTGCCATCCTTCCTGGGCAATACCGGCAGGGCCGCTTGCTTACCTGGTGTAGCTGAAAACGAAGAAAATAATGTGTGATGGATTCGAGGCAAAAAGCCGCAGCAATCCTTTGTGGATTCCAAGGATTTTTAATGCGGAATCCGGCCGCGTTTGTAGAAATATTCTAAGGCAGCACCGCACAATTCCCGCCTGACGGCTTAAGCAC
>UMKA01024692.1_pt1 | contig 18003 bp, 15 predicted proteins | sample 1966211 | NCBI WGS metagenome assembly UMKA01 (sample SAMEA4836165, study PRJEB28245) | human gut metagenome | biome: gut microbiome; material: fecal sample | place: Denmark | collected 2008
CCTGCCTGCGCACGCAGGATATTTCCCTGCACTTCCACCGCATTCATCTGTGCCCCGACTTCAATAACAAGTCCACGGATTCCTTTGTCTCCAACCAGAAGATTACTTCCGTTTCCGATCACGGTCACTGCAAGCCCTTTCTTTTTAGCCAGGCCAAGAATTACCGGAAGTTCCTGTTTCTTTGGACACACGTAAAGATCCGCAGAACCTCCCACGCGAAATGTCGTGTGTTTTTTCATCGGTTCCTGCTGATATACGACCAGCTCAGGCAATGCCGCCCTGATTTCTTCAAGCCACTGATCCATTATGCCTCCTTCAGGAAAGCCACATAGCCGTGCAATGCCTCATACAGATCCACTTTGCTGATGATTTCCCATGGTGCATGCATATTCAATACGGCAACTCCGCTGTCAATAACATTCATGCCATAATTTGCAAGAATATATGCGATGGTTCCGCCGCCTCCCTGATCTACTTTTCCAAGTTCTGATGTCTGGAACGATACATCATTATCATCAAAAATTCTGCGCAGTCTTGCAATATACTCTGCATTTGCATCATTGGAACCTGATTTTCCTCTGGCTCCTGTATATTTGTTCAGGACAAGTCCCTTTCCAAAGTAAGCACAGTTACGTTTTTCCATCACAGACGGATAATTCGGATCAAATGCCGCAGATACATCGGAAGAAAGCACTCTGGAATTATGCAGCGCTCTGCGCACTTTCAATTCGCTGTATTCCCCAAGCAGATTGATGATCTCTGCCACACTGTCCTCAAAGAAATGGGACTGCATGCCGGATGCACCGACACTTCCGATCTCCTCTTTGTCTACCAGAAGACATACGCTGGTATGCTGTGGCTTTTCAATCTCAAGCATTGCCGCAAAAGACGGATAAGCACACACTCTGTCGTCATGTCCGTATCCCATGATCATGCTGCGGTCAAAACCGTAATCTCTGGCAGCCCCTGCCGGGACAACTTCAATCTCCGCAGACAGAAAATCTTCCTCGTCCACACCGTACTCTTTGGACAGAATATTTAAAATATTCGCCTTTACGCGGTCTTTCATCTCTTTTTTCTCTTTTTCATCATCACTTGCTGCCGGAATACTTCCGACAAGCAGATCAAGGTTTTCTCCTTCGATCACCTTGGATGCCTTTTTCTCCATCTGTTCTCCCGCTAAATGAATCAGCAGATCACTCACGCCAAAAACAGGATCTTCCGGTTTTTCTCCGATATTGACCGTAACCGTTGTGCCGTCTTTTTTACAGATTACACCGTGCAGTGCAAGTGGAAGTGTCACCCACTGGTATTTCTTCACACCTCCATAATAATGCGTATCTAACAGTGCCATCTCCGTATCTTCATATAACGGTACCTGTTTTAAATCCATACGTGGGGAATCAATATGTGCGCCGAGAATGTTCATTCCTTCCTCGATGTCTTTTTCGCCGATCACAAACAGAGCCAGACCCTTTCCCATATTATTGGCAACAATGCGGTCTCCGGCTTTTAATTTTGCATTCTGCGCGATCTTTTCACTCAGATCTGCAAATCCGTTTTCCTTTGCCTGCCGGTATAATTCCGCTGCACACTCGCGCTCGGTCTTGCAGGAAGATATAAACTTACGGTATTCTTCCGCAAATGTAAATACATCCTGTCTTTTGGTTCCTTCCGGGTATTTCTCCCACGCATTCTTCTTTTTTTCCATGATTTCTTACATCTCCTCATTTACTCTCGTCTATTCTTCATCATTGCTTTTTGTCATATTTGCCTGGACTCTGCGATACAATTCCTGTGCCGCATTGTAGCCCATCTTCTTCTGTCTGTGGTTGACAGCCGCAGTCTCACAAATAACAGCCAGATTACGTCCCGGGCGGATTGGAAGGGAATGACATACTACCTTATTGCCCAGATATTCGATATATTCTTCTTCCAGTCCCAGGCGGTCATAATCCGCATCTTTCTTCCAGTCTTCCAGTTTAATAACCAGATCAATCTGCTGCTTTTCCTTAACACACTCCACACCATACAGGGTCTTTACATCTATGATGCCAATGCCCCGCAGTTCAATAAAATGCCGGGTCACTTCCGGAGAAGTTCCGATCAGTGTATGTTCATTGATCTTGCGGATTTCCACTACATCATCCGTAACCAGACGATGTCCGCGGCGGATCAATTCCAGAGCCGCCTCGCTTTTTCCGATTCCACTGTCTCCTGTAATCATGAGACCCTCGCCATATACATCGACCAGAACCCCGTGAACGGTAATACAGGGTGCCAGTTCTTCACCCAGTGTATAGATCAGTTCTGCCATAAATTCAGAAGTCGGACGGTCCGTACCAAGAACCGGCACTTCATTTTTTATTGCCTCTTCTAAGAAAATTTCATCTGGCTGCAGACTGCGGCAGAAAATCACACATGGGATATCAAACTTCAGAAACGCATCATAACGGGTTTTCTTTTCCGCATCACTCATCTGCTGGATAAACGTATATTCTACATTTCCAATCATCTGTATTCTTGATTCTTCGAAATGTTCAAAATATCCGGTCAGCTGTAATGCCGGACGATTCACATCGCTGGAAATAATCTTACATTTTTTCAGATTGATATCCGGCGTAAAATTTTTCAGATTTAAAACCTGCGCAACTTTTTCAACACTAACACTTCCATTTGACATATTCATTTCCCCCTGTGGCTCATATTAAGCAGTACCTGTGCCGGACTGCCTTTTTATAAACAGATTGTACCATGAATCTTTCCATATCACAAGTTGCTAAGCCGGTCCGGAATGCAGGGTATCATATACATTCTGTGCAGCTGCCAGATTCATGCTGTCGGTTTCTGCCAGCTCCTCCACAGATGCGTTTTTCATGTTTTCCATAGACTGGAATCTGCGCATCAGTGCCTTTCTTCTGGCCGGTCCGATTCCCTCAATGTCATCTAAAATGGAGTGTACCTGTGCCTTGGAACGCAAAGACCGGTGATACTCAATGGCAAACCGGTGTGCTTCATCCTGAATCCGGGTAATCAGTTTAAATCCCTCTCCATGCCGGTCAATCGGAATTTCCACATTGTGGAAATACAGTCCCCTTGTACGGTGATTGTCATCCTTTACCATACCGCAGACCGGAATATCTAGTCCCAGTTCTTCCAGCACCTGCAGACAGATATTTACCTGGCCGCGTCCACCATCCATCATAATGATATCCGGGAAGCGTGTAAAACTTCCGACTTCCTGTGGCATATTTTTTTCTTCCAGTTCTTTCTGTTCCTGCATGCCGTGCGTAAACCGCCGGGTCAGGACCTCATGCATGGAAGCGTAATCATCCGGTCCCGATACCGTGCGGAGTTTAAATTTCCGGTAATCGCTGCGTTTCGGCCGTCCTTTTTCGTATACAATCATAGAACCTACGGTTTCAAATCCATTAATATTAGAAATATCATAGGCTTCCATACGATTAAGCCCTTTCATGCCAAGCAGCTGCTCAATCTCTTTTACCGCGCCGATGGTACGCCCTTCTTCTCTCTTAATCTTTTCTTTATCCTGGCTGAGCACCAACTGTGCATTTTTCGCAGCCAGCTCCACCAGCTTTTCTTTGAGTCCTTTCTGCGGAATCCGTATCGTCACTTTCCGCCCGCGTTTGGCACTCAGCCATTCTTCCAGCACCGGAATGTCTTCGATTGCTTCCTGGAGCATGATTTCCCGCGGGACAAACGGCGTCCCAGAATAATACTGTTTCACGAAATTTACCAGAATATCCCCTGTGCTTTCTTCTGATCCCACACGCACATGAAAATGATCCCTTCCGATAATCTTTCCACTGCGGATAAAAAACACCTGAACCACCGCATCCCGGTCATCACTCGCCAGTGCAATGATATCTTTGTCTTCTCCGTCCGTATTGGTAATTTTCTGTTTCTGGGCAATCTGGCTGACACTGTTTAACAGCTCACGGTACTCGATCGCCCGCTCAAACTCCATCTCCTCGGATGCCTTCTGCATGTTTTCTTTTAATTCACGTATTACCGGTCCATAGTTTCCATTTAAAAATTCCAGTGCCTTACTGACCTGCTTTCCATACGTCTCTTTATCCACATGCCCCTGACAGGGAGCATCACACTGATGAATATGATAATTCAAGCAGGCACGTTCTAATCCGATATCTCTCGGAAGCTTACGGTTACAGGTGCGCAGTTTATAAAGTTTATTGATCAGCTCTATCGTATCTTTTACCGCACCGGCACTCGTATACGGTCCAAAATAACGAGACTTATCTTTTTTTACCTGGCGGGAAAAAAGAACCCGCGGAAAATCTTCCTGCACCGTCACCCGGATATAAGGGTACGTCTTGTCATCCCGCAGCATCGTATTATATTTGGGTGTGTGCTCTTTGATCAGATTGCACTCCAGCACCAAAGCCTCCAGCTCGGAATCGGTAATAATATACTCAAACCGTGCAATGTGCTCCACCATCTGTTTTTTCTTGATGCCCTCATCATGACTCGGCTGAAAATACTGCCGCACCCGTTTGCGCAGGCTGACTGCTTTTCCTATATATATGATCGCATCTGTTTTGTCATGCATAATATAAACTCCCGGTTGATCCGGGAGTTTACGTAATTCTTCCTGAAAGTCGAACATGAATTATTCCTCAAACATATCATCACTCACAATCGCAGCTTTGGACTGGCTGTCCTCTGCAATTGAAGTGCCGTCTTTCGCTTCATTATTTTCTTTGGATAACACACGCGGTTCCTGTGATGCTTTTTTCTCATCCGCTGTGTCATCCGGCATCAGTGACTCTTTATCTTCTTCCTGCGGAAGTCCTTTCATTTCGCGGAAAATCTTCATGAATTCCTTGCCGGTGATCGTCTCCTTTTCGTACAGATAATCGCTGATATGATCCAAAATGTCACGATTTTCTGTCAGCATCTGCATTGCATCCTCGTAGCTTTTATTAATAATGGAAAGCACTTCCTTATCAATCTGTCCTGCGGTATCTTCTCCGCAGATCAGACCGGCACGGCCATCCAGATACTGGTTTTCCACCGTAGCAAGACACATCATGCCAAACGTATCTGACATACCATACATCGTAACCATGGCACGCGCGATCTTGGTTGCATTCTCGATATCGTTTGCTGCACCGCTGGTTGCGGAATGGAATACAAGCACCTCCGCAGCACGTCCTGCCATAAATGTCGTAATCTTTGCAAGAAGTTCGTCCTTGGTCTCTAAATATTTTTCCTCTTCCGGTGTCTGCAGCGTATATCCCAGTGCCCCCATCGTACGCGGTACGATCGTGATTTTCTGTACCGGCTCCGTATTTTTCTGCAAAGCAGATACCAGCGCATGCCCTACCTCATGGTAGGAGACAATCTTGCGTTCTTTATCACTCATCACGCGGTCTTTTTTCTCTTTTCCACCGACAGCCACAAGTTCAAATGCTTCAAACAGATCCGACTGATTGACAAACTTTCGTCCATTCTTTACCGCATTGATGGCAGCCTCGTTAATCATATTGGCAAGATCCGATCCCACCAGACCGGCAGTAGCCAGTGCCAGTGCATCCAGATCCACCGTTTCATCCATGTGTACATCCTTGGAATGTACTTTTAAAGTTTCCAGACGGCCTTTCAGATCCGGCTTGTCAACAATGATCCGACGGTCAAAGCGTCCCGGACGAAGCAGTGCCTTATCCAGAACTTCCGGACGGTTCGTTGCCGCAAGAATTAAAATACCTTTGGATGCATCAAATCCATCCATCTCCGCAAGCAGCTGGTTTAAGGTCTGTTCACGCTCATCATTGCCACCGCCATACCGGCTGTCACGGCTTTTACCGATTGCATCGATCTCATCAATAAAAATAATACACGGTGCCATCTTCTGCGCTTCCTTGAACAGATCACGCACACGGGAAGCACCCACGCCGACGAACATCTCCACAAAATCAGAACCTGCCAGGGAGAAAAACGGAACCTTTGCCTCTCCGGCAACTGCTTTTGCCAGCAATGTCTTACCGGTTCCAGGAGGTCCGACAAGAAGTGCCCCCTTCGGGAGCTTTGCCCCGATATCGCTGTATTTCTTCGGATTATGCAAAAAATCCACCACTTCCTGCAGGGATTCCTTTGCCTCGTCCTGTCCGGCTACATCTTTAAATGTCACACCGGTTGTTTTCTCCACATATACTTTGGCGGTTGATTTTCCAACCCCCATGGCTCCTCCGCCCATCCGGCGCATCAGGAATCCAAAAAGAATCCATATCAGTACCAGAGGAATAACAAAGCTTAAAATGTTTACCAGCCATGCCGAAGTATTGTCCGGCACGGATGCCGAAATTTCAATCGCTTTCCCCTCTGATGTCTTTGCACTCTTGAGTGTCGTGATCAGATCCGGATCATTGACAATTCCGGTGTAATATGTTATCTCATATGGTTTTTTATCGTCCACCAGTGTGTAATCCATCTCATAATTGCTGAATTCCACTGTTTTGATATTATTTTTTTCCAGCTGTTTTAGGAATTCGGAGTATGTAGTTTCCTTCGAACTCATCTGTGAAAACCGGTTGGCAAAAAATGACAGGAAAAAGAGTGCCACCAGAGTGACCATGATAAATCCCAGGATCATCTGTCCGTTATGGTTGTCTTTCTTTCCTCCGTTGTTGCCACCGTTGTTTCCGTTATTACCATTGTTTCCGTTGTTTCCATTATTTCCGTTATTATAATTATTGCCACCGTTATAGTTTCCGTTGTTATAATTATTCGGTGCCTGATTGTCCATAAGCCCTCCACTTGTATATCTCTTGTAATCAATACCCTTATTATATGTAATAAGAAACGCAAAATCAACATTTTGTTCGAGAACTTTTCCTATCCTTTCTAAACTTTTTATAAAAAAGTGTGGAATATTTTCGTTGTCCGCTGTATAATATTAAACTATGGTAGTTTAGATAAAAACTTAGGAGGAAAATTATGCCTGTAAAATACGTCTTTGTCACTGGCGGTGTCGTATCTGGTCTTGGAAAAGGTATCACTGCTGCATCTTTAGGACGTCTGCTCAAAGCGCGTGGCTACAAAGTCACCATGCAGAAGTTCGATCCATATATCAACATTGATCCGGGAACCATGAACCCGATTCAGCACGGTGAAGTGTTCGTAACGGATGATGGAGCGGAAACCGATCTGGATCTCGGTCACTACGAGCGCTTCATCGACGAAAGTCTGACAAAGAATTCCAATGTGACAACCGGTAAGGTTTACTGGTCCGTTCTGCAGAAAGAACGTCGTGGAGATTATGGCGGAGGAACCGTACAGGTAATCCCGCATATTACCAACGAGATCAAGAGCCGTTTTTACCGTAATTTCACATCCGATGATATGCATATTGCAATTATAGAAGTCGGCGGAACCGTCGGAGATATCGAAAGCCAGCCTTTCCTTGAAGCAATCCGTCAGTTCCAGCACGAAGTGGGACATGAGAATGCGATTCTCTGTCACGTTACCCTGATTCCGTACCTGCGTGCCTCACAGGAATTAAAGACCAAGCCTACCCAGGCAAGTGTCAAGGAACTGCAGGGTATGGGTATCCAGCCGGATATCATCGTCTGCCGTTCCGAGCAGCCGTTAGATCAGGGATTAAAGGACAAGATCGCACTGTTTTGTAATGTTCCGAACACACATGTACTGCAGAATCTGGATGTTGAGTATTTATATGAAGCTCCATTGGCGATGGAAAAAGAAAATCTTGCGAAAATTGCCTGTGAGTGTTTAAATCTTGACTGTCCGGAACCGGATTTAAGTGACTGGAAGTCCATGGTCAATGATCTGCGTCATCCGGACAAGGAAGTCCGGATTGCACTGGTCGGAAAATATACCGCATTACACGATGCTTACATTTCCGTTGTGGAAGCTTTAAAGCACGGCGGTATTCCAGAGCATGCAACAATCGACATCAAATGGGTAGACTCCGAAGAATTAAATGTAGACAATGTAGATGAGGTGCTGGGTGATGTAAACGGTATCCTTGTTCCCGGCGGATTCGGTCTGCGCGGTGTCGAGGGAATGATCCTTGCCGCACGCTATGCCCGCGAGAACAAGATTCCGTACCTTGGTCTCTGCCTCGGCATGCAGGTATCCATCATTGAATTTGCACGTCACGTATGCGGATTCAACGATGCACACAGTATCGAACTTGACCCGAACACAACACATCCGGTCATTGCACTGATGCCGGATCAGGACGGTGTAGAAGATATCGGCGGTACCTTAAGACTCGGCGCTTATCCTTGTGTACTGGACAAGGATTCCAAAGCATATGAAGTATACGGAACCACTGAGATTTCCGAGCGTCATCGTCATCGTTATGAAGTAAACAATGATTATCGTGCCACTCTCACCGAGCATGGCATGAAACTTTGCGGAACTTCTCCGGACGGAAGAATTGTAGAAATGATCGAACTCCCGGATCACCCATGGTTTATTGCCACACAGGCACATCCGGAATTAAAATCCAGACCAAACCGTCCACATCCACTGTTCCGTGGTTTTGTGGAAGCAGCAACCAAGTGTAAACGATAATGTAATTCCCGGCGGTTTTTCCGCCGGGTTTTCACTTTATTTGAAAGAGGAGAACTGTCATGCCCAAATCTGTGAATCAAAAACAAAAGCTGTTATTCCTTCTGGATTATCTGCGTCAGAACACGGATGAAACCCATACCGTCACTACCCCACAGATCATCGACCATCTCGCGGCAAACGGCATCCGGGCGGAGCGTAAAAGCATCTATAACGATATCCAGACGCTTTGTGATTATGGTTATGACATCATCCGGACCGAAGGCGCGCATGCCGGTTACCGCATAGCAGACCGCACATTTGAGCTGCCGGAAGTCAAACTGCTTGTTGACCTGGTACAGTCTTCCAAATTTATTACCACAAAGAAATCACGGCAGCTGATTGGCAAACTGGAACAGCTTGTCAGTAAAAACGATGCGAAAAAACTACAGCGTCAGGTTGTCGTTGCAGACCGCAACAAAACCAGCAATGAAAAAATCTATTACAGCGTGGATGTCATCCATTCTGCCATTGCAGAAAACCGGCAGATCCGTTTCCACTACTTCGACTGGAATGTCAGAAAAGAAATGCAGCTGCGCAAAGACGGCAGATTCTATCAGGTCAGCCCCTGGCTTCTTACCTGGGATGACGAAAACTATTATCTTGTTGCCTATGACGCGGATGCCGGGAAAATGAAACATTACCGTGTCGACAAGATGCTTGATCTCTCCGCTGTGGATCAGGCGCGGTGCGGACGGACCGATTACGAACAGATGGATATCGCCTCTTATTCCCGCAAAAATTTCGGCATGTTTGCCGGGGAAGAGACAACCGTACAGCTTCTGTGCGATACTTCCATGACCGGTGTCATCATTGACCGCTTTGGTGCCGGTGTAGCCATGCGCCCCTACGACGAAACCCACATTCTCGTGCGGGCACAGGTCGCTGTCAGTCCACAGTTTTTCGGCTGGCTTGCCGGCTTATCCACACATATCCGTGTGATTTCCCCGGATTCCGTTGTCAATGAATACCAAATTTTTCTGCAGGAAATCCTGCGCAGTTATACCGATATGCAATAATCGTTTCCAAAGGAGGAATATACTATGAATTTACCGAAAGATCCTGTCATGCTTCTGTCTGTTGTCAACACACAGCTGCGTGATCATTACCCGACACTTACCGAACTTGCTGCCGCATATATGACAGATGCAGATGCAATTACAGAAACCCTTGCTGCCATCAATTATCATTACGATGAGGGGCAGAATCAGTTTATTTAACAGGCAATCGCCTGATTCACTTCATAAAAGGAGGGGAACTTTTGTATGGCCAGTTGTGATTTTTGTGCATACAATGAATATGATGAAGAGGACGAAGCATACTACTGCTCCGTCAATATGGATGAAGACGATATGGCTCGTTTTGTCCAGAGTAATTACAAAGAATGTCCCTTTTACCGTTCCGGGGATGAATACAAAGTTGTACGGCACCAGATGTAACCTGGTGCCGTTTTCGTAAAATACTAATTATATTATGTTTCTGCCCACACATCCATGGATTTCTTTCCATGCTTTCTTCCCCAGAGATACAACAGCACGCAGGCAGCCAGAAGTACAATATCGGCAAAAACCGTTCCCTCAATGCCAAAACCAACATTATATGCAAAACTGTCTCTTGCTGTCGCTGCATTCAGCTTAAATACCGAATACGGCACATTGATCCCACTGTTTGGCAAGCCAAAGAGAATGTTCTGCGTAAAATTCCATGCTGTATGTACGGCAAACGCACACCAGAGACTGTCCATATAATATACCATGAGGGAAAACAAAATTCCGACAAGAAAAATATTCAGGACAGAAAGCACCGTAACTCCGTCATTCGCCAGATGCAGCAACGCAAACAGCAGTGCATTTCCGACAATTGCAACCACCGGATTTTTATAACTCCTGCGCAGTTTCTGATATAGAAATCCCCTGCACAGCAGTTCCTCTGCCGACGACTGGATAAACACGGTCAGAAACACAACCACAAACCACAGCGGATGAATTGCATCGTAGGTCAGTACAATATCATGGTGCAGCCACGCAATCAGAATACAAAATCCATTTAGTACAAATCCCAGAACCAAACCGAAAAGCAGATATTTCCAATTATTTCCCTGTGGTTTCGTGCCGACTGCCTGTAAAATCGGACGATTCCGTTTTCGGATACCGATCCAGAACAATGCCACGGCCCAGATTCCCAAAAAGATCACATACATCAGTGTCGTATTCAAAAACGCAGAATTTAGTATCTCAGGGTTTCTTGCATAGGCAATCCCTACCGGAATTCCAAAAATAAAACTTCCCAGAAATTGTCCTAAAACCATGAGAATTACCGTTTCAAGGTAAAGCATCGGAAGCGTATCAACAATTTTGTTTTTCAGCAATTTTTTCTTTTCCATTTGACTGAAACTCCTTTTCTTTTATCTGTTTCCCATTATATCTTTGTACGCTTAATGTTTTACCTGTTGTACCTTAACGCTTCCTTAAACTGCCGTTTAACGAAGACGGAAGTCTATTGGTTTTATCCACACTATTTGGTATCTTTATTTCGATATACTAATTTTGCCTGTCGGTTGATCAGACGTCCGATCAATTCTACAGACTCATCAATTCCATAGCATGCACTGTTGATACACAGATCGTAATTGATCGCATCTCCCCAGCGTTTTCCCGTAAAAGAATGATAATAATCCTGATGCTTGTGATCCATCTTGCGCACCAGATTGATTGCCTGCTTCAGATCCAGATTCTTCAGTTCCATCATACGGCGCACACGAATCGCAAACGGTGCGGTAATATAGATACTGATATGCGGAATATGCTGTCCGGTCAATACGACATCCGCAGCACGTCCCATAATAATCATATCTTCCTCTTTTGCCAGTTCGCAGATCAAAGCGCTCTGCCGGAAAAATGACGCATCTTTCTTTGACAGACCGTGATAACGTTTAAAATCGCTGACTTTCGTTGCATCTGATCCAAATTCCTTCGCATCCCTGCGATCAAGAATCTGATTCAGCACAGACTCATCATAGTAATTGATGTGCAGTGCTTCAGCCAGAGCAAATCCGATATCGGTACCTGCACTTCCGTGTGAACGGCTGATACAGATGACCAGATGATCCTTCTCCGAAAAATTCTTGTTCAGAATGGAAGAATTCATATCTGCCAGATCTTTGTCCACAATATCAACCGATCCAAAACTCATCGGCAGATTTGCTATTTCTTCCAGAATATCATTATATTCAATCAAAAGGTCATGACGTGCATCTTTATCCCGGATACTTCTCGCCATGTTTCCGATCAGAGCCAGTTCACTTCGAAGCAGATGTCCCTGCGGATTTGAAACGATAAGCACCGTCAGGTTATCCAGCACGCGTGCCTTTTCCCCAGTAAATGTTTTTCCCAAACCGGAACCGGAAGTCTTATACACTTTTTCATCCAGTTCATAGATTCGGTTCGCCAGCTTTCTGCATTGTTCTTTGTTGTCCATAGCCTTCTACCTCCTATAAAAAGAATACCAGTGTATCAATGATAAATACCGGAATCAAAAACTTCAGGGAACATAACATATAACCAAAGAATGACGGCATCTTGATACCGTTTTCATCCGAGATGGATTTCACCATAAAGTTCGGTGCATTTCCGATGTATGTGTTGGCTCCCATAAATACCGCACCACAGGAGATTGCCATAAGCATCTTGACCGCAACGGTTCCCACGGTTGTGGCAATACCACTGGTTGCGCCCAGTGTTCCTGCCGTTGTAAGGAATACCAGATAGGTTGGTGTATTGTCCAGGAAACTGGAAAGTGCACCGGTCGCCCAGAACATCTCTAAAGGTTTTGTCAGTCCCAGTTCCGCACCTTTGCTCTTTAAGATCATGAGTGCCGGCTGCATGGTAATAAAAATTCCGATAAACAGTACTGCAACTTCCTCAATGGCACCCCAGGTAAAGTGGTTCTTTGTGCGCACATCGGATTTCGTTGTCTTAAATGACAGAAACGCTGCAACCAGAATAATAATAATCTCGATCAGTGTCGGCACTGCCAGTCTTACGCTCCGGAAAATCGGAATACTGATAACGCTTCCGTCTGCATTCTGGAATGCTTTCATTCCCGGAAGAACGCCGCTTAATACAACACCTGCCACAATCATAACCATAAAAATAATGTTGTGCAGACCATTGACTTTAAAAGTAGTCGTTGGTCTGGAAATATCCGGACGCATGCCAAGTGCAATGTCTCTGCGGTATGCACGACGGTCGATAAAATAAAATACGGTCAGGAGAATTACCATATTAAATACCAGTACCGGGAACAGACGTAAACTCCAGGTAAACGGTACACCTCTCATAAATCCCATCAGAAGTGGCGGATCACCGATTGGTGTCAGACATCCACCCATATTGGAAATCAGGAAAATGAAGAAAACCATAATATGACTCTTATTTCTTCTCCAGGAATTCATCTGAATCATCGGCCGCACCAAAAGCATGCTGGCACCGGTTGTACCGATACAGCTTGAAAGCAGTGTTCCGATCGCCAGAAGTCCGGTATTCATACGCGGTGATCCGACAAAATCTCCTTCCAGATTAATATTTCCGGAAACACAAAACAGACCAAACAGCAATACAATAAAGGAAAGATAATCATTCACTATACATTCCAGAACTGTTTCTGCAGTCTCGCCTGCGCCGTATTTTACTGCAAACGGAATAATAAATAAAAGTGACCAGATGAGTACCGCCCAGCCTTTATTTTTGTCCCACCATTCTCCTTTTACCAGTGGGAAAATTGCGATACATAATAAAAGGCCGGCAAACGGTATGCACAGCCAAAGCGGTATGTTACCCATTTTCTTGTACCTCCTTATAATCTCTGTATATTTTACACCTCAGCCCCCAAAAAAGTAACCGCTAATTCGTCAAATAATTAACAAAGTTCCAATCTCCATTTCACTTATTTTTGTATATTTTCTCCATATAAATAAAGCCTGCATCCACACGGTGTATTTTATTTCACAGGCAGCATTTTGTCACAAAATGAAGAGAAGCCTCTCCGTTCCCGGATCGGCTTCTCTTCGAGGAGTTTAGTTATGAAAATGTTTATTAAATAAAAAGGGAATAATGTAAAGGAATGATTTCCGTTTACATTGTCTAGTATATGCAAAAAATGTGTCCATATTATGTCCACTTCAAAAACAAATTCTAAAATCATATTCCAAAAATTTTAGAGACATTTTATATATTTAACAATTTCTTACATAATTCGATCTTGCTGTCATCGGTCAGACTGTTTTCAAATACCACCTGTCCACGTTTCTGCCGGCCGCAAAGCAGATCTTTCTCCTGCAGTCTTCTTTTCATCTCGCGTGCGGTTCCCTCGCCTCCGTCAAAAATTTTCACATTCTCCCCCAACACCTGCTGAATCTGTTTTCTGGCAAACGGATAATGTGTGCAGCCGAGTACCGCTGCATCCACCTGGTTTTCCCGGTAAGAATAAAGCAGATCTTCCAGATATTTATAAAGATCCTCTCCGTCGAGATCTCCCCGCTCAATAAAATCCATCAGCCCCGGACACGGCAACGGAAGAATTTGTGCTTTCTCTTTGTAGCGCTCCATCAGCACATGAAACTTTTCTTCATGAATTGTCATCGGGGTTGCCATCACAAGGACTTTGGGATGTTCCATGCAAAGTGCCGCCGGTTTCAGTGCCGGTTCAATCCCGACAATCGGAATATACGGATACATCTCGCGCAGTTTCCGGACAGCAGCACTGGTGGCTGTATTGCAGGCAACCACAAGACCTTTTGCCCCCTGGTCAAACAGCTTTCGTGCACATCCGATCGTCAGGTCCCGCACTTTTTCTTTTTCTTTTGTTCCGTATGGTGCATTTTTAGAATCACCGAAATAAATAAAATCTTCCTCCGGCATAATCCGGATCAGTTCCCGCAGGACACTGATTCCTCCCACTCCGGAGTCAAATACCGCAATTGGGTTTTCTCTTTGTAATTGATATTCCACAGATCTGTTATCCTTTCTTAATTGAAAAAACATGGTTCAGTTGTTATAATAGTAACTAGTAAATAGCAATGGAGAGTGACAACTATGCTGACTGAAAAAAATATTTCCGATAAATATAAATACTGTGAATTTTGCGGACGCACGCTTCCAAAACATTATGAAGGAACGCTATGTCCCACTTGTCAGGAAGCACAGCTTTTCCGGAATGTGCGGGATTATATCCGCGCCAACACTGTAAATGAATATGAAGTTGCAGAACATTTCCATATTCCTCTCCGGCAGATCAAAGAGTGGATTCGGGAAGGCCGGATCGAATATCATGAGGTCAACACAGCTTCCACTATCTCCGGCATGCACTGCCAGCGCTGTGGTGCTCCGGTTTCTTTCGGTACCCTGTGTCCGAATTGTCTGAAACTGATGAACACACAGGGCAGATCCGTTGCCCCTGCCATTTCACCGGATTCACGCATGCACTATCTCGATACCCCTTCTGACAAAACGAAATAAGAACTATCCACTCACAGGAAAGGGATGCCGGATTTCGGCACCCCTTTTTCTTACGCCTGTGTACTTCTGCGAATTACTTTTTGTCTGTATTTAAACTCCACTGCTTCCAGATATTTATCATCCGGTTCAAATTTGATCAGCAGTGTCTCGCCTTCCTTTTTCAGAACCATATCATAATATGCAGTATCTTTGTCATGAGAGGTATAATCAATCACCTTGACACCCTCTCTCTCGTATTGTGATACACTGCGATCTCCGGCCGGTGCAATCTGAATTACATCATCCATCGGATAACCTCCCAGTGACTTTCTGCGGTTCTTGTTTAAAACTTTTGCGAAGCGGACTTCCCCGTCAAAATAAGAATACTCAAACTCCTTGGAGTTTCCCATCAGAACAAACCAGACAATTCCGCATACCAGTGCAACCGGTAATGTAATGCCACTGGTCAGACATGCTGCAAGCAGACTCACTACTGCAAGTACAAGCATCAATGTCCCCACTACTTTTGCAACCACGGTCTTCCGGACCGGTACTAATACATATACTTCCAATCTTCTATCTCTCCTTCATTTGTAGTAATGTTAATTATACTACATCCCACACTTTTTTTCCACTAGAGAATAATTTTTTCATAAATACAGTAGATTTTTTGTTCCCCAGCCCTTACAATAAGAGATATTATTTTTCGTTTATTTTCGGAGGTGCATATGATACATATTCCAACAGAAAAACTTGCAGATTTTGAAAAAAACATCCGCCGTGAATGGACCATGACCAATGGAATCGGCGGATACGCGGGAGGCTCCATTATCGGTGCCTGCAACCGGACACATCAGGGATATCTGATTGCCAGTCTGCATCCCCCGGTCGAGCGCTATCTGGTATTTTCCAAAACCAATGAAAAACTGACACAGGGAACCCATGTTTACAATCTGGAAACTTCCCAGCATGCCGGGAAAGGACATTCTCCCATCCGCACGCAAGGACAGCGTTTTTTAACGGATTTCTCCTGTGACGGAACTGTCTGCTTTTCCTATGCCGCCGGCAATATCCGTATGGACAAACATCTGGCCCTGCTGCGGGAATCAAACACAGTTGCGATCTCCTATACGATTACAAACCAGGGAGAGGAAGCCGGACTTTCCATCACCCCGCTTATGAATTTCCGGGAGCACAGTGCATCGTCTGCCGTTTCTGACCTGCAGTTTACCTGTGAGCCAAACACAGTGGGCGGTTTCACTCTGAACCCGGCTGCTGCACCCGGACTCTGCATCGAGCTTTCCTGCAGTGCCGGCAGACTTTTTCCACGTGAAAACCAATACGACGTGGATATGCAGTACCAGACGGAAGTAGACAACGAAACGGCGGGACTGGATACACATTTTTGCCCATATGATCTTCGTTTTACACTTCCGGCACACAGCAGTACAGAGATTTCCCTGCTTTGCACCGTCCACCCGGTACAGGACACCCCTGTGCTTTCCCGCCCGCAGGCAGATACCGCAGCAATCGAAATCGCACACGTACAGGAATATTATGATTCCTTAAAACAACAGGCGGGATATGGCGATGATGCTTTTGCCAATACACTTGTCGTGGCAGCAGACCAGTTTCTTGCCCGGCGCGATTCCACCGGACTTATGACAATCCTTGCAGGTCTTCCGTGGTTTACCGACTGGGGCAGAGATACCATGATCGCTTTTTCCGGGCTGACACTGGCCACCCGGCGGTTTTCGGATGCCCGGGAAATTCTTTCGACCTTTGCGCAGTATGTCCATCACGGCATGGTCCCGAATATGTTTCCGGATGACGGGCAGGACCCTCTCTATAACACTGCAGATGCCTCTCTGTGGTATTTTTATGCCGTGGACGCATATTTGAAGGTTACCGGACAACCATCGGATTATGACTATATACAGCAGCGTATTTACCCCGTTCTGCGTGAAATTATTCATGCCTATGCACACGGCACGGATTTTTCCATCTATATGGATGATGACGCCCTCATCCATGCCGGAAGCGGATTGGACCAGGTAACCTGGATGGATGTCCGTGTCGGTGACTGGGTAGCTACCCCGCGTCACGGAAAACCGGTAGAAATCAATGCACTGTGGTACAATGCGCTGTGCGTGACTGCGGAACTGGCAGAACATTTCAAAGAAGATTCCTCCGTTTACCGCAAGCTTGCCACTCGTGTATCTGCTTCCTTCCGAAAAGAATTCTGGAACGAAAAAGACGGATGTCTCTATGACGTTATTGAAGAAAACGGCAAAGATGCAAGCATCCGCCCCAACCAGATCTATGCCGTCAGCCTTCCACATACCATGCTCACGGCAGAACAGGCTCTGCAGGTGGTAAATACCGTAGAGGAAAAGCTGCTTGCCGGCCCCGGCATACGCTCCCTCTCTCCGGAACACAAAGACTATCACGGGATCTACTGTGGCTCTCTTCCGAAAAGAGATGCCGCTTACCATCAGGGAACCGCATGGGGATTTCTGATGGGTGGCTTTCTGACCGCTTACATGAAAGTCCACCACCACTCTCCGGAAGCAAAAAAACAGGCAATGGCATATCTTGCACCGGTACAGACCCACCTTTTGGAAGAGGGCTGCATTGGTTCTATTTCCGAAATTTTTGACGGTGATGCCCCGCATACCTGCCGTGGTTGCTATGCCCAGGCATGGAGCGTTGGAGAAATTCTGCGCTGCTACACACAGGATATTCAAAAAAATCAAAAATAATGATTTTTTTCTTGACAAGAAGATCTCACTCGGATATAATACTAAATGTTCCGCGTGAGATTTTCAATTAAGAAATCCACTGCAATGCCTAGTTAGCTCAGTTGGTAGAGCAGAGGACTGAAAATCCT
>UMKA01016868.1_pt1 | contig 17915 bp, 36 predicted proteins | sample 1966211 | NCBI WGS metagenome assembly UMKA01 (sample SAMEA4836165, study PRJEB28245) | human gut metagenome | biome: gut microbiome; material: fecal sample | place: Denmark | collected 2008
TTTGGCAACACTCCGTATTTCTGTGCTAGCCATGAGCCTGTTCCTGCATTCTTTAGATGTGGCGGGTCAAACACTACAACCTTAAATGCATTATCCATGTATGGCATATTTCGGAAATCCATCTTTACATCCGGCTTAATTAAAAGTGTACGGCCATCACATAGGGTTGTTTCTACTTCTCTGCAATCCGCAAATATTACATCTGAATTCTCTTTGTCGAAGTAAAACATCCTACTGCCACAGCAAACATCTAATATTCTCTTCATATCTACTCCTCTTTCACAAATCTTTAAAACTTCGTTCACAAAATCTATGATTTTCAATCACAATATCATCACAAATCCTGTGTATAGTAATAATCAAACAAAGGCATTTAGTTTTTTATATAGATTTTCTTTTTCATAATTAGCCGGTCATTGTACCGACTTCTCCTCTGTTTGTAGTTTCTTAGGCTTGTATGGTTCCGGAAGTGAACGCCAGGCTATTACTCTCGGATTGCAAGGATTGCGTTTTATAACCCAACGCTCCTCCTGCACCCATGCTGTTTTTGTATAATATCTCATTCCACCAGCACTATCAGCCATCTCCTCGATAGTTACTTCCACTTCTTCTCCTTCTTCTGGCAATCCATCTTCGACTGGAATCCAACCGTTATTGTCTTCATCGTTCATGTGCGAACGGATGATTTCTTCAATTTCAGTTGCTATTCCAGTAGCACCTAAAGCAAATAACACTTCATGTCCAACTACAAACTTTTTCTCGACTTCTTTTATCTCTTCCAAAATCTTCTCTAGTACGTTCATTGCTTCACCTCCAACAAATCTGGATTATCAAAAATGTTTCCGTCTTTTCTTATCTTCCATTCGCCATACATACTGTATGTACGTTTTCGTTTTACATCTACAAGCACGAGATTTCCATTTTCATATTTAATTACTCCATATCCTGAAAGTCCGCTACTTCTGATATGTGCAATATCATTCTCCCAAATCTTATTGCCGTTCTTATCCTCAAGTCCGGTGTACTGGCAGATGGTGTCTGGGATAACTTCTACAAGATCATAATCTTCAATCACTCCATTGCGTTCATCAAATATATATCCAATGTATTTTTGATTTTCGTTTCTTTCATTCGTAATAAGATTCCCTTCCACCCATTCACCATTATCTTTTCTCTTTGCTTTAAAAAGTATTTCTCTGTTCATTCTTCCACTCTCCTATTCCATGCTTCGATTGCAACTTTAGGACTTATAAAAACATATGTCCTGCAACATCTTCGTTTACATCTAATAAATGATGCATGATTACTTTCTGTAACTATTTCAGCTTCTCCACCACAAAACGGGCATTTCTTTAGTTTTTCCATTTCCTTCTTCTACCTTTCCGAGCACCTACGAATTAACTCGAAAAACTCGCTGGAACTCAAATAACAACTTAAATTTCAATTGAACAACTTAAATCAACTAACAACTCAATTACTCAACTTCTATTTAATTGCTCCATTCTATGTCTTCATTCAACTTATTATTTCCAACATCTCTCTTGGTGTAATATTTCGAAAAATCAATAGCTTGTAAACAAGTGGAACACCCTTTTAAAGAGTTTGAGATTCCACCACCTCGATCAGTATCTGATTCATATATCGCAACAATAAATTTTCCGCAATTTGGACAATGGAAACGAAGTAATCTTCCTAAATTATGAGTATGAGGAACTTCTTTTTCTGTTTTAATAATTGGTTTCTTCGGCAACTGCTTTTCTAATGCTTCGATTGCTGTTCTAGTATTATCTATAACCATTGTACGATCACATCTATCATAGTTATCGCATTCTTCACACACTGTATCGTCCGTAAATGATTTAATGCAACATATCGCTTCTCTAACTTTCTTTTTGTCCATCTTCCATCACCTTTTCATAGCATTGTTTAAGTTTTTCGTCAGGATAATTTTTAAAACAGCAACCTCCATAGTGACTCAAAACACAATCTGAGCAATTTTGTGTTTTACAAAACTCATAACACATTCCAATCATTTCTACTTTACTCGGCTCATATTCAATCTTCTCGCCCGTAAGTTCTTCTAACTTCTGTCGCATTTCTTCTACGGTCATACGTTTTACTTCTTCGCGCTCCCAAATTAGTTCGAGATTTTCGATATGGAATATTCTATTTAAAGTAGTAATAATAACAATTTTAAATACTCTCATAATATCTCTTTCAGAACACTCTTTATCTTTCATATCTTCCGTATACATATTCAATTCGTAATATCCGTCTTTACCGACAAGACGATTATTTAATACTAATCTTCTTTTCCCGTCTCTATACTCAACAACCATTCCACTCTTTAAATCTGCTTTTGTAAATTCTTTCTGCATAACATCCTCCTAAATAAAATCTTCTATGCTCATCTGTTCGTCTTTTTCAAATACAAGCATTTCTTCTTTTGCTCTTGTATAAAAGTTTCTATCAATCTCGAATCCAAAAGCACTACGCCCTTGTTCCGCCGCCGCTCTTAAAGTGGATCCACTTCCACAACATGGGTCAATCACTACGTCTCCCGGGTCTGTAAATATTTCAATAATCTTTTTCAGAACTTTTACCGGTTTTTGTGCTGGATGAATTTTAGGAATATCTTTTCCGTCTTTCTCCCAGTTGAACCAATTGAACACCATTTTCCCAGTTCCTCGAATTGTCTTCCCGTTCTCATCTGTTTGAACTCCATTTCTAAATTTCGGAAGTCTGTCACGATAAAACACAAGAGCGTATTCTGTGGCACCTACGACTCTCATATTTGCTTTCAGAACTTGCGGACTGTAATTCTTGCAAAATACTAATGGTATGTAATTCACAAAACCATGTTTCTTCGCTGCGTTAATCAATGTTTGTATTTGCTCAAAGCTACAGAAAATCACCATGCATGGCGAATCGCTGCTCCTACCGCGTTTTACCGGTTTCTTATCATCTTTCTTTAGCATCTTGCTACAGAAATGGAAATACTCATACAAGTTAAAATTGTAGTCTGAGTTAAATGCTGCTTTTCCAGCCAGCTTACTCTCTCCATTCTTGTTATCACCGCCGTTATACCACATCGGATTACTTCCGTAGAAATTTGTCCCAACATTGTACGGAACATCTGCAATAATTAGCTGTGCTGGTGGAATCGCATATTTTTTATAGTTCTGCATGGAATCTCTGTAAATTTCACATTTTAATTTCTTTGTTCTCTTACATTCTTTCATTTTTCTTTCAAGGAATCCGACATGTCTTTCCCGGCCGGGGATTCGGTCTCCTTTCTAAAATTTCCTACTCTACTGTCATAAATCTGCTCATAATATGTTCTGTTGCTGAGTTGTCTTTCTTTGGCTTGTACGGTTCCGGAACCGGTTGCCATGCTATTGCTTTGCGAATTTCGCCATCGATATCTGCATAGAATAATAACGACTTATCTTCTTTCCAATTTTGCCACAATACATCTACTGCTCCATCATCAAAACAGCACATCACATAAATTCCTTTATCCGGCAATCTCTCTTCTACCGGAACCCAATCATCATTTTCTAACATGTGGGAACGGATGATTTCTTTTATCCAACCAACACTTACATAATCATCGCACATTCCAAATGATTCAAACTCTATTGCATGATTTTCTATCTCTTCCAAAATCTTCTCTAGTACGTTCATAATAATCTCCTACCTGTTCATATTTGCTTTCAATAACATCATATCTTCTGCTGCTATTTCTAAATCTTCTTTCCCGAGTCCATATTTTAAAACTTCGCATTTTTCCACTGTGCAAGCACAGTGTTTCAAGCAACAATAATTACCACGCTCTGTTGTTTCTACGAAATCGCAATCTGAGTTTTCCATCACTCCACCTCCTCATATGTTTTCTCGAAAATATCCGGCTTGCACGGATATAATTCTCCGTTTACACCACGAATAATATAATCTCCAGCCTTTGCAATCATTGTTCCTTCGAGTGTTTCGATTTTAACGCCATTGTTTTTCCATACGATTTGCATATACTTATCAAAAGGCTGTTCTATTCCGATCCCTCTATATGTTTTTACTTGCTGTCCCATAAATCCAAGACATTCTTTTACTGTTTTATAGCTCAAATCTTTAAGATGGTACGCCTCTATTACCACTGGTTTCTTTCTATACTTCGCCATTTATTCCACCCCCTTCTCCACTTCATTATCGTATTTCACACATCTTCCATCTTTATACGCTACACACTTAGATTTCAAGCAAGCGTGTAATACTGGTCTTGTAAAATCTCAAGTTCCTATTACCATTGCTTTTACTTCTTCTTTGCATGTTAAATCTGGACAAAATAAAACCATCACTCCACCTCCTACTCTACTGTCATAAATCTGCTCATTTTGATATCCATTTACATTCGACGCAGAAAAATCCAAAGCCATACTCTTCCAAATTTTCTTTTGCGTTTTTGTTTAGATGCTCGCACCTTTTTTGAGCTTTCCGTTCTGATGTCCATACCGAATCTATGTGATAGCATTCGTCATTGTTGTTGCAAGGGCAAATAACTATATATACTATTTTCATCACTCCACCTCCAACAGCTCCGGATCATCGAAAATATTGCCATGATTAATCATCTGTGTTGTATAACTCCCAAAGCACTCACATATAATCTCATCAAACCTCTCATTATTCTTTAAAACCCAACAAGCATCTTTTTCACAATACTTTACGACTCCAAAATAATCGTCTTCCGGCTCATCGTAAGAGTATGCATTAATGCTTATAATATCATTCTCCCAAATCTTCTTACCGTTCTTGTCGGTAAGTCCTGTGTACTGGCAGATGGTATCGAAATCTACTTTCATCCATCCCCATTCTTCATTTCTGCTTACTTTGAATGGAACAAAAATCAAATCACTAGGTCTTACATCATTGCCGATTGTTGTTTTGCAATAATACCCTTCCACCCATTTGCCATTATCTTTTCTCTTTGCTTTAAAAAGTATTTCTCGCATCTCTACACCTCCACTCGTTGCCCACACCATTTGCAATGTCCAGCAAGCGCATCAATATCCATCAGCGAACTTCCACAGTTCGGGCATTCATATTTTTCTCCAAATGCTCCGCAAATTTCATTCAGCCTCTTCGCCGTATCACGTTCTGCTAGCTCCTGTACTTGCTCTGGAGTTAACTCGATGTCTTCGTATTCTGCAAGTCTTGTAGCGCATTTTTCATACCCATTACTCCGTAAATCCATTCTCGGGATTGCTCTGTGTTCTTCTTGTATCCATTCTGTTAATCTCTCCATGTTCAATCCTCCCAATATCACTGATTTTACTTCTCAGAAAATCCGCTGCATCTCGAAATCCATTGTTTTCCAGTTCTCGCAGAGCTATATCTGTATTCAGTTTTCTGTATCGTGCATCAGCTTCATCTGCCAAATCCTGACACGCTGCAATTCTCGCAACGTCAATACCGAGGTTATACCTCTTGTTTAACTCAATTGCATAATCCTCTAGTCGGACATAACGCTCACCAAGCCAATCAAGGTCAAATGTATTTTTCACGTTCCTATCGAATTCCTCTTTTAATCTTTTAAGTCTTGTCTCTCCAAATCCGAGCATATTGTGGATGGTGTACATAACTGTCGCAAGCATATTCGTATATAGGTTTTGGGATAACTGCTTTTGGAACACTTCTACTTCTCCCTTATCAGCCCAAATATCAAGTTTTAACATGTTTCTCGTCTTGATCTCTTTTGTCAGTTCATCCAGACCTTTTTCTTTTACGATTTTATGTGCAAATAGCATTCCTTGCATTCTCCACTCAAATTCTTTATTTTGTTTCGCCATGCATTCACTCCTCCTAAAACTCAAATTTCACATCTGACGCTTTCACGAATCCTCACAGCCTTTTCAAACCGTTCCTTTTCTGCTTTATTCCTGCTATTCTTATTCACAATGCAACACGCTTCCGCCCATTCCAAAGCAAATATTTCATAGGCTTTCAGAGTATCGAAATGGTTCATTATCGCTCTTGTACTAAGCATTTCTTCCTATCCTCTCCTGATGCTTTTCATGCATTGCATTTACTACTTTCGCCAGTTCCCAATTAATGCCCTCGCACACACTGCTCATTAATATACTGTCTTTATTTTGCACAAGTAATTGCTGGCATCTTTCCGCGTAAGCCTCGATATCATAATCATTTGTGTATTGTCTAAATGATTTCCAACACGCATTGTATAGTGTTTTCACACGCTCATCTAACTCTTCTATATTCACATTCATCCACCTTTCGTTACAGAAGATACAAAAATCTTATTCTAGTTACATTTTTTTGTATCCGTTGAATCCCTTGTATTTACTGCGTTTGTAAGCGTTTTCGCATCTCGGTTACAAAGTTACAAGCACTTTTCCTATATAGAACACCCTCGGTGTATGGATTTCATTCACACTTTTTCTCTAATATATAGTGTAAAAAAGCCGTGTAACTCGTGTAACTTGTAACCGCTTACTTAAACGGCAACTCTTCCTGTCCCTCGTCAACAGGCTTAAATCCGTCATTATCCATGCTTTCATCTATCTTCAGCCACACGCATCTCGCAGCCGTTCCATTGATTTTTTTAACCTTCGTCTGCTGTCCTCCCTGTGTCTGAATCAGGCATTTCTTATCTGCCCATGACAAGAACGATTTTTTTGAAAATCCACCATCCCTGCATATTTGGTCGAATGCGGAGTTGTAAAAAATAGCATACCCATTATCTATCACTCCCCATTTCTCACAATTTGTCACAGTGTCAAAGCGCTGGTTGTTCATTGCAACTTTATCTTGTATGAAATGGTAGCACCGCTCATTGTCAGACAGCTCATTTCGGTCTATTAGAACCTTTTTTGCATCTTCTATGGAAATGTATTGTCCGTCCTCAAAAATGTATTCTGTGGCGATTTTATCCGCCGTAAGGACAATTGCAAGTGACAGGCTTTGTTTCTGCATTTTACCGGTATCAAACAGCTTCTTTTGAAACTCTGCTTGTATTTCTCGAATGTGATCCACTCCAAGATTCCTGATAATCTCAATAAATCTCTTGCCTGCAAACCCATAATTTTTCTTTACAATGTCAGCCGTTCTCTGTGGATTTTCATATACTTTTTCGCCACACTCTACCTCAAGAATCCTGTTGATTGCACCTCCCTGATTGACATAGCTGCTTAAAGGTCGCTCACCATTGCAAATCATGACATTTCTCCATCGGTTCTCTCGATTAATTCCAAGATCCTTGTTAGAGCGACTCTTTCCTTTTCCGGAACATAGGTCGTAAACAATTCCCTCAAAATTATCTCGGATTCTTGCGGAAGTCTTACTTGTATCGTCTAAAAACATCGGTAAATGATTGAGCATATCTGCCTTTGCTTCCAACGCAACATCCGTTGTTTTAAAATCTCCGATATATCTGCTTTCGTCCGGATTCGCCCAAACTGAAGCAGCTACCATCAGAGAGACTGTCTTACCGCCTTCCGTTTCCCCCCATAAATCTACAAAAAAGGGAAGTCCACCGAGTAAATGAACAAGAACGCTTGAGAAAGATGCGGAAAGTAGAAATTTTGTTTCTATACGTCCTTTTTTGCGAAGTTCTCTCATGTGATCTAGCCAAATTTCAAAATCCCCACATTCTGAAACGCTTTCGAATGTCTGCTTGAACCTTGTATCTCCATCAAAAAGAATCTCTGTATCGTAGGGAATGAATTGATTTCCATTCCACCCAAGCTTACTGGTAGAATACTGAACGTCTATGTAATCATCGTTTCCGTTTTCTACATCTGCCAAGTATTTCACTAGCAGTTTTGCATTTTCAGACGTTACTGCAATTCCTTTTCCGGACAGTGCAACAATCTTGCTTGCAGACGTTACTATGATTTTAGGTACAATAATTTCATTCCAACGATTATTCCTTTTGTAAGCTAATTTAAGCTGCTCTTCCCCAGTTTCAAGATTCTTTAGTCGCTCTATTGGAAGTATTGGATGATAACAAGCCACCTCTTCTAGTGCTCCTGACGTTTGAGCAAAAATCCCATTATCTTCTGCGATCCATCCGCCACAATACATCTTTTCGTAAGGACCGGCGAAGTTCGTGTAGTTTTCTAATGTACAAATCGGTTTCGATTCCTTTTCAAGTTTTTTCATTTCTCGATCTGCTTGATTGTATCCCTTGATCAGTTCGTCAAAATCTGAAACTACACCACATTTTTTCGCTCGCTGTCTTAACTGTATTTTCGTCCTAGAACGAGTAATTGGATCTTCAATAGAGTACAGATTTTCAAATACTTCATCTGACAGAACATCGTCTGCGCTCATATCTTTAATTTCTTTCACTTTCTCACCTCTTTTCATTCAGGACTTCGTGAACATATAATTGCTTTGTCAAAGCATTGGAACAATCACACCACACATCGCTGAATGGCTCGGATTTCTTCATCCAATCTCTGTAAATATCAATCAATATATTGTTCAGTTCCTTTTTTCTTTTTAGCTTTATTTCTTCTTTTTTTCGCTGTTCTTCCTGTTTTTTTAATCTGTAAACAGATAATTTTGATCGAAATGTCGGTTTTTTGTAGGTTCCGCCAAGACTGTAAAATGCTGTCTTAAAATCGCAGTTATCCATTCTTTGAATAAATGTAAATATATCCCCGTTCTCTCCGCATCCGAAACAATGGTAACTGTCTTGATAAATTTTCATTGATGCATCACGATCGCCCTCGTGAAAAGGGCATCGGATAAATCCGGCTCTATTAGGACGTAGTCCGTATTTCTCCACGATTTCACGCATGCTGTACGTGCTTTTAATTTCCTCTTTAGTCATTTATACCGCCCAATATTTCGATAATTTTTTTCCCAGTATCTTTCTTGTCGCAAAACAAAAATTCGCAATTATACTTTCGCTCAAGTGTATTCAGTATCTTGTACAATATTTCTCCTGTTGTCGCCTTTGTTTTAATCGACTCCCACTTGCCGGTTTTCTCGTTTTTCCTTCGCTTTGTTCCTCGCGGATTTTCCCAAAAAATCACATCTTCAAGCGTTTCAATCCCTTTTCCGTGTTCTACTAAGAATATAATTCGGATATCATTTTCGTTCGCCCTGATTAACTCTCTCCGGAATCTGTCGTGGTCTTGGCAGACGTTCGAGCATAATTCGGTAAGGTTCTGTTTTCTATCGACGATAATTCTTGGGTTGTCGTAGTTCATGTAATCTCCGACCATGAGCTTAGACACTGGATGCTTAATTTCATGCTTGTCAAAAGTTTCCACGATTTTTGTAATCGCTCTCGCTTTTTCCCTGCTGTCAATTTGTATAGTCAAAAAAATCACTCCTAGCTGAACGGCATATCTTCGTCAATATCATCCGGAATATTTTCAAATCCATCAAATGACGGAAGGTCGTTATTTTGGCTATTAGAAGAATTTTTACTTTCGCAAAATCCAACCTGTTCTGCAACAACATCTGTCGTATACACTTTTGTACCGTCCTCTTTTTCGTATGAGCCTGTCTGTATCCTCCCGCTTATTTCAATCTTCATTCCCTTTCTGAAATACTTCTCGACAAATTCTGCAGTCTTGCCAAAAGCCACAATATTAGGGAAATCTGCAGTCTGCTCCCCGTCCTTCTTAAATCTTCTGTCAACCGCGATTGAAAATCTTGCGATTGACAATCCGCCATCTGTATATCTAACCTCAGGTTCTTTCGTTAATCTTCCTGTTAAATTTACACTGTTCATTACTTACCACCTCCACATTTTGCTTTAACTCCATACCAGTTTTTAATGATGTTATCGTAGTGCTTATATTTCATCTCTTCAAAGCTCTTTAATCCATACAAATTAAGAAGTTTCTCCTTATCTACGCCATCCTCATCGCATCTAGATTTTAATGCAATCTGTTCGGCGAGTTTAATCACATCTGCTGGATTATCTTGCGTGGTTTTGGGTTTTGTAGTCTTCGCTGCTTTTGTTTCTTTGTTTTTAAGCTCGCTACTATAATTCTGATCAGGGTCATCACCCGTGATAATCTTGTACGCTTTGAGCAATGCGTACTTATCTGCGTAAGTCATGGCCTTTCCAGGGGCCTTGTCTTGTGCATCCACTCCATCGCCATACGTTGTGATGTCGATGTATTCCCCCGGCTTTTCCACATTTACGAATCTGTACACTGTCTCAACGCGCATAAAAATCTGCTTTTTTTCTTTTCCTTTAGCGTCTACCGATTCAATCACAGATGAATCTATAACCTGCCTGCTAACTGGATAACTGTAAACCCCATGCTTCACCTCGATTGGTTTAACAGCTGCTAAGACATCCGCCTCTCCAACCGCCTTGTAAGAGCTCTGCCCCCATCCAACATTTAGGTTTTTTGCAACCGCCGTAATTTCCTCGGTGATTGCGCTCATTTTTTCAAAAATATTCATTTTATTCCTCCTTGTCGTACACTACTCTCTTTGCGCTTTCCAAAATCAAAATACTTGCCAACTCTTTCATTGACAGCGTAGATTCGTTGTAAATTTCAACTAATGCGTTATATGCATCAGCCGACACACGAACTACTTCCTGTTTTGTTGTTGTATTTTTCTGTCTTGCTGGAATATGTATCTTTCCATCACTCATTACACGCACTCCATTTCCTGTTCTGCATCAAAGCAAAAAATATTTTCAACTCTGCCCTTATGGCACTTTACCTCTGTTTTATTTCCTTTATTAACAACTTGGTCAACTTCGAAATTTACGAAATTGTCATAATCTCCGTATTCGATACGAATCACATCTCCAACAACTAATTCTTTCGCCTTCTTATTTTTCACCGTTTTCTCCTCCACTTCCTCTATTCCTAAAATTGCGAAAACCTCACTTATATTTATTTTACCGGTTTCACAACGTGCATTTGCATATCTCTCTACCGCACGAATCAATGCAACTGCCTCTTCTGCCGGGATATCATCATTGAACTTATATTTTCCCATCTATGCACCTCCTAACCCAGCTGGAAAAACTCAACATTGTTATACTTAAAAGCAACGCGCCCCAAACGGTTTATGTATAGATCAGCTCCTACCGCTATCGCCATATCTTCCAAGCCTTCGTACACATGCACACCGCTTGTTACTCCAGTGCATATTTTAATTTCATCGTTAAAATCTTCGTATTCTATCATTTCTTTGTATATGGCAGACTGTTTTAATACCCATTGTCTCAAATTCATTGACTTTTCCTCTCTTCTGTTTATGAGTTATCCGAAAATCTAAATTCCATCAGATCGGCAATCATTAAGTATTCCTTTGCCTTTTTCGTTTCCCCATGTGTCTCTACTACCTTTTTACGGAATTCTGATAAATTTCCATAAAAACAGCCACATCTTACACCTATGTTTCCATCTTTTAATCTGAAAAAGGTTGTTGTTCTATGTTCTGAGCCAAAGACATGTACTGTTGCAAAATCATCATCTCCATACACCCAAGCATTGCCACACACCCAAGCATCTCCATACACCCAAGCATCTCCATACACCCAAGCATTGCCACACACCTCAGCATCGTCACACACCCGAGCATTGCCATACACCCGAGCATCTCCACACACCCGAGCATTGCCATACACCCGAGCATCTCCATACACCCAAGCATTGCCACACACCTCAGCATCGTCACACACCCAAGCATTGCCACACACCCAAGCATCTCCATACACCCGAGCATCGTCGCACACCCAAGCATTACCATACTGACTTAGATTTTCCTCTTTTTCGATGTAACCGCCAAGTTCACCGGCTTTCACATTTCCAAATTCCACAAGTGCCTTAATGCGAAATAATTTTGTTCCAAAAATATTAGTTATAAATTTACTTGTTAACTCAAATTTTTTCATTTGACTTTCCCTCCAAAATCCTCTACAATTTAATTGTGTTTTTGGACTAGCGCCCGAAGGTTTGCCGACCTTTTAAGGGCGCTTTTTCTATGGTAGCAACATCGATGCTGCTACAATTTGCCCTACTACAAAGCCGATGATAGTCAAGCCGACCATGCATGCGCCGATCATCACCCGCCGAAAAATTATCTCGTCGCGGATTTCTTTCTTAAATAACTGGTTTTCCAGTCTTCTCTGTCGCAAGACATCCGACCGCTCAAACTGCATCACCTTAATCTCGTTCATTTACACACCTCCCAAAATTATCTGCCCTACAATCCCGACGACAATTATCGCCAGTACCAAAAGAGCCATTACGCAAGCTGATCTCTTTTCCTTACGCAAATATTTCTCATGTCTGTTGCGGATTCTCCGCTTCTCCCAATCAGGGAGTGCTTTTCTTCTGTTCCAGTTCACTATGTATCACCTCCTTCTAATCGTTTTATCGCCTCTTCCCTACTAATACCGATATATCTTGCTACTTCCGTTATCGTAGATTCGTAGCGATGTTTAGCTTGTCCTGTCTTTGTAACTCTTGCAAACTTCCAATATCCGTGTTTGATATTGTAACGGACTCGATTTACGCTACACCCGATTATCTTCGCAATTGCCGGTGCTTGTATGATTTCGCTCATGCTTATCACCTCCTAACTTGTATTTTGCTTTGTCATCTCCTATACTGTAGATACAGGTGTTGAAGCACCGAGTATCACGAAAGGAGAACTGCTAATATGAAATTAAATTATGATTGTTGTCGTGACATTTTGCTTTTTTTAGAAGAAGCATCCTATAATGAAACCGTGCCATTTGCTTCTATAAAAACTTCTTTAGTAAAGTATGATGAATACACTCTATCTTACGCTTGTATAAAGTTATACGAAGCACATATGATTGATGGGAATTTTATTCAATACGATAGTTCAAATATGCCTATCGTACATTCCATAACAGATATCACAATATTAGGGCATGAATTTTTATCAGAAATCCATGAAGATACTGTTTGGAATGGAGTAAAATCCGTTGCAACTAAAATAGGTGTCACATCCATGTCTGCTTTAACTCAAATTGCATCATCTGTTGTTACCGAACTAATAAAAGCTCATTTTGGGTTTTCTATTTAAGCAAGTGTTTTACAACATATTGGGTACATTCTTTCAATTCTTCATCATTCGGAAGCTCGTACCCTTTTTTCTTAATGTAATAAATCAACGCCGTGCATGAAACATACCTCGTAAGCCACCCAATCCCGCATATAATTGTCGTTGTAATAAAGAACGCTATCATCTCTCCGCCTCCTATTCTAAGAAATACTCAATGCTTACTCCGAAGTAATTTTTCTTTTTTTAGACTCCGGAATGTATTCTTCGCTGACAAAATACTCCCCATCTTCTCTTCTAAAATCCCTGTATACTCTTACACCGCTAACAACTTTATATGCTTTCAACAAAAAGCCTTCTCCAGATGCATCGCAACATCCAATTACCTCTTGAATGGTATATCCACTTAATTCTTCCAACGCTGAGACATCACAATTCACTTCCATAATTTTTTGTTCCATATTTTCCTCCTTTACGCTACATCCTGCTCAATCACCGGATAAATATCATTTTTCTTAAGTTCCTCATACAAGAAGAGCCGCCCTTTCTGCGTCCACTGTGTTTGCATTGTCACATCTGGGTCTCCATTGCTTCTTGTAATATCAATGGTTTTACTATGTACATAACCACAGTTTTGATATTTGGAATAAAGAACCCACTGTTTATTAACCTTGTACTGAATTTTCAAACTGTTTAGAATCTGATTGAACCGGATTGCAGACATTCCGTAGTCTTTTGCAATCTGCGTTGTTGCCACCAGTGATTTCGATTCCAGAATATGGTCAACGTAATTTGCTTTCGGTTCCATTTCCTCGATTAGCTTCTGCTGTTCCACAACTTGTCCACCAAGGAACTCACATCTGCCTTTTAGGCTGTCAATCGTCTTCTGCGCTTCCAATACCGCTAAAGCAAGTAATTCTTTTCCTTGTGGAACGTGTTCTTTGATAATATTTTCCATTTCATGAAAACGATTGATGTATTTTGCCGTAAACTCTGTACCTTTAACCCCTGTAAGTTTGTGGGCGATAAATTCGCAGCCTTTCTTTGTTACAAGATAGCAAGGCATCGTCTTATTCTGCTCTGTTTTGTATGTAAATTCTGTAAAGAAATCGGTGTGTCCAATTTTGGACTCTCCTAATTGCTCGATATAACTTCTAATATCTCTAAGCAATTTATTATGTTCTTTTCCTACCATTTCAGCCACTTCTCGGCTGTCTAACTTCTGTTCTAATCTGTTCATTTATCCTCCTTATCCTGCTTTCTTATTTAAAGATTCCACCTCTTGTTGCCTGAGTAAAAGCGTATTTGCATCTCTTGCAAGGAGCAAAATATCAGGCAAATCAATTTGTTCCAAAATTGTTACCATGTGTTTAATTTCCTGTTGTTTCTTCTCTTCAAGTCCTAACATTTTCTTCACCTCCTGTTTGTGTTTCTGTGAATATTATAATTCTCAAAAACAAGTTTGTCAATACATTTTTTGTGTTTTTGCGAAGTTTTTTGTTTTTGTGAAGTTTTTTGCTTGACGAAAATAATTTTAAAATGTATAATATGAAATAGAAAGCGAGGTGATACTAAGTGAGCATTGGAGAACGTATTAAGAAATTGCGAAAGCACTTAGACTTGACGCAACAGAAATTCGGAGAACGGCTTGGAATCAAAGGAAATACCGTGGCGCAGTACGAATTAGGTCGTAATGAACCAATTGACGCTGTCTTATCTCTTCTATGTAAAGAGTTTAATGTAAACGAGAACTGGCTTCGCACTGGCGAAGGTGAGATGTTTGAGCAATTAACCGAACAGCAGAAATTGATGAAATATACAGCCTTGTTACTAAAAAACAAGGATTCTGCAATCGCTACCGCGATACAGACACTAATTGTTACGTATGAACAGTTAGATGACACAAGTAAAGCAACATTGGAAAAGATAGCTTTACAGTATATAGACAATTTAAAAAAGAGCCAGTAATCTGACTCTTTTTCATGAATTATTAGGCGAGATAACTTTTAACAAATTCAAGAATCTCTGCAACCTTTTCAGGTTGTGACTTTTCTAATAATTCAACAATAATTTTGATGTTATTTTGCTTTTTGCAATCTGCATCATTCATGTGTACCCCTCCCGTGTTCGTGTATTGAACGCACGTTCGAAATTCCTTAATAGAATATTACTACATTTTTTTATGTATTTCAATAGGTTTTTCGAACATTCGTTCTTAAAAGGTTTTCTTATTTGCCCTTTTACTATATATACACATGACTAACGGAAATCTAACGCGGTTTTGGGGATTTGGTCGAGATCTCGACCACTTATTTATAAGGAGAATCAAACAGGTCTATTATTTGAACATTAAGACCTATTGCTAATTTCTCCATTGTGTCCATTCTAGGACTAGAACGACCATTTTTAATATCTATTATAGTTGTTTTTGGTATTTTGGTTTTTATGGATACTTGTTGTACAGTTAAGTTTTTTTCAAGCATTATTTTATCAAGTAGTATTCTCATGCCTATAATTTTACAATTCACACTGCGAGAAAACTACAGGTAAATACTGGAAATGATATAACCGCTACGGCGTTTATATAAAGGGCCGGTTACCCTAAAGATGTAAGATTCTAAAGAGAAAGAGAGGAAAAACAAAATGAAAACAAACAAATGTAAGCACTGCAAGACAGAACTTGCAAAAGGAGCTAAATTCTGCCCTAGTTGCGGTAAGAAACAGGGTGGAAAGCTGAAATGGATCATTATCGCAATTATCGTTATTGCTGTAATTGGTTCCGCGCTCGGTGGAGGAGACGACGAAAACAAAAAGACTGCTTCGCAAAATGATTCTTCAACTTCGAAAAATCAAACTACCGATAGCAAAGATAAGGCTACCGAAGAAACCCCATCCGAAGACGACAATATTCCAACAGAATACAAATCAGCATTGAGAAAGGCGAACTCCTACGCTAAAACACTGCACATGTCAAAACAGTCTGTATACGATCAACTGACATCCGAGTATGGAGAAAAGTTTTCCGCAGAAGCTGCACAATATGCGATCGATAACATCGAGGCAGACTGGAACGCAAACGCACTGGAAAAAGCGAAAGATTATAGCGAACAGATGCATATGTCTAAAGCCGGAATTTATGATCAGCTCATTTCCGAAAATGGCGAGAAGTTTACGGCAGAAGAAGCTCAATACGCTGTCGATAATGTCGAAGCAGACTGGAACGCGAACGCATTAGAGAAAGCAAAATCTTATCAGGATGCAATGGCAATGTCTCCTGATGCCATCCGCGATCAGTTAACTTCCGAACACGGAGAGAAATTTACAGCTGAAGAAGCCGATTACGCTATTCAAAATCTTGAATAGTTAATAAAATAAAAACCGCCCGGTACTCGCAATACCGAACGGCTTATATGCACCCGAAGATGTACAGTAATTCTGAACAAATATATTGTATCATCTTCACGACAGCCGTGCAATCGGAACATATTTTCGATGGCTGTTATTTTTATACCCAAATTTAATATAAGGAGATGATTATATGGCAAAAAGAAAGAAATATCCAAAACTCCCAAACGGCTACGGGCAGATTCGCTATTTAGGCTCTAACAGGCGCAATCCCTATGGTGTTTATCCTCCAGCAACAGAAGAATACCCTAATGGACAGATGAAGCCACAGAAAGCACTCTGCTACGTTCCTGACTGGACAACAGGATTTGCAGTATTGACTGCATACAGAGCCGGAACGTACACGCAAGGAATGGAAAAGGATTTTGCGGAGATAAATAATAAGCAAAACGCAGACAAGTTTATACAGAATCTCCTCGCAAATTACAATCTGATGCAAGGGATTGAGGAACGACGAGAGAAAGAAAAGACATTCGAGGAAATCTTTAAAGAATACTATTTAGACAAATTTAAGGAAGAATACGGGCACAGCGGAAAGAAAAAGAGCATGGAATACAGTATGATAGCCGCTTACAAGAATTGTGCATTACTACACGACAGAGAATTTACATCTTTGACTAAAAACGACCTACAGGAAATTGTAGATGGATGCGAATTAAAACACTCCTCCCTCGAATTAATCGTAACTTTGTATCATCAGATGTACCGTTACGCTCTTGCTAATGATATTTGTGAAAAAGACTACTCACAATTTGTTACCATCGAGAAAGAGGATGACGATGAAAGTGGAGTTCCGTTTTCCGCAAAAGACTTGAGCGTGTTATGGCAGCACAAAGACGATGAAGTCGTTGAGTTCTTACTGATCATGTGCTACTCAGGATTCCGTATTTCAGCTTACGAGACGATAGAAGTAAATCTAAAAGACAAGTATTTCCGAGGTGGCGTTAAAACCGTTGCGGGGAAAGATAGAGTTGTGCCGATTCATTCTGCTATTCTTCCGCTTGTGAAACGTCGAATGAAGCAGTGTGGCAGATTAATAGAGATTGAGCCACATAGATTTAGGACGCAAATGTACAATACGCTCAAACAGCTCGGAATCGAAAAGCACACTCCGCACGATTGCCGGCACACATTCTCGGCATTATGTGAAAAATACGGCGTAAGGGAAAATGATAGAAAGAGAATGCTCGGACATTCCTTTAAGGACATAACGAATAAAAAATACGGGCATCGGGAATTGAGCGACCTCCGAACAGAGATTGAAAAAATAAAGGTGGATTTGTTGTAAACGTGTTGTAAACGATAACGTTATATATATTCGTTTTTAATTGTATCTCGTTGCATTCTCACACCGAAAAACCGCATGGTTGACAGCTTTGTCGGTATTTTCTTGTCAACCACAACCTTTTATAAAATCCGTGCAAATTTAAGAACCCCTTAAAAAAATGTTACATATTTGCTACATTTTT
>UMKA01025938.1_pt1 | contig 17516 bp, 9 predicted proteins | sample 1966211 | NCBI WGS metagenome assembly UMKA01 (sample SAMEA4836165, study PRJEB28245) | human gut metagenome | biome: gut microbiome; material: fecal sample | place: Denmark | collected 2008
GCGCGACAAAGCCCAGGCGTTCCGGCAGCTGCAGGCCGCGCTTGGTGCCCGATTTGCCGCTCGCCTCGTGGCGAAGGAACTGCAGCGGGGTCTTGCCCATCTTGCGCATCAGGCCCACCAGCGTAATGAGGATGAGCGCGGCGGCCGGTACCACGGCGCACTTAATAAAGATCTCCCAGCTCCAGTACACCTGGAAGGGCGGAAGGCTGTACGAGCCGTAATACAGGCCGCGCATGGGCTCGGTAAAAAACGCCACGCCGAGCACGGTGCCCAAAAGCGCCGCGGTCACGCCTATGATGGCGGGAAGCGCCAGGTAGTGCAGCACGATCTCGCGACGGCGATAGCCGCTGGCGAGCAGGGTGCCGATGATGGCGCTCTCCTCTTCGATGGTGGCGTCGGTAAGGACCACAAAGACAAAGGCCATGATCACGATGATGATGTCGAGCAGCGTGGTCCACATCATGGAGTCGCCGTCCACGTCGTCGCGTGCATAGCCAATGCCCTGGTTGGAGTCGGCATCGACCAGATCGTCCACGCGCGCATCGGCATCGGTCAGCGCCTCGACCATATCCTGCTCGGCATCGGTGCGCTCCGCGGTGGAGAGGTCGCGGTCGTTAAAGGTAAAGGAGTACGTATAGGTGGGCGCGCCGCCGGCGTCCTCGAGCGCGGCAAAACCGGCGCACGCGACCTCGGCCACGCCATAGGTGATGGTGTTGACCGTAAAGTCGGAGTTGTTGAGGAAGAGCGCTTGGCTGTCGGGCTGGGTCATGATGCCGCAGATGGTGTACGTACGGTCCTCGAGCTTTACCTCGTCGCCCACGGACAGGTTATTGTTGGTGGCAAAGACGCGGTCGATAGCCACCTCGTCGTCCGCGCGGGGCTGCCTGCCCTCGCAATAAGACGCGATGTCAACGTTGGTGCGATGCGCATAGGTGCGCAGGGTGCGCTTGGTGCCGTCGTCGCCGGACGCCTTTTTGATGATGGCATCGATGGAGAAGTTCTTGTAGAGCGTGACGCCGCCAACGTCACCGGCGGCATCTTCGGCCGCGCTGAGCTGGTCGTCGGTGGCCTCGAAAGAGGTCGTCACGCGGCCGTCCTCGATGGTGTACTCGTCGCGCATGTCGTCGATAAGGCAGCCAATGGAATGGGCCGCAAGCAAAAATCCCGATGTGAGGGCGATGCTTCCGCACATAAGCAAAAAGATGCCCAGGTACTTGCCGATATTGCGGCGCAGCTCGCGCGGGAGGCGCTTAGCGAGGGGAGTCATGGCGTCGCCTACCAATCGAGCTCGGCCGCGAGCACAGGCTGGGCGTTGAGCTCGTCCTCGACAATGCGCCCGTCGCGCAGGCGCAGCACGCGATTGGCCATGCGGGCGATGGCGGCGTTGTGGGTGACGATGATGATGGTGCAGCCGTAGGCGTGGTTAACGTCCTCCATGAGCTGCAGGATTTCTTTGGAGGTCTTGTAATCGAGCGCGCCCGTGGGCTCGTCGCACAGCAGCAAACCCGGATTTTTGACGAGCGCGCGGCCGATGGCGCAGCGCTGCTGCTGGCCACCCGAGACTTGGCGCGGAAACTTGTTGCGGTGCTCGTAGAGACCCAGCGAGCGCAGCAGGTCGTCGATATCGAGCGGCTTTTTGGAAAGGTGCGCCGTGACCTCGATGTTTTCCTTGATGGTGAGATCGGGCACCAGGTTGTAGAACTGGAAGACAAAGCCCAGCTCACGGCGGCGATACTCGCCCAGGTCGGTAGGTTTGAGCACCGTGAGGTCGCAGCCGTCCACCAAAATAGAGCCAGCGTCGGCATCCTCCAGGCCGCCGATCAGGTTAAGAAACGTCGACTTGCCCGAGCCCGAGGGCCCCAGCATGACGCAGATCTCGCCTCGGTTGATGGACGTGTCGATGCCATCGAGTACCGTCAGGCGCGCATCACCGTCGCCGTAGTGCTTTTTGAGATCCTTAACCTGGACGTAGGCTTCCTGCGTTGCCATGGTATCCCCAATTGTTAGCCTAGTACTACTTTATGAACGTAATAGTAAACCTTGGCGAACTATTTTGGGGCGAGGCCTAGGATTTATTTCAGACTAGGCGCGGGATTTAGACTAGTCATTGGGGACGTTCTTAAATGACCAGTCACAAGGGACGCTCTTTCGCCACCCGGCAGTTGGGGACGCTCCTTATCTGCCCCCGATGGCTAGTCATTTAAGTCTGTCCCCAATGAATACTTTTGGTCGTTTAAGTCTGTCCCCAATGAGTAGGTGTCTAGGCGTGGGATTTGTTGTGGGCGAGGGCTAGGCCTACGGCAGCGATGGCCGCGGCAAAGAGCACCGTGACGCCCAGATCGCAGGCGATGTCGCCCAGCACGGTGGACGTCAGGTCCGCGGCGAGCGCCTTGCCGATCGCGTCGTTCACCCAAAACGTCGGCACAAAATGCGCCACGGTCTGCACGGCCGAGCCCATGAGCGACAGCGGCATCCAGGCGCCACCCAAAAACGTCATGAGCATGCCAAGCAGGTTGCCCACACCGTTGAGCAGCTCCTCGCGCGCGCCCAGACTCGAAAGCGCAAAGCCAACGGCCAGAGGCGTGCACGCCAGGGCAAACGTCGCCGCCAGCGCCAGGCACACACGACCCACGCCGACCTCGGCAACCGCGCCGGCAAAGCCCACGACGCCCATCATGCTCGACACAAACCAGATGCAGACGGTGAGCACTGCGGCAGCCGCGAACACGGCAAGCGAGCGCTGGCGCTCGGAGACCGGGCCGGCATCCATACGACGCACGCGCTCGGGCTCGTTCATGCCCGAGAACACCAACCCCACCGATACGATGACCGACGAGATAATCGCGTACGCGCCAAAGTTGAAATACGACTCGAGCGTGGCGGCAGCCGTCGATTCGACCTTGACCTGCTCGATCTGGACCTCGGCGCGCTTGGCGGCAGCATGCTCGGCGGCCTTGGCAACCTCGCCGTCGGAAGCAGCTGGCTCAAGCGCCGCCGCAGCACCCGCGAGCGAGATCCAGCGTGAGGCCTCGGCAGACGAAAGCGCCGCCGCCATGGTGCCGGAGCCGTACGTCACATCGAGTTTGGGCAGGGCCTCCCCCGCACGGGCGGCCGCAACGAGATCGTCCTCGAACCCCTCCGGGATAAAGAACACGCAGTCGGCGCTGCCCTTGGCGCTGTTACTCTTGGCGAGCGCGTCCGCAAGGTCGTACGTGTCGTCGCCGACGCCCGTGACCAGGTCAAAGCGTGAGCCTAGGTGCTTGGTAAGCGCCCGCGAAAGGTCGCTATTGTCGCGGTCGACCACGATCACGTTGGTGTCGTAGGGCTTGTACTCGGTAAGCTGCGACGAGTTCCAGCTCACCGAGGCCGCGATGAATACGCCCATGAGCGAGATGAACACCGTATAGATGAGCAGGTAGAACGGGTGCGCCAGCGCCATGCGAAGCGCGGTCTTAAAGGTGCTCATAGCGGCTCCTTCCAAAGATCAGCGTAGCGGCGGCGACAAACACCAGGGCCATCAGGACGAGCGCGCCGGCGCGAACAGCGAAGGGCCCCAGGTCCTCAAAGAAATACAGGCGATTGAACATGTCGCAGATGAGCTTGACGGGGTTGAGCCAGCACTCGACCGGACAAGCGCGGGCGACGTCGTCGGCAAGCGCCATCGCCGGCTCGCCGTAGAGGCCGGCGAACAGGGCGCACGTGGTGGCAAAGCCCGTGAGGATGCCCGACTTGGATGCCTTGCCGCCCTTAACGGGAAGCGTGCCCACAAAAAGCCCCAGGCCCGTGGCGGCAAGCGCGGATGCAGCCCCGCCCAGCAGGCACAACCCCTCGCGCCCGCCAAAGTCGACGCCCACGACCAGGCGCACGTAGCCGATCGCAACCGCCATCGATGCAAAGGAAACCAGCCACGAGCCGACAAAAATGCCGGCCAGCGACGCCGTCTTGGAAAGACCGCCCACGCAGCGGCGCGCGCCGAGGCCGGACAGATTGGGCTGCAAATCGACGACGCTCAAGGCGGCAAACTCGGCAGACATCATCGCGACCAGGCCAAAAAGCGCGTAATAGTAGATGACCGTGCCATCGGGCGTGGTGCGTGTCAGGCTTACGCGGCGGGTGCCGCCCTCGAGCGACAGAGCGCGCGCAACCGCCTCGGGGTCGGCGAGCGCCGCCGGGTTGTCCTGGGCAATCTGGGACATGAGCTCGGCATTTTGTGTATACGAGCTTGCCACCGTCTCCAGAATGCTGCGATCGGTGAGCACCGATGATGCGCGCGAGCTGTCGTAGCTCGATAGCAACGTGAGCTTGGGTACGCTTGCGTCGTCGACCGCATAGATGCCCGCAACCTCGCCGGCCTTAAGCGCACGGTTCGCATCGGCTGCGTCGTCGAGCTCGTGGATCTCGAGCAGCTGATTGTCACCTTCCTTGGCAAGCGACGTCGCCACGCCCTTAAAGGTCGAAGCGTCCCAAGCCTCGTCGGCGACGACGGCCACCGGCACTGGGTCGACCGTGCCGTCGGAGCTGAGGTTCGCAAACATAAACATGAACATCGTGGAAAGCGCAATAGGAAAGAGAGCGCCCCAGACCCACGTGCTCGGCCGGCGCAGCAGCGTCTTGACCGTGGTGATGATGGTGTTGAACATGGCCGCCCCCTAGTCGCGCAGCTCGCGGCCGGTGATCTCGAGGAACACGTCGTTGAGGGTCGGCGGTTCGGAATAGATGCGGCCGAGCGGCACGTCATGCGAGCGCAGCGCATCGAGAATGTCCGTCAGGTTGTGCGGGCTCGCTTCGCACGAAAACGTGAGCTGTCCCGCCGTTGCCGAAAGGTCCAGAACGTGCGGCAGGCTTGCGACGGCACCGAGCGCCGCACTCGGAACCTCGCCGACCTCGATTACAATCTTCTCGCCCATCTGAATCATGCGCTTGAGCTCGTCGTTAGTGCCCTGCGCCAGCACGCGGCCGCCGTCCATGATCATGATGCGGCTGCAGATCTGCTCGACTTCCTCCATGTAATGGCTGGTATACACCACCGTGGCGCCCTCGTCGCGCAGGCGGCAGATGCCCTCCAGGATGGCGTTGCGGCTTTGCGGGTCGACCGCCACCGTGGGTTCGTCAAAAAAGATGAGCTCGGGCTTGTGCGCGATGCCGCAGGCAATGTTGAGGCGACGCGCCAGGCCGCCCGAGAGCTTGCCGGGGCGGAACTTGGTAAAGTCGCCCAGGCCGACAAAGTCGATCGCCTCGTCCACCAGCGCGCGGCGGCGCTTGCGGTCGTTGACGTAGAGACTGCAGAAATAGTCGATGTTCTCGCGCACGGTGAGCTCGTCGAACACCGCCACCTGCTGCGGCACCACACCGATGCGGCGCTTGAGGTCGTAGCGGGCGGGCGTCATGCGCTCGCCGAACAGCTCGATGGCGCCCTTGTCGTAGGCGAGCAGCTGCAGGATGCAGTTGATGGACGTGGTCTTGCCCGAGCCGTTGGGGCCCAGCAGGCCAAAGATCTCGCCGGGGGCGATGCTCAGATTAAAGTGGTCGAGCGCAATAAGATCGTCGTAGCGCTTGACGAGATTTTCGACGTGGACGATGTCTGTCATGAGGCGGCCCTTCTGTTGCTTGCGGCCCGGTACGATTGCATCATCGCAGGAGCTGACGGCGCGCACCAGTGAGCTTTGTCACGAGTGCGGGGCGGTCGCGTAGCCTGCTGACGCGACCGCCCCGCCGCGTGGGAGGAATGTCACGGTTGCTTTGAGTGGTGCCTCCCCCGTGCGCGGCATCGCGTACAATACCCGTATGAACAGGCTATTCGACAAATCGATCGTGCTGGCGTGCTGCATCGCAGCCGCCACGGGCCTTGCTGTGGATGCTCGCCTGGTCGCGGCGTTTTGCCTTGGCGTTGTCATCGCCGCACTGGCCGAGGTCGCGCAGGGAGAACGCGCCCGTCGCGCCAGCGAGGCCGGCAGCTACGCCTACGTCATCGCGGCTGTCTTCGTGCCGCCGTTTGTGCCGTTCGTACCTCTCGCCCTCTATGACATCGCGCGGCGCGTGCGCCGTGAACGCATCTGGCCCGCGCTGGCGATTGGCTCCGTGTTTGCCTGCGCACTTGCCACGGACCTTCGCTGCGGCGCGCTCACCACCCGAACGCTGTTGCTAACCGCCATCCTTTCGGTCGCCGCCACGTTGCTGTCGCTGCGCACCGCGCAGCTGGAGCGCGAACAGGAACGCATGCGTCGCACCCGCGACAAGCTGCAAGAGCGCGCCCTGGCACTCGAGGCACGCAACCGCGACCTCGCCGACCGCCAGGACTACGAAGTCGAGCTCGCGACGCTCGCCGAACGTGCCCGCATCGCGCGCGAAATCCACGATAACGTGGGCCACCAGCTCACGCGCGCTTCGCTTCAAACCGAAGCCCTGCGCGTGGTCCATGCCAACGAGCCCGGCGTTGCCGCCGATTTCGCCGACGTCAAATACACCGTTGACGAGGCGCTCCAGCTCGTGCGCGCCAGCGTCCACGCGCTCAACGACAATGCGACCAACCTCTCCGTGCAGCTCGAACGCATCGTTGAAGGCGCGCGCTCGGACAGCGGTCCGCAGATTGAGCTTGAGGTTTTGGCCGAGCATGCGCCCGCCAACGTCGCCAACTGCTTTGCGGCGGTGCTGCGCGAGGCGCTTTCCAACGCCATGCGCCACGCCCATGCCAAAACCATTACCGTGCGGTGCATGGAGCATCCGTCGTTTTACCAGCTCATCGTTACCGATGATGGCGCAGACGCGACCCCGGCGAGCAGCAGCAACGTCGCAGAAGGCATGGGGCTCGTCTCCATGCGCGAGCGCGTCGAGGCGCTTGGCGGAACCTTCACCGCCGGCCTGCGCGCCGGCGCCCCCGGCTGGCGCGTGTTTGCCACCGTCCCCAAACAGCAAGGAGATGACGCCCGATGAGGCTCATAGTTGTCGACGACGACCGCTTGGTAGTCGATTCGCTCAAGATTATCCTGGGCGCCCAGCCGCAGATCGAAGTGGTGGGCACCGGAGCCGACGGCAACGACGCGGTGGCACTCTACGCCGAGCACGCGCCCGATATCGCGCTGCTCGACATTCAGATGCCGGGGCGCGACGGCCTTTCGGCGGCACGCGAGATCCTTGAGCGCGACCCTTCGGCGCGCGTGGTGTTTCTGACGACATTCTCGGATGACGAGTACATTGTGTCGGCGCTCAAACTGGGCGCCCGCGGCTACTTGATTAAAACCGATGTCGCCGTCATTCCTCCGGCGTTGGCGCAAGTCATGGACGGCAAACGCGTGCTCGAGGGTAAGGCGATCGGGGATGTCGACTTTGATGGGGCGGACGCTGAAGCCGGCGCGACCCGCCGGCCCGCGGCCTTTGCCGGTCTGACCGACCGCGAGTTCGAAGTCGCCGAGCTCATCGCCCGCGGCCTCGACAACAAAGAGATCGCCGCCACCGCCTACATGGGCGAAGGCACCGTGCGCAACCACATCAGCTCAATCCTGGCAAAGATGGGCCTGCGCAACCGCACGCAGATCGCTATCGCCTACCTGCGAGGGTAGTTGCCCGAAGACCGACCGTTCCGGCATAGCAAAATGGCTGCTACCGATTTAAGGCCATTTCAAAACTATGCCGGTTTACGGGGCCAAACTCAGGACCCCCATCCATACCCGCGTTTTCTGCAAAATGACGGCTCGTCTACCTGCGGTTTTATTTTCACGAATATCGGCATGGTTGGAGACTCGTAACTCAGCCCCGTAAACCGGCATAGTTTTGTTCGGGCGGCCCTGGACGAGTGCCTCCGCCAGCCTCGCGGGACCAAAATGATCCGTTTTCCTCCGTCCCCAAGGGATCAGCCGGAACCGCTCGCCACGAAATCGGCCCATCTACTACGTTTGACGCGATACCCATGACCATACCTTCGTTTTGAACAAAACCACAGGCGTTCTACCTGCGGTTTTGTTTTCGCGTTTTTTGGCATGGTTGGGGGTAAGGGGCTAAACGTAGTAGATGGGCCGGTTTCGTGGCGCGCCCCCGGCGCATAAAAGCGCCGCCACGGAGGAGGGAGATGCCTCCGTGGCGGCTGGGGGTAGGAGTAGGTCGGAATTTAGCCCTGCCGGCCGCCCGGGGCCTTTTGGCCCCGGGCGCTGCCAGCGTGCCTAGCGCTTACGGATACCCCAGACCAGGGCTCCGACGCCGGCCGTGGCGATGACAAATGCCATAAGCAGAGCGGCAGCCTGCTGGTCGCCTGTGGCGGGCAGGAAACCCTTGACCGTCTTAACGATGTTCGTCACGGTCTTGGGCGTGCCGGGATCGGGCGTCGGCACGGGCGTCTCGGGCTTCTTGTACGTGTTGTTGAACACGATACCCTCGACGCTCTTGTCGCCCTTGGTAAAGGCAACGTTCGCCTTGAGGTTGCCCTCGCCGTCGTCGACCACGTTGACGGTCGCGGTAAAGACGGACTTGTCGTAGGTCATACCGGCCTCGTCGCCCTTGACCTCGCTGATGGTGTAGACGTACGTACCGGGCTCGTCGTACTCGAACTTGTCGAAGTTGATCTTGCCGTCGGCATCGTTGGTAACCGTAGACTCGATGTCCTCGCCAACGAGCTTAAAGCTAAACTCGTCCTTCTTGAGCTCGCGTCCCTCGAGCACCTTGATGGCGCCGATGGAAACCTGCGTGGGCATGGCGTGATACTTGTTGGTAAAGCCAGCCGACTCGGTGGTTCCCTCGAGCTTGTGCGTCGCGGTCAGCGTGCCGTCGCCGTTGTCGGAGACGGTGGTCACGACGGTGTAGGTCGTGCCGTCATAGGTGACGCCCTTGTACAGGCCGAGCGCGTTGGGGCAAGCCTCGCGCAGCGTGTACGTGTGCGTACCGGGCGCCTCGTAGCGGATCGGGCTCAGCGTAACGTTACCGTTGGCGTCGTTGGTGCCACTAGCGACAGTCACGCCGTCCTCGAGCAGCTCAAACGTGAGCTCGCCAGCTGCAAGGTCGCGGCCGGTCAGACGCTTAACCGTCTTGACCTGATCGGTCACGGAAGAATCGGTAGGTGCCACGCCGTACGTGTTGGTGAACGTAAAGGCCGCACCGTCGCCGCCGTCGCGCTTGACGATCAGATGTCCGGCACCGTCATCGGTCACGGTGTAGGAAACCTTGCGCGTGGCGTTGGTGTCGTTGGTCACGCCAGGGGCGCTACCGGACTCGGCCACCGTGTAGGTAAAGGTGTGCGAGCGCGGGGCAGCGGGATCTGCGGGCTCGGACTCGTCGCTGGGCTCGTCGGCGTTGGCATCAGCGTCGGCGTCGGCCTCTTCAGCCTCTGCCTCGTCGGCCTCGGCTTCGTCAGCTTCGTCTGCCTCGGCCTTATCGGTCGCATCGTCCGTCACGCCCAGAGCGCGGTTGAGGTCCTCGAGCGTAAAGTGGATCTTGCCAAAGTCCACGTTGCCAGCCGCGTCGTTGGTTGCGGTCGTGCGCTCGGGCATCGGGGCACTAGCCTCGTCGGCGGTCACGGTAAAGGTGAACTTGCCCGTAATGTCAGCCGGGGTCAGGCCCTCGGCAGCTTGGAGCTTCTTAGTGCCGGTGAGCGCGGCATCGACGGCTTCGGCGCCGTAGACGTTCTCGAACAAGGGCTCGACGCCGCCGTAGTCGACCGTTGCCGTCAGGGTACCGTCACCGTTGTCGACGACGATAACCTTAAAGCCAAAGCTCCACGTTGTAGCGGAAACGCCATTCGGCAGCCCGAATAAATCTTCGTAGGCCGTGTAGTTAATGGTCCAGGCAAGCTTACCGTCCTTATCGGTACGATAAGCAAGCCCAGCAGCCTCAAGATTAGCAAGCATCTTAGTGTCGTAGTGCAGCGTATCAAAGCTCACGTGCCCGCCGATATTGGGCTTGAGGTTTTCGTATGCCACAAGCTCACCCTGATAGGCGATGCCGAACCAGAACTCGCCGTCGGCCATCGGGCGGCCGGTCAGAGTCTTGGTGGCAACGACCTGAGCGGCGGTGCCGCCAGGCGTGTTGGTCGTAGCGCTGTAACTGTTGTGGAACGGCACCAGGGCATTCTCGACCTTGTTCTCGCCACTCTTGTGGACCGTCTCATGCGTGCCCTCGGGACCGCCGGAGACGGTCGTCGTGGCGGTAAGCGTACCGGCACCGTCATCGGCGACGGCGATCGTCACGGTACGCACGGCGTCGTCGTAGGTATAACCGGGCTTGCCGTCATTCTTCTCGGCTACGGTGTACGTGAAGGTCTTGCCGGCGTCAGCCTGCGTAAACTTGACCTCATGGCCAGCCAGGATGTCGATCAGGCCGACCGTTGCCTCTGCCGTCGCAGGGGACTTGAAGTTGTTGGCTCCGGGCAGCAGGCCAAGCGCGTTGGCCGAGGCCTCGTCGGCAGGCGTCACGGTAAACGTGAACTGACCCTCAGTCATAGGACGTCCGGAGAGGCTCTTGCTGAGCTTGAGGCCGCCGGCCGCGGTGTAGTTAAGCTCAGTGCGGTACGTGTTGGTGAAGCGTCCGTTTTCCTTCTTGGTGACATTGGCGGTCAGCTTGCCCTCGCCGTCCTCAGTCACGGTCACTTCGGCGGTCGCGACATGCCCGTCATACGCCATGCCGGCCGCGTTACCCGCGTTCTCGCGGATCTCGTACGTGTAGGTTCCGGCAGCCGTGTAGCGGATCTTGCCGAACTTGACGGCAGCGATGCCATCCTTCGCATCGTGCTTGTTCACGGTCACGGTTGCAGGATCGGGCAGCGGGGTGCCCTCGGCGGCGGTGATGGTAAAGCTGAACTCGTCGGAGTCCGTCCAGTCGCGACCGTCGATAGCCTTACTCAGATCAAAGTCGAGCTCTGCGTCGAGCGGGGTCACGCTGTAGGTGTTCTTGAAGGTCGCAGCCGTGGCGTCCTTCAGGACATGCTCAGCCTTGAGCGTGCCATCGCCCTTGTCGGTAATGGTGGTCTCGATGGTGTACTTGGCGTCGCCGTACGTGATGCCCTTGCTGGTGGTTCCGCCGTTGACCTCGCGCAGCGTGTAGGTATGCTTGCCGGCCTCGGTGTACTTCACGGCGTTCATCGTGATGTTGCCTTCGGCATTGTTGGTGCCGGTGGCGACGACCTTGGCGTCCTCGCCCTCGCCCTCGACGAGCTCGAAGGAGAACTCGCCGTCCTTGAGGTCGCGCCCGGTCAGGAACTTGGTCGCGGTGACCTGGTCGGTGACACTGAACTCGCCAGGATTCGGCTTGTAGCTGTTGTTGAACTTCGCCTCGTCGGCTCCATTCAGCTCATGCTTTACCACGAGCTCACCCTTGCCGTTGTCGGTGACGGTCGTCTCGATGGTGTAGGTCTTGCCGTCGTAGGTGATGCCGTTGCCGGCGTCGCCCGGGACCTCGCGCAGCGTGTAGGTGTGCTTGCCGGCAGCGGTGTACTCGATGGGGCTCATCGTGATCTTGCCGCGGGCGTCGTTCTTGCCGGTGGCGACGACATCGTTACCCTCGACGAGCTCGAAGGAGAACTCGCCTTCCTTGAGGTCGCGCCCGGTCAGGAACTTGGTCGCGGTGATCTGGTCGGTGACACTGGAGCTCTTGGGGGCCACCGTGTAGGTATTCTCGAAGATCGCCTCGTCGGCGTTCTGCAGCTTGTGCTCCACGCTAAGGGCGCCGTCGCCGTTGTCCTTGACGATGGTCACGATAGTGTACTCAGAGGTGCTGTAGGTAATGCCGTTTTCGGTGGCGCCGGCCTTGGTCTCGCGCAGCATGTAGGTGTGCTCGCCAGCCGCGGTGTAGGTGACGGAATCCATCACGATCTTGCCGTCGGCATTGTTGGTGCCGGTGGCGACTACGTTATTGCCCTCGACGAGCTCAAAACGGAACTCGCCGGCCTTGAGGTCACGGCCGTCCAAGGACTTGATCGCGGTAATCTGGTCGGTGACGCTGGAGCTCTTGGAGCCAGGCTCGTAGGAGTTGGTAAACTTCGCCTCGTCGGCGCCCTTCAGCTTATGCTCTACGCCGAGCGTGCCGTCGCCGTTGTCCTTGACGACAGTCTCGATGGTGTAGGTCGCGGCATCGTAGGTGATACCACCGACGTTGCCCCTGACCTCGCGCAGCGTGTAGGTGTGCTTGCCGGGCTTGTCGTAAGTGATTTTGTCCATGACAACCGTGCCGTCAGCGGCGTTCTTGCCGGTGGCGACGACCTTGTCGCCCTCGACGAGCTCGAAGGAGAACTCGCCGGCGGCAAGCGCGCGCCCGGTCAGGAACTTGGTCGCCTTGACCTGGTCGGTGACGCTGGACTCAGTGGGGGTCAGATTGTAGGAATTCTTGAACTCGGCAGCCTTGGCATCCTTCAGGACATGCTCGGCCTTGAGCGTGCCGTCGCCCTCATCGGTGATGGTGGTCACGATGGTGTAAGTCTTGCCGTCGTAGGCGATGCCCTTGCTGGTGGTTCCGCCGTTGACTTCGCGCAGTGTGTAGGTATGCGTTCCGGCCTTGTCATACTTGACGGTGCCCATCGTGATGTTACCGCTGGCGTCGTTGGTGCCGGTGGCGACGACCTTGTCGCCCTCGACAAGCTCGAAGGAGAACTCGCCGGCGGCAAGCTTGCGCCCGGTCAGGGACTTGGTCGCGGTGATCTGGTCGGTGACGCTGGAGCTCTTGGGCGTCACGGTGTAGGAGTTCTTGAACTCAATCTTCTTGACGTCCTCGGCGCCCTTCAGCTTATGCGTGGCCACAAGCTGGCCCTTGCCATTGTCGGCGATGGTCGTCACGACGGTATAGACGGTTTTGTCATAGGCGATGCCGCCGGCATTGCCCTTGACCTCGCGCAGCGTATAGATGTGCTGACCGATCTCGGTGTACTTGATGGCGCTGAACGCAACGTTGCCGTTGGCATCATTCTTAACGGTTTCGACAACCGACGCGTCCTCGCCCTCACCCTCAACGAGCTCAAAGGAGAACTCATTGTCCTGGAGCTTATGGCCGGTCAGGACCTTGGTAACTGTAATCTGATCGGTGACGCTCGACTCAGCGGGATTGGCGGTATAGGTGTTCTTGAACTCGGCCTCGCCCGAGGTCTTCTTCACGGAAGCCTCGAGCTTGCCCTTTGCGTTAGGCTTCACCGTTACGGTGAACTCTGCAACGTTCTTGCTGTAGGCGATGCCGTCGACCGTGGTCCCGGCATGCTTCTCGCTAACCTTGTAGACATACGTGCCCAGCTTGTCATAGGCAATCTCGCCGAAGCTAATGTCCGCATGGCCCTTGGTTGCAAACGCAGTCGTGGACCTGGGCATCGGGGCGTTGTCCTCGGACGTCAGGCCAAACTCAAACTTGTCCTCATCCGTCCAGTCGCGGCCCTCGAGCACCTTGGTCAGGCCAAAGTCGGCAGTTGTCAACGTTGTCGGCGTGGTATTGAGCGTAAAGCTAATCTTGCCGTTATTGCCCAGGTAGACATTGACCTTCGTCGCACCAGAAACAACCTTCGTGTTGTTCCACTGGGGATTGATCACGTCGCGTGCGGTGTCCGTCGGGTTTCCGCCCACACGCTCCTTGGTGGTGTGAAGCTGGTTGATAAAGGCGAGGCGCGCGGTGCCAGCCTTAATCGACCAGTGATCGCCATCCTTTACCAAAGCACCTTCAAAGTTTTCGAGCTCGCTTCCCTTAACCGGGATCGAAACGGAATCATCGTACGGCGCGCCCGACGAGTTCTGCGCCATAAACTCATCTTTGTACCAATAGGTCTTAGAGCCCGAAGGCTTTTCCGTTGCGAGCTTGGTGCAAGCCGCGTCTGTGTAGACGGGCGTTAGCTTTTGGAAGTAATAGTAGCTGTTCGTAGCAGCAGGCTCAAAGCTTGCGACCGTATCGCCCGCATCGTCGCCGGTCCACTTGTTGGCGCAGAAGCTAACGGTATTGGAATCGGCGTCCTTGTGCTCATTGATGTAATCCTGCAGTCCCGGTACGTTATTGGGAGTAAACAGGTTTTTGCGTGCAATAGCCTTTACGCTCGATGCATACGCAACGCGGATAGGCGAGATGGCATCCGTGGAGTCAACCACAAACGTGCCCGCAGACTCGTCAACGGTAAAACGGCGCAGCGGAATGAGCGATGCGGGAACCTTGACCGTCACGGTGTCACCGCGCTGAGGGTTTTTCTCGTCCGTACGGTCGACCGTGATCACCAGGTGAGCAAGCTCGCCATCAAACGTATAGGTATCGATATTGCCATCGGTCGACTTGGTGGCGGCGCCATAGGTCTTGCCGTTGTACTCGGCACCGGTAAACCCGTCGACCTGCATGAAGGCACCCAGCTCGTCCTCGAATGTGATGTAACCGGAGCCGTTGGGATTGTTGCCCTCGATCTTGGTCGGGAAACCCTTACCCGACGTAATGGCACTCGAGATGTCTGCGAAGACTTGATCTAGCTCTGCAGCGTTGGCTGCAGACTTGTAATAAGTAGCACCGGCAACGCGATCGTCCAGCTTTCCGCTCGTATACGAAGTCGCCTTGGGATAGTTGCTCGACATGGCGTGCATGAATTTATTTTCATCGCTTGTCTTGTAGCTCGTAGGATCGGCACTGGGATCCGCACCGTCAAAGATGCCGATGGTGTAGACGGTAGCGCCTTTATCCTTCATGCCCTTGGCGGCAGCTATGGCATTGTCGGCAACAGTAGAGCTGAAGTCACGGAAGTCTGTGGGCGTGCCGTCCGTAAAGAACACAACGATCTTCTGGGCATCTTCGCGTTTGGAAGCAATTCCCTCGGCCAGTGCCATGCCGTTATCGGCACGAGTAGCACCAGCAGGGTCAATGGAATTGATTGTTTTCTTGAGGCTCTTTGCGCCATCACCCGAGCACGCCGTCAACTCTTGCATTGTCTGAGAGTAGTTATAGTCATGGCCACCGGAGGTGTATAAATTGTTGCCAACGATACTGGTCGACTTGCCCGCAAACTTTACGATGGCAACCTGGTGCTGCTTGCTCGCGTCCTTAACATTCTTGTTTTGCTCGGCAATGGTATCGATAAAGTGGTTGGCAGCATTCTTGAGCGCATCGATACGCTTGGTCGAACCTCCACCACCCATCTCACCATCCATCGAGCCAGAGGCATCCAGCACCATCACGATGTCGAGCGGCTTGGAAACCAGCGACGTTGTATCGGATGTCGAAGACATCGCCGAAAGCGTGGTCAAAAAGTCCGATTTCCCGTCATCGATTGCCTGGACCGTCTTATCCGTCCAAATTCGGCCGACGTTTTGCGTCGTGACTTTGCTGCCGTCATAGCCGCCCGCCCAGAACTTCCAATGGTTGCTGGTTTCGTGATCGACTATCTTTGTCGCCTCCGGTCCATCCATACCGGTACTGGACCTGGCGTTGGCCTCGGGCAGCATGGCGAATGCTGCGGCTGGCAATACCAGCACTACGGCCAGTATCACCGCCAAGAGACCCCTCGTATACTTACTCATCGCGTCTCCCTTCTCGCGGTCTCAGACCTTGCAACAGCCTAAAGTTACGAAATGAGACACAATTTGGGCAGGTGACACATGTTCCAGATTCTGTTTTGGGCGTGAGACAAATGTCTCACCAAAGTTGAGACACGGCGTTTTCGCAGGAAAATAGGTGCGACTCAGAGCCATCGGGCCAAAATGATCCGTTTTCCTCCGTCCCCGGGGGCTCAAGGGCTGTCACCGATATGGCGCCATTTCAAAACTATGCCGGATTACGGGGCTAAGCTCGGAGACCTCATCCATACCCCCTATTTTTGAAAAACAGCAAGCGATCTACCTGCGGTTTTGTTTTTGCGATTTTCGGTATGATCGGAGGTTCGCTATCCAGCCCCGTAAACCGACATAGTTTTGTTCGCGACGGCACAACCGCGCGTTTAAGCGCGGGGCCGGTGGGGCATTTTTGCCCCACCGGCCCCTATCCCAGCTCTATTCCGGCGCTACTCCGGCTTGGTTTCTACCGTGGGGGTCTTGTCCGCTGCGACTGGGGTGCGGGCGGTGTCCATAGTCAGGCAGTGCTTGGGGCAGCTCTCGATGCACTCACCGCACACCACACAGGCATACGGGTCGATCGACCACGTTCCACCCTTGCGATCGACCGCGAGCGCGCCCGCCGGACAGCGACGCGCACACATGCCGCAGCAGATACACACGTCCATGTCGTTGACGATATGCCCGCGCAAGCGCTCGGGTGCCGCGAGCTTCTCCTGCGGATAGCACACCGTTACCGGCTGCTTGACCATAGAGCCCAAGGCCGTCTTGGCAAATGTCAGCAAACTCATGCCGCGCCTACCTTTCCGTGCAGCTAATGCAGGGGTCGATGGTCAGGATAATCATGGGCACATTGGCAATGAGCACGCCCTGCAGCGCATGCGTCAGACCCGCCAAGTTCTGCGACGTCGGCGTGCGCACGCGGAAACGGTCCAGGTTCTTGGTGCCGTTGCCGCGCACATAGTAATACGCTTCGCCGCGCGGTTGCTCAATCACAACCTCGCCGCGCGCACCGTCGGCCGGCGTGAGCTTGGTGCGCTCGCCGATACCGTCGTGCGGAATCTTGCCCACAAGCTCCCTGATAATGTCCATGGCCTGCGTGACCTCGGCGCAACGCACCTGGCAGCGGGCATAGCAGTCGCCGTCGGTCGCCACGATGGGCTCAAACGCTGCCAAGTCCGCATAGGCACCGTCGCCGAACATACGCACGTCGTAATCCACGCCCGAGGCACGACCGAACGGACCGACCATCGAAAGCTCCAGCGCGTCCTTCTTGCTAATCACACCCACACCATGCAGGCGCTCGCCGCAGCTGGCATCATCCAAAAACGTATGCACCAGAGCCTCGTAGTCGGGGCGCATGGCATCGAGCGTCTGAACAATGCCCGCCAGCTCGGAGTCCTCGATGTCGTGCTTAAGGCCGCCGATCTCATTGATCGACAGGATCACGCGGCCACCGCAAGTGCTCTCAAAAATCTTGAGAATCTGCTCGCGCAGGGTCCACGAACGATAGAACAGCGCCTCAAAGCCAAAGGCATCGGCGAGCAGACCCAGCCACAGCAAATGCGAGTGGATGCGCGAAAGCTCATGCAAAATGGTGCGGATGTACTGCACGCGGCCGGGCACCTCGATGTCGAGCATACGCTCGCAAGCTGTGGCATAGCCGCAGCTGTGACCCACGGCGCAGATGCCGCAGATGCGTTCGGCGATGTAGCCAAACTGATGCATATCGCGCTTTTCGGTGAGCTTCTCGAGCCCGCGGTGCACAAAACCGATCTGCGGAATTGCCTCGATCACGCGATCGTCCTCGAGCACCAGATCCAGGTGGAGTGGCTCGGGCAGCACCGGATGCTGCGGGCCAAACGGAATAACGGAGCGATGTGCCATGGACCCTACGCCTCCTTTTTCTGCTTGTCGCGGGCGGCCTTGGCGGCAAGCGCCGCGCGGACCTTGGCCGCTTTCTCGGGATCCATGGCGGCGAGCTTTGCCTCCAGCTCGGCAGCTTTAAGCGCGGCCTTGGCGGCGGCATCGTCATGCTGAGCATCGGAG
>UMKA01036294.1_pt1 | contig 17091 bp, 15 predicted proteins | sample 1966211 | NCBI WGS metagenome assembly UMKA01 (sample SAMEA4836165, study PRJEB28245) | human gut metagenome | biome: gut microbiome; material: fecal sample | place: Denmark | collected 2008
GCCGCGGTTGAAGCCCTGAATCAGCTGATAGATCTGGCCCTTGTCCGCAATGGCACCGAAGGGGCAGTTGACCAGACACTGGCCGCAGGAAACGCACTTGCTGTAATCGATCTCGGCACGGCCCAGCTCATCGGAGTGGATAGCACCCATGCCGCAGGCTGCAGCGCAGGGACGCTCGGTCTTGACGATGGCGTTGTAGGGGCACACGCCGACGCAGCGGCCGCACTTGATGCACTTGTCCTGATCGATGGTGGAACGGCCGCTCTCCCATGTGATGGCCTTCTTGGGGCACACTTCCATACAGGGGTGGGCAAGGCAGCCCTGACACAGGTCGGAGACCTTGACCAGCTTTTCCGGGCAGCGGTTGCAGGCAAACTTGATCACGTTCACCAGCGGGGGATCGTAATACTTATCGGCGATGGATGCATCCTCCAGACCGGAGACGACACTGTTGTGCTCGTCCATGCGGCGGGTGGGCAGACCCATGGCCAGACGCACACGCTCCTCAACGATGGCGCGCTCCAGGAAGATGTCCTTGCGCAGCTTGCCTTCCTCACCGGGGATGATGGTGTAGGGGATCTTGCGCATCAGGTGGTTGGCCTGCTCGCCCTTGACGTTGGCGTAAGCCATGCGTGCCACCTCGGTGAACACCTGACGGCGGATCTGGATGACCGTGGTATTGATTCCTCTAAAACTCATTCCAATTCTCTCCTTGCTTTGCTAAAAACAAACAGGCTGCCGGCAGTGTTCTGCCGCGCAGGACGGGCGTGTTACAGGGCACATTGGTAACGCACTGCTGCAAACAGCGCTGTGCCCGGGATAATCCACTTTCATTTTAGCATAAAGCGTGCCGTATGAAAAGGGATAAAACGCAAAATTTGTTAAAAATTTGTTGTATTCGTCCTCGTGTACAGAATCAACAGTTTTAAGCGCGTAAACTCAGCAAAGTGCTGCACGCACGCGCTCGCCGTCGTATTCGCCCAAGCGTACATGCACGATCTGCCCGCTTTCGTGGCCGGGGGCGGACACCACCACCGGGATGTACAGCCGGGTGTAGCCGGTGAACAGGGTGCCGGAGAGGGGAGTCTCCAGCAGCACATCGTCTTCGGTGCCCACATGGGCGGCCAGCACCTCGCGGCGCACCTCCTCGGCGATGCCGTTCATCACGCGGCTGCGCTCCTGCTTTTCCCGCTCGTGCACCTGCTCCGGGAAATCGTAGGCCGGGGTGCCGCTGCGGCGGGAGTAGGGGAACACATGCACCTTGAGAAAACCGATCTTTTTCAAAAATTCGCAGCTCTCTTCAAAGTCGGCCTGCGTCTCGCCGGGGAAGCCGCAGATGCAGTCGGTGGTAAAGCTGACCGGGCGCGCATCGTAGGCGGCGCGCAGCTGGTCCACCACCTGTGCATACTGCTCGGCAGTGTAAACGCGGCGCATCCGGCGCAGGGTGGCAGTGCAGCCGCTCTGCAGGCTCAGGTGGAACTGCGGGCAGAGCTTTTCCACGGCAGCAAGGCGGGTGATGAACTCCGGCGTGAGCATATCCGGGTCCAGACTGCCCAGACGGATGCGCTGGATGCCCTCCACCTGAGCGCAGTGCTCCACCAGCTCCACGAGGTTGGTGCCGGTATCCAGACCGTAGCTGGGCAGAGAGATGGCGCTGAGCACCACCTCGCGGTAGCCGGAAGCGGCCAGCTGGCGCAGCTCGGCAAGGATGCTGGCTTCGCTGCGGCTGCGCACCGGGCCGCGGGCCCGGGGGATGACGCAGTAGGCGCACTGGCGGTTGCAGCCGTCCTCTACCTTGATAAAGGCACGGGTGTGGGTCTCGAACCGCTCCACGGGCAGCTCTTCAAATTTTTCGCCGCGCTGGTGGGGCGTGATGGCCACAATGCGCTCGTGGCCGTCCAGCAGCTTTTGCACATTGTCCAGAATGGCTTTGCGGTCACCGTTGCCGCACACAAGGTCGGCCTCGGTGAACTGGGCGGCTTCCTCCGGGAAGGCCTGCGGGTAGCAGCCGGTGAGCACCGTGACCGCACCGGGGTTCTCGCGCTTTTTGCGGCGCAGCCACTTGCGGCTTTTCTGGTCGCCAAAGTTGGTCACGGTGCAGCTGTTCACGATGAACACATCGGCCGGTTCACCTTCCTGCGCGATGGTGAAGCCGTTGGCGCGGAACAGCTGTTCCAGTGCGCCGGTCTCGTTCAGGTTGACCTTGCAGCCAAGGGTATAAAAACAAACTCGCATGAGGGGATATCCTTTCGACAAAAAACGGGGTGATGCTTGCAATACTCTTTATTATATATCACAGCGGCCATGCAGTGCAAGAGCGGATGTGCGCAGGCGGGCAAAACAAAAAGAGACGGGCAGATGCCCGTCTCTCGTGGGATGGCGTGGGAAAATCAGCCGTTGGTAGAGGTGGTCTTCTTCTTCAGCACAGCGCTGATGACGTAGACTTCCTTACCGTTCTCCTTGACGATCTCGCCCTTGTCGTTCCGCTTATAGGTGATAGTAGCGGTATCAACCTCAACGTCTCTTGCGCCGGGGATATCAGAGAGCAGCTGAGCACCATTCAGCTGGTTCTGAACAGCGCTCTTGCATTTAGCATCGTTGTTGGAGTACAGATCGGAGTGGCCGGGAACAGCGTTAGCAAACTTGTTCTCATTCAGCTTCTGGATGAGTGCTTTATCGATGCCGGAGCCTTCCTCAGCGGAATAGACAACACCGGTGGAGAAGAGATTGTTGACGTTGCAGCCGGTAAACATGGAAGCACCTGCAACAGCAACAGCGGACAGACCTGCGACCTTCAGGAAAGAACGACGAGACAGAATCATGGTAGTATCCTCCTAATAAATAAAAATCATTCCACAAATTGAAGCAATACAGCCCGGAGTGGGCTATTCCACCTTTAGTGTAGCGTTTCTGGTAAAAATAGTCAAGAGCTTTTGCGGAAGACGACCAAAGTTAAGAACAAACAAAAAGAGACAGACCGCAAAGCCTGTCTCTTGAAGAAAACGAACGGATCCCGGAAGAAGGGGTGTTTTAAGAAGCGCTTTCGACCACCGTCTATGCAGACAGCGCCTTAACGCCGCCCTTGTGGGCGGCGTTTTCGGCTTATCATACTTTTCGCTAAAGCGCAACATTTTCGGCAGCTTCTAAAGCGCCCGCTGTCCGCATACTCTCTCACCAAGAGACATTGCGCAGGGAGGGACCGGAATGGAGCGAAAAAACTTGGCGCTTTTGTGCGCGGGGGTGGTGTGCTTCTGGCTGTTTGCGCTGGCCTTTGGCACGGCACAGGGCAGCGGCCTGCGTCGGCAGAGCCCGGCAGTGCAGACGGCGGTGCAGCCGCAGGGGCCGGTGCAGCTTACCTCAGAGCCGCCTGCGCTGGAACTGCCCTGCCGCGCTGCCTGTCTCATCGACCAGCAGACCGGCACGGTGCTGTATGAAAAGAACGCCGACCAGCAGATGCCCATTGCGTCCATCACCAAGGTGATGACCCTGCTGCTTACTTTTGAAGCGGTGCACAACGGACAGCTGACCATGGATACGCCGGTGCCGGTGAGCGAGCACGCCTACCACATGGGCGGCAGTCAGATCTGGCTGGAGCCCGGCGAGCAGTTCACGCTGGACGAGATGATCAAGGCGATCTGCGTGTCCTCTGCCAACGACGCCGCTGTGGCCGTGGCGGAGCTGGTGGGCGGCAGCGAGCAGGGCTTTGTGCAAAGCATGAACGCCCGCGCCGCAGAGCTGGGCATGACGAACACGGTTTTTCACAATGCCTGCGGGCTGGACACCGAGGGCCACCTTTCCACGGCCCGGGATGTGGCGGTGATGAGCCGGTACATCCTGAACACCTGCCCGGAGGTGCTGCACTACACCGGCATCTGGACCGACACCCTGCGGGGCGGTGCCACCCAGCTGGTGAACACCAACAAGCTGCTGCGGCGGTATAACGGCATCACCGGCCTCAAGACCGGCACCACCAGCGGTGCGGGGGTGTGCATCAGCGCCAGCGCCACCCGGGACGGGCTGGACCTGATCGCGGTGGTGCTGGGCGCACCTTCCAGCTCCGACCGGTTCGACGCAGCCACCACCCTGCTGGACTACGGCTTTGCGGCCTACCGGGCCGTGCCGCTGCCGGCAGTGGAAGACCAGCCGCTGCTTATAAAGGTAAAAGGCAGCGCAGAGGAGAGCGTGCCGCTGGATTACTCTGCCCTGCCCGGGACCCTGCTGATGCCCAAGGAGAGCGGCACTGCCCTGACCGCCCGGGCCGATCTGCCGGATGCGCTGGACGCGCCGGTGCAGCAGGGGCAGGCGGTGGGCACGGTGCGTGTCCTGAGCGGGGAAACGCTGCTGGGCGAATACGAGATCCGCGCGGCGGCGGATGCGCCAAAGATGGATTTTGGCACGGCTTTCGGCCTTCTGTGGGACGCGCTGACCGGCCGGGATGACTGAATGCACGCTTCAGCGTACAAAAGTGTGCGGCGGCAGGCTGCGTGGAACTGTCTGTGTGAACAATTCTGGATGAAGAAACAAAAAAACACTATTAAAATTGTATGAAATCCAAGGATTTTGACCTTGACTTTGCCCGGAGGGAACGGTACACTTATACCAAGATATTTCCTCGCAGGGCTGAGAACCTGCAAATCGTTTGGAGGTTATAATAAAATGAGTGTCACGTTGAACAGCAAGCACCTCTCCAGTTTTATCAGTGAAGAGGAATATGAAGCCATCTACCCGCAGGTAGAGGCCGCGCATAATCAGCTGGAAGCAAAGACCGGCCCGGGCAATGATTTCCTTGGCTGGATGTACCTGCCCCGCGATTATGATAAGGAAGAGTTTGCCCGCATCAAGGAAGCAGCGGCCAAGATCCGCGAGGATTCCGATGTGCTGGTGGTTGCCGGCATCGGCGGCAGCTATCTGGGGGCCCGCGCTGTGATCGAGGCCGTCAAGGGCCAGTTCCACAATGAGCTGGAAAATGGCCCCAAGATCTACTTCTGCGGCAACAGCATCAGCCCCACTTACCTGAACAACATCATCAACCTGTGCAAGGGCAAGCGCTTCTCCATCAATGTCATCTCCAAGTCCGGCACCACCACCGAGACCTCTCTGGCATTCCGCGTGCTGCGTGAGCTGCTGGAAAAGGAAATGGGCGTGGAAGAAGCCAACAAGCGCATCTACGCCACCACTGACCGTGCTAAGGGCACTCTGAAGCAGCTGGCCGACGCACAGGGCTGGCCCACCTTCGTGGTCCCCGACGACGTGGGCGGCCGTTACTCCGTGCTGAGCGCTGTGGGCCTGCTGCCCATTGCCGCTGCCGGTATCAGCATCGACGACCTGATGAAGGGCGCTGCCGATTCCATGGAGCGCTTCTCCGTGCTGGGCAAGGACAACGACGCTTACAAGTATGCTGCCATCCGCAACATCCTGTACCGCAAGGGCAAGAGCGTGGAGATCCTGGAGTGCTACGAGCCGGACTTCGCTCTGATGAACGAGTGGTACAAGCAGCTGTTCGGCGAGAGCGAGGGCAAGGACAACAAGGGCCTGTTCCCCGCAAGCTGCATCTTCTCCACCGATCTGCACTCCATGGGTCAGTTCATTCAGGAAGGCTCCCGCACCATGTTCGAGACCATCGTGGACGTGAAGAAGCCTGCACAGGACCTGTTCATCGACCCGCTGGAAGGCAACTTTGACGGCCTGAACTTCCTGGCAAACCAGAACATGAGCGTTGTCAACCGCAAGGCCATGGAAGGTACCATTCTGGCACATACCGACGGCGGCGTGCCCGAGGTGCTGATCGAGGTGGACGACCTGACTGCCTACAATGTGGGCTACCTGATCTACTTCTTCTGGCGTGCATGTGCATGCAGCGGCTACCTGCTCAGCGTCAATCCCTTCAATCAGCCGGGCGTTGAGAGCTATAAAAAGAATATGTTTGCTCTGCTGGGCAAGCCGGGCTACGAAGGCCTGACCGCCGAGCTGGAAGCAAAGCTGAAGTAAATGACAATGATCTCCCGCCGCAAGGCGTGGAAAATACAGGAGGACTGAACTATGATTAAACTGATTGTTGGTACCAAGGGCTCCGGCAAGACCAAGGCTATGATCGACCAGATCAATGATGCGGTCAAGACCTCCAAGGGCAACGTGGTCGTCGTTGAAAAGGGCATGAAGCTCACCTACGACATCGCTCCTGCTGCACGTCTGATCGACCTGGACGAGTACAAGATCTCCGGCGGCGAAATGCTGTACGGCTTCATTGCTGGCCTGATGGCAAGCAACTACGATATCACCGACCTGTACATCGACGGCATCCTGAAGGTGCTGGATCACGATCTGAACCGTCTGGGCGTCGTGCTGGACGAGATCGCTGCCATTGCAGGCGACAGCGTCAAGGTGACTGTGACGGTCAGCGCTGACGAGGCTGCTCTGCCCCACAACGTGAAGAAATACCAGTGATCTGTTGAATTTCGGAATCTGAACTCTATGCAACAGGCAGAAGACCGAAGAAAAAATAAATTTTTTCGGTTTTCTGCCTGTTTTAGTGTTGACAAAGGGGTGCTTTGGCGCTATACTAACAAAGCAGCCTTTTAGAGGTGTACTATGCAATTTGACCTGAGAAAGTTTATCGCCACCGGCAGACAACCCTATCATGCAGAGTTTCAGTGTGATTTATCTGCTCATGATTATGCCGGGGCAAGGATCCCTGAGCCTGTCACTGCCGTGTTCGACGCAGAGACGGATGGCGAAGAGATCCGGATGACACTGCGGGCAAACGCATCGGTGCACGGAGAGTGCGCCCGCTGCCTCGACCCGGTCGTTCGGGAAGAGACGGTCGATACGGAGTGGACAGTCAAGGAACGGGATCTGGATGATCCGGATTTCGATCTTCCGCTGGACGAAAAAGGCCATCTGGATGTGGACGAATGGCTCAGCCAGGAATTTATGTTTCAGATCCCCACGGTGCTGCTTTGCAGTGCCGACTGCGCCGGGCTTTGCCCCGTGTGCGGCAAAAAGAAGGCGGAATGCACCTGTCAGCCGACAGAGCAGGCCGAAGCTCCCGTAGACACAAGGCTCGCAATCCTTAAATCACTGCTGAACTGATAAACCCATCAAGGAGGTGCAAAAATATGGCAGTACCTAAGAGACATCTTTCCAAGGCCCGCCGCGACAAGCGTCGCAGCAATGTTTGGAAGCTGGAGGCCCCCGCACTGGTCAAGTGCAGCAACTGTGGCTCTCTGAAGCTCCCCCACCAGGCATGTGGCAACTGCGGTTACTACAAGGGCGAGGAAGTCATCAAGAAGGCCTAATTTGCGCGTAATTGGTGGCATAATGGTGTTATGTACAGAAGGGGAGGGCGCATGCCTTCCCCTTCTTGTTCTGTAAAAAGAACGAACGCTTGACCGTTTGTGCGGAAAAGAGACCTTTTATAAAGGAAAAGGAGGTGGATGCGGTGGCAATGAAGATCGCACGGGTGGACCCCGGCAGCGAAGCGGAAGCGCTGGGCCTTGCTGCAGGCGATGAACTTCTGAGCGTGGATGAGAACGAGCTGAACGACAGTCTGGACTACGATTTCTACACCGACAGCAAAAGCTTCCACCTGAAAGCAAGGGTGGCAGACGGCATCCGCGAGTGGGACGTGCAGCGCACAGAGCGCGGCCCCTTTGGCTGCGATTTCCAGACCTATCTGGGCGACCAGAAGCACTCCTGCTCCAACCACTGCATGTTCTGCTTCATCGACCAGCTGCCTCCCGGAATGCGGGAGAGCCTTTATTTCAAGGACGACGACGAGCGGCTCTCCTTTTTGTTCGGCAACTATATCACCATGACGAACATGCAGGACCACGAGATCGACCGCATCATCAAGATGCACATCTCGCCCATCAATATTTCGGTGCACACCACGAACCCGCAGCTCCGTGTGCGGATGCTGGCCAACAAGCGCGGCGGCGAGGTGCTCAAGTATCTGCCCCGTCTGGTGGAGGGCGGCATCGCCGTTAACTGTCAGCTGGTGCTCTGCCGCGGCATCAACGACGGTGATGAGCTGCGCCGTACCCTGAGCGACCTGTTGGAGCTGACCCCCATGGTGCAGAGCATCGCTGCGGTGCCCTGCGGCGTGACGGACTACCGCGAGAAGCTGTTCCGGCAGACGCCCTACGACGCAGCCACCAGTGCCGAGGTCATCGACATCATGGAAGAATTCGGCGATGAGTGCAAGCGCCGCCACGGCAAGCGCATCATCTATCCCAGCGATGAGTGGTATCTCAAGGCAGGCAGGCCCATCCCGCCGGAGGAGTTCTACGAGGACTTTGACCAGCTGGAAAACGGCGTGGGCATGATGCGCCTGTACGCCTCGGAATTTCTGGCGGAGCTGGAAAAGCCCCACCGCATTTACGGCACCAAAAAGATGGACGTGGTCACGGGCGAAATGGCGTCACCGCTCATCCACCAGATGATGGCCGAGCTGCACCGCCAGTACCCCATGGTGGAGGTAACGGTGCACACCATCAAGAACAAATTCTTCGGCGGCAATGTGGGGGTGGCCGGTCTTGTGACGGCGACGGATATCATTGCCCAGTGCGAGGGCAGGCTGACCAGCGGTACGCTGGGCGTACCCGCCGTGATGCTGCGGGAGGAAAAAGACACCTTTCTGGACGACATCACCACTGACCAGCTGGCCCAGCGCCTTGGCGTGAAGGTGGAGGTGCTGCCCACAGCCGGCGGCGACGAAGCCCGCGCCCTGCTGCGCAGTGGCCTGCACATTGCAAGGAAAAGAAGAGCATAAAAGAAAACCCTCTCCGTCATCGCTGCGCGATGCCACCTCTCCCGAAGGGCGAGGTTTTATGCATCTTTCGGCAGAAGTGATAAAAGCTCCCCCTTTCGGGGGAGCTGGCGCGGCGTAAGCCGTGCCTGAGAGGGTTGTAAGAAAGGAGGAACCCCTATGAGCAAACCGATCGTAGCGGTGGTGGGCCGCCCCAACGTGGGCAAGTCCACCCTGTTCAACAAATTATGCGGCCAGCGCCTTGCCATCGTGGAGGACACGCCGGGCATTACCCGCGACCGCATTTTTGCCAACTGCGAGTGGAACGGCCACGAATTTCTGCTGGTGGATACCGGCGGCATCGAGCCCAAGGCCACCGAGGGCATTCTGGCCCACATGCGGGAGCAGGCCGAGATCGCCATTGACACCGCAGACTGCATCATTATGGTTGTGGATGTGCGCGACGGCCTGACCGCAGCCGACGAGGACGTGGCCCACATGCTGCGCCGCAGCCACAAGCCCATCATTCTGGCCGTGAACAAGTGCGATAAGGTGGGCGAGGCCCCCATGGAGATGTACGAGTTCTACAACCTCGGCTTTGATGAGGTAATGCCCATTTCGTCCGTGCACGGCCACGGCACCGGCGACCTGCTGGATGCCGTGTGTGCCCACCTCGATTTCAGTGAGACCGTGGTGGAAGAGGACCGTATCCCGGTGGCCATCATTGGCCGTCCCAACGTGGGCAAGTCCAGCCTGACCAACCGCATTCTGGGCGAGAACCGCATGATCGTGGCAAACGAGGCGGGCACCACCCGGGACGCGATCGATACCCCGGTGGATAACGCTTACGGCAAGTTCATCTTTACCGATACCGCCGGTCTGCGCAAGCGCAGCAATATCACCGATGGACTGGAGCGCTATATGGTGGTGCGCGCACTGGCTGCCGTGGAGCGCAGCCGCGTGGCGCTGATCCTGGTGGATGCCACCGTTGGTTTTACCGAGCAGGACAGCAAGGTGGCCGGTTACGCCCACGATCAGGGTAAGGCATGCATCATCGTTGTGAACAAGTGGGATGCTGTGGAAGGCAAGGAGACCAATACCATGGAGCTGCAGCGCCGCGGCTATGCCGAGTGCTTCAGCTTTATGGGCTATGCACCCATCATCTTCATTTCCGCTCAGACCGGCTACAACGTGAACAAGCTCATGCAGCTCATCCGGGATGTGGACAGCCAGAACGGTGCCCGCGTGCCCACCGGCGTGCTGAACGAGATGCTGGCCCGTGCAACTGCCCGGATGCAGCCGCCCAGCGACAAGGGCCGCCGCCTGAAGATCTTCTACCTGACGCAGGCATCCACCCGCCCGCCGACGTTCGTGGCTTTTGTGAACTCGAAACAGCTGTTCCACTTCAGCTATCAGCGGTATATCATCAACCAGATCCGCGAGAACTTTGGTCTGGAGCACACTCCCATCCGTCTGGTCGTGCGCGAGCGCGGCTCCGGCGAAGTGGGCGCAAAGGACGTGTAAGCGCCCGCAAAGGAGGCATCTGTCTTAATGATGAAAACGATCCTGATTGCCGCAGCTACCATCCTGCAGGCTTACCTGCTGGGCAGTGTGGATACCGGCATCCTCGTCAGCAAATTCGTATATCATGACGACGTGCGCAATCATGGCAGCGGTGCAGCCGGCATGACCAACATGCTGCGCACCTTTGGCAAGAAGGCTGCCGCCATGACCGCGACAGGCGATGTGCTCAAGGGCGTGCTGGCCGTGTGCATCGGCCGGTGGCTGTTCCAGCTTCTGCCTGCCGACGCCGGTGTGTCGCCGTATCTGGGCGTCTATCTGGCCGCTATCTTTGCAGTGCTGGGCCATCTGTACCCGCTGTACTTTGGCTTCAAAGGCGGCAAGGGCGTACTGGTGGCAGCGGGTGCCATTCTGGCCATCCAGCCGGTGCTGCTGCCTTTTCTGGCCATCATCTTTCTGGTGTGCCTGATCCCCACCGGTATGGTGTCGCTGGGCAGCGTGACCATGGCAGCACTCTACCCGGTGCTGACGATCATTTACGGCTCCCTGCAGGGCTATGCCGCCGGTGATATGCTGGTGTGCGCCATTGGCTCCGGTTTTATGTCCGGCATGGTGATCTATATGCACCGCGCCAATATCCAGCGCATCCGCGAGGGCAAAGAGTACCGCTTCGGAAAGCACAATAAAAAATAAAGCATCATAAAATACCCCGCAGCCTGCTGGTTTTCCGGCAGTGCTGCGGGGCATTTTTGCTTATGTTATTTCGACTCCGTGCCGGCCTGCTCAAAATCGTACTCGTCAAAAGTCTCTTCTTCGACGGGAATGGCCTCGGAGACCTCCGTTCTGACGCGCTCCTTCAGGCGGGAGAAAACCTCATCGGCAGGGATGCCGCTCTGGCGGGTCGAAAGATCCGGTGCCGGGTGGCCGTCCGGCAGGTGGGCACCGAAAGCCGGGACAAAGAAGAACTTGCGTACAATGAAGATCAGTGCGATGGCTCCCACACTGAGCAGGTTTTCTACTGCCGAGTCATGGCCTACCACCAGATGGCGGGCAATGGCGTAGAGCAGCACTTCCAGACTGCTGCCGGGGCTGTGCTTGGCCAGCATTTTGATGAACTCAATGCCGATCACGATGTCAAGGCTCCGCTCCAAAAAAATGCGGATCTCCACGTCGTTGCCGTCAAACAGCAGGCCGGGCATCCACTTGATGAGCGGCACAGCGCTCAGCAGCAGACCGATGAGCACAAGGCCAGAAAGCAAAATTTCCAGCAGACTGGAGGCCTGAATGATGCGGTTGCGCAGCTGGGTGCGCCAGCGGCTTTCCACATGAGAGGAGGAATTGTCCATATTGAGCCTTCCTTTGCAAAAAAAGTTTCAACATTCATGTATAATATTGTAACAGAAATGCAGAAAGCTGTCAATTGCTGGAAGATCAGACGGCACTGTTCGCTGCAGTGGTGGGTGCCACCGCTACATAACCGGATTTTTTGATGCAGTCCTGCCCGGCGGCGGTATCCAGCCAATCGTAGAGCTGACGCTCCGGGCTGTCGACGGCAGCGTCCGCATGGAGAACGGCATAGAACTCGTTGCACAGCGGGTAGCTTTCGCTGGCGATGGAGTCGTTGGAAGGGGTGACGCCGTCCACGGCCAGCAGACGCAGGCCGGGCTGGGAGTACATCTGGTCGATGTAGTAATACACCGAGAAGCCGATGGCGTTGGCGCTGTTGTTGTAGGCGGCGATGCTGTCCACCAGCTCACCCATGGCAGCGGGAGCCAGCTCGGTGGGCGGGTCCATCAGTTCGCCGCCCTGAATGAGCAGCTTGCGGAACAGAGTCTGGCTGCCGGAGTCCTCGCCCCGCTGGAAGGGCACGATGGCAAGATCGTCACCGCCCACATCCTTCCAGTTGGTGATCTTACCGGCGTAGATATCCTTCAGCTGCTGCCGGGTCAGGCTCTGGACCGGATTGTTCTCATTCACAATGAACACCAGTGCGTCCCGGCCAATGGGCTTTTGTTCCAGCTGGGCACCGGCCTCCTGCAGTTCTTCCTTCACGTAGTCCGGTGCTTCGTACACCACCAGCATCCGGGCGGTGTAATCCTCATCCGGATACAGGCCAAAATTTTCCCATGCGTAGGCCGTGGTGCTGACCGAAATGCTGCTCTGCGCCACCTCAAGGTCAAGGCCGGTGGTGTCGGCCATCATCTGCGCCATCAGCGGGATGCAGGCGGTGCTGCCGTCCAGCTTGGGAAACTCTTCCGGCGAGAACAGCCCGATGGGTTCAAGCTCACTCACGGAAGAAGCGGGTGCTTCCGGCGAGGTGGAAGCGCTGCTGGCGGGGGTGTCAGCCCCCTTGCAGGCGGTCAGGATGCCTGCGGCAGAGCAGGCGGCAAGGCCCAGCAGAAAGCTTCGGCGGGAAATTTTAGCATTTTTCATAAGGCGTTCCTCCTATTGGGTCAGTAGCCCATTTCGTCGTCGGCATTGATGGAAGAGAAAATGCTGCGGCAGTAAAGCCATTTGCCGTCGGTATCCATCCAGCCGTAGTAAAAGCCTCGGCGTGCCACGAATACATGATCTGGCAGCTGGTTCAGGCCGTTGCCGTAGTAGCTGTAGCAGCTGCCCAGATCGCCCAGCCCAAGCGCCACATTGCCGGTCTCATCCAGCACATCGCACAGCGAGCCGCTGCGGCTGGGGGCTTCGGCGGTGCCGTAATACAGCGGCCTGCCCTCCGGCGTGGTGGTGAGGTAGTTCAGGGCATAGTATTTGCTTTGCAGGTGGGTCAGATCGGAGACAAGACCCTCAGGACCGTAAACGCGGGTGGCGGTAGTTTCATAGCGGTCGTTATCCCGCAGTTCCAGCCAGACATAGCCGTCGCCTTTGTTGTTCATCATGGCGCTCTGCTGGTTGTCCACCGGCTCCACGGCGGTGTCGGTGATCAGGTCGCCGGTGGCGGTGCTGAACACCTTCAATCGGCCGTCCTCGTAGTAAAGGGCGATGGTGTCACCCATGACGCTGGAAGCGTACAGCGGTGTCACCTCACCGGTAACAAGGTCGTTCAGATCATAGCCAAAGTCACCGCTCGTGCGCCACGTGACCACATAGCCCGGGAAATAGCTGCTGGGCTGGTCGTCGAAGGTGCCGATGAGGGTGCGGTCCACGGTGGTGAGGTCCCGCAGCTCATAGCGGCCATCGCTGGTCTCGAAGCAGGCAGTGCCGCTGCCGCACACCTGCCGGAAGCCGGTAAAGAACTCCCCGGTGGCGGGGTTATAGAGCGTTTCATCCGTTGGCTCGCCGCTGGCGTGGCAGGTATCCAGCTCCACCCAGTCGTTCAGAACGTCCGGTGCATAGGAAATGCTCATGGCAGTAGTGGTGTCGGCACGATAGACCTGCGTGCCATCCCGTGTCTGGGCAATGACCCAGCTGTGCAGGGCGGGTTCGTCATCCCACGCGTCCTCGGCGAGGTCTGCCGGGCGGGCATAGCAGTTGAACACCAGAACATCACCGCACACAACGCAGCTGTAGGCTCCCTCCGGGGTGGGCAGGGTTTCGCCGGTGGCAAGGTCGATCACCTGAGAAGCGCCGTAGAGATCGTAGCCGTTCTGGTAGCTGCCGTTTACCGCCTGAGCTTCCTGCAGCACCAGAAGGCCGTTCTGGATGGTGGCACTCTGCTCTCCTTCAAAGGTCATTACTTCGCTGCCGCTTTTGTCGAACAGGCCGCTGCGGCGTCCGCACCGGGCATCCGGATCGGCCCAGGTGCGGAACCAGTAGTCTGTTTCGCCGGTCACGGTATCCTGCAAAAGGCTCACATTTTCGCTGCGGAGGGACTGGTACAGGACTTTTCCGCCGCAAAGCACCGTGCAGCTGTTGCCGGAACTGTCGTAACCGTAAAGCATCCGCAGCCGGCCGTCATCCAGCCGGGAACTGTCGTAAAGCAGATTCCCATTTTTGTCGGTGGGGACAGAGGAAGCCGCCGCAGCAGGCTTGCCGGAAGCGGGCGGCAGCACGCTGCAGCTGCAGCCGAGGGCAAGGCACAGCGCCATGCAGGCGGCAGCGCAGCCGATGCGGGAAACGGTATACTTCATAAAGATCACTCCTTTGAAAGGCCTGAAACAGTACACGGAGAAGAAAGCAGGGACTTCCTTTATTTCCCAGTTCAATTATAATACGAAACAGCCGTGCTTTCCATTGCAGGAAAACACGGCTGCTGGTTACAGCTTTATGACAGCGGTTCAGGAAGCGGATCTGGCTTTTTCGGCGTCGTCCATCCGGCTCAGCTGGTTCAGGAACGCCAGCAGAAAGGGCAGGGAGACGATAAAGGTGAACACATCCGCAATGGGCTGGCAGGTCTCCAAGCCCACGAGCCCCAGTGTGCGGGGCAGGATGAGGATGAGCGGGATAAAGAACACGCCCTGACGGCAGCAGGCCAGAAAGGTGGCGCGTCCGGCCTTGCCTACGCTCTGGAACAGCATGTTCGCCACCACGGTCACCGGCTGTAACAGGATAGCAAGACACTGGTAGTGGAAGGCAGGCAGGGCCACCGCTGTCACCTCCGGGTCGTCGCGGAACAGGCGGATGAGGGTATCGCTGTCCACCCAGCACAGGGCGACCAGAACCACCAGCATACAGAAGGCGGCACCCATGGTGAAGATCGCTGCCTGCCGCACCCGGCGGAACTTGCGTGCACCATAGTTGAATGCAGCTACCGGCTGCAGGCCCTGCCCTACGCCGATGGCGACCGAAATGATGAACATGAAAATGCGGGAAACGATGCTCATACCGGCCACGGCAGCGTCGCCATAGCTGCGGGCGGCGATGTTCAGCAGCATGCCGCCGATGCTGTTCAGACCCTGACGGCCAAAGCTGGGAGCACCGCCGATCAGGATCATGCCGAACTCCCGTGCTTCGCGGGTGACGGAATGGATGCAGAACTGGCTGACCGTCTTGCCCCGCAGGAACATGGACAGCAGGATGAAAAAGCTGACCGTCTGGCTGAGAGCCGTGGCAATGCCTGCACCGGCGGTGCCAAGGCCCAGCACGAACATGAAAACGGGGTCCAGCAGGATGTTCAGCACGCCGCCGGTCACAAGGCCGATCATGGCAAAATTGGCCTTGCCCTCGTAGCGCAGGATGTTGTTCATCACGAGGCTGGAGATCATCAGCGGGGCCGCGATGAGGATGGGCCGCGCATAGGCGCAGGCGTGGGGCAGGATGGTCTCGGTGCTGCCCAGCAGCAGCATGAAGCCGGGCAGCGTGGCAAGGCCGATGAGGGCCAGCACCACACCAACGGCCAGCGCCGTGAAAAAGCTGGTGGAAGCGAACCGGGTGGCTGCTTTGGTGTTCCTGCTGCCCAGACTGCGGCTGATGATGGTGCCGGAGCCGTGGCCCAGCGTAAAGCCCAGAGCCTGAATAATGGCCATCAGGCTGGAAACGACGCCTACCGCGCCGGAAGCGCTGGTGGAGATCTGGCCTACAAAAAAGGTATCGGCCAGATTGTAGATGCTGGTGATCAGCATGCTTAAGATCGTGGGAGCGGCAAGCCCCAGGATCAGCTTGGGGATGGGGGTCTCGGTCATTTTTTTGTATTGCTGGATATTGAGCTCGTTCGATGCCATGAAAGGGCCTCCCTCTGTATAAGGTGAGAAAAAAACCGCCCCTGCAGCAGAGCGGCGGATAGCTTTGGCAGATGCGCAAGGGATGCTGGCACATAGTATAGCGCATGTACGGCAAAAAGTCGAGAGGTGCGGCACCGCAAAAGGAGCCGCATAGAGACGGTCGAGCAGGAGAAAAACAGGCAGAAAGAGTGTCTTTTTTTGTCTGTTTTGCTAAAGGATGGTCGATTTGCTTGTGGAAAATCACGATATGTGGTATCATTTACCATAAGGAGAACAAAAAAGCCTGCATTTTATGCGGGCTGCGCGTAAACAAAAGGCGGCTGCAGGCAGGACCCGGCTGCTGCAATTCCAATAGGAGGGAAAAATCATGAAAACTGTTGCACAGACTGTGATCGGAGCGGATCACTTCTACACCATTGCCGCACACACCGGCAATGTTATTCAGGCTGTGGAAGGCGTCAAGGGAGCCGGCACCGTCCGCCTGGGCAAGTACGAGCACAAGCCCGAGCAGGAGTGGAGCTTCATCCGTGTGGGAGACGGCGTTTACCGCATCCGCAACCGTGCTTCCGGCAAGCTGCTGGACCTGACCATGACCGGTACTGCCAACGGCACATGGCTGCATCTGTGGGAGGATGTGGGCGGCACCTCCCAGATGTGGACGGTCCAGCCCACCCCGGAAGGCAAGGTGCGCCTGCGCTCTTCCTGGGCAGGCGGCAAGTGCGTGGATACGGTCGGCATGGGCGCTGACGTGGGCGCGGTGCTGCAGATCTGGCAGGAAGTGCCCGGTGCAGACGATCAGCTGTGGACCATTGCCGAGGTAAAGGAGCGCGCAAAGCGTGCCGTCAAGAAGGCTGAAGAACCCGCTGCGGAAGCTGCAGCAGCTCCGGCAGAGGAAAAGGCACCGGCCAGGAAGCCTGCAGCCCGCAAGCCCCGGACCACCAAAAAGGCGGCTGCCGCCAAGGCAGAAGAGCCTAAGACCGCCGAAGCGGAAGAAACGGTGAAGGCAGAAGCTGCACCCGCAGAAAAGCCTGCCCGCAGGACCGCTGCCAAAAAGACTGCTGCTAAGGCAGCGGAAAAGGCTGAGCCTGCAAAGGCAGAGACCGCTGCAGAGGAAAAGCCTGCTGCGGAGAAGCCCAAGCGCAAGTGCGCACCCCGCAAGAAAAAAGAGACCGTCTGATCGCGGACGGCAAAAACGATAAAAGCAGCGCCCGCCGG
>UMKA01000413.1_pt1 | contig 16866 bp, 9 predicted proteins | sample 1966211 | NCBI WGS metagenome assembly UMKA01 (sample SAMEA4836165, study PRJEB28245) | human gut metagenome | biome: gut microbiome; material: fecal sample | place: Denmark | collected 2008
CTGGATGTAGCGTTGAAGGGCTATAAAGGTTTCCTTGATAATTTTATCAAAGTGGATAGGAACGGCCTGGTAACCATAACCAAGGCTTGTGCAGTAGCCGGGTTGGGAGGAAAAGTATATCGTTCCGGTGATTACGACTATTATATTAATGAAACAATCCGTAATAACGACCCCAAAGTTGTGGGGCCATTTATCATGGCTAGCTTGGAATATGAACGTTTACAAAAGTAATTTATGCCGATGAAAGGGACTATTTTTAAAGGGATATTGCTAATTCTCTTTCTTGGTGTAGGAGAAACGGCAGTTTATTCGCAACAACAGCAGCGCAAAGATACGTTGGTCGTCACACGCGACGGGACAGGAGATTACCGCAATATTCAGGAAGCAGTGGAAGCGGTCCGCGCTTTTATGGATTACACGGTGACAATTTATATCAAGAACGGCACGTATAAAGAGAAGCTGGTAATTCCCTCTTGGGTCAAGAACGTTCAGTTGGTAGGCGAAAGCGCCGAAAATACGATTATCACCTACGACGACCATGCCAATATTAACAAAATGGGAACATTCCGCACGTACACCGTCAAGGTATCGGGCAACGATATTACTTTCAAGGACTTAACGATTGAAAATAATGCGGCTCCTTTGGGACAGGCCGTGGCACTTCATACCGAGGGTGACCGGCTGATGTTCATAAACTGCCGTTTTCTGGGAAATCAGGACACTATCTATACCGGTTCGGAAGGGGCACGGCTCTTATTTACCAACTGTTACATCGAAGGTACTACCGACTTTATCTTCGGACCTTCCACTGCACTTTTCGAATACTGTGAGCTGCATAGCAAACGTGATTCGTATATCACTGCCGCTTCTACTCCTCAAAATATAGAATTTGGCTATGTCTTCAAGAATTGCAAGCTGACTGCTGCTCCGGGAGTGAAAAAGGTCTATCTGGGCCGTCCGTGGCGTCCGTATGCAGCGACAGCTTTTATTAACTGTGAGTTTGGAAACCATATCCGTCCCGAAGGTTGGCACAACTGGAAGAATCCGGAGAATGAAAAAACAGCCCGTTATGCCGAATTTGGCAATACGGGCGAAGGCGCAAAGACTGAAGGACGTGTGGCATGGACCGAACAGCTTACAAAGAAAGAAGTATTGAAGTATACACCGGAGAATATCTTTAAAGAAGATAGCAATTGGTATCCTTATAAATAGGAACAGATAAGATGTCCGATCGGTTGGGGAGCTTGAAGCTTTTGTTTCCTAAGCTCGAAATCCAGGTTCCGAGGCGGGGAAACTGTAGTTTCTCTATGTGGGAACTGGAGTTTCTGCGTGTGGAAACTAGAGTTTCTAACGCTTGAAACTAAAGTTTCAGAGCCTTGAAACTGAACTTGTTCAGGTGCAAGGCAAAATGTTGCAGGTGGCAGATAAAACGAAGAAGAACTAAAAGAGCGTGAAGAATATGAAAACACTAGGGGCTAAAATGATAGGATTACTGGTAGCAGCCTTTATCCTCTGTTCCGCATTTCGTGCGGATAAACCGGTCGTAACTGTCTTTATGATAGGAGATTCTACTATGGCCAATAAGAAACTGGACGGAGGAAATCCCGAACGTGGCTGGGGAATGGTACTTCCCGGATTCTTCTCCGAGGATATCAGGATAGATAATCATGCTGCCAATGGTCGAAGTTCCAGAAGTTTTATCAGTGAAGGCCGCTGGGAAAAAGTCATTTCTAAGGTGAAAAAGGGAGATTATGTCTTTATCCAGTTCGGGCACAATGATGAAAAAGCTGATCCCACCCGCCATACCGATCCCGGAACCACCTTCGATGATCATCTTCGTCGCTACGTGAACGAGACTCGAGCCAAAGGGGGAATCCCCGTATTGTTCAATTCCATTGTCCGCCGTAACTTTGTTCAGCCTAAGGACACTTCCATTTCAAAAGATGTCCGCCGGACACCGGGGGAAAGTGAACCGCCCAAAGAAGGAACCGTTTTATTCGATACTCACGGAGCTTATCTGGATTCTCCGCGTAATGTGGCGAAAGAACTCAGAGTTGCATTTATTGATATGAATAAGATAACACACGACTTGGTGGAAGGACTCGGTCCGGTAGAGTCAAAGAAACTGTTCATGTTCGTCGAACCGGATCAGGTTCCCGCCTTCCCGAAAGGCCGCGAAGACAATACTCATCTGAATGTATATGGCGCACGTGTGATTGCCGGGTTGGCAGTAGAGGCAATCGGCAAAGCAGTTCCGGAACTGGCACCATATATCCGCCACTATGATTACGTGGTGGCACAAGACGGAAGCGGTGATTTCTTCACCGTTCAGGAAGCGATTAATGCGGTTCCCGATTTCCGTAAGAACATCCGCACCACGATTCTGATACGTAAAGGTACTTATAAAGAAAAGATTATCATCCCCGAAAGCAAGATTAATGTCTCCTTGATCGGAGAAGAAGGCGCGACGTTGACCAATGACGACTTCGCCAACAAGAAAAATGTATTTGGCGAGAACATGGGAACTTCCGGTTCATCGAGCTGCTATATTTATGCACCGGACTTTTATGCAGAGAATATCACTTTTGAGAACTCCGCCGGTCCCGTCGGGCAGGCAGTTGCCTGCTTTGTCTCCGCCGACCGTGCCTTCTTCAAGAACTGCCGCTTTTTAGGTTTTCAGGATACCCTCTATACTTACGGCAAGCAAAGTCGCCAATATTATGAGGACTGTTACATCGAAGGAACAGTTGATTTCATTTTCGGTTGGTCTACGGCTGTCTTTAACCGTTGCCACATTCACAGCAAACGGGACGGCTATGTGACCGCACCTTCTACCGACCAAGGGAAAAAGTATGGCTACGTCTTCTATGATTGTAAGCTCACCGCATCACCTGAAGCGAAGAAAGTATATCTCTCCCGTCCCTGGCGTCCGTATGCCCAAGCCGTATTTGTCCGTTGCGAACTGGGACAGCACGTCCTTCCCGAAGGCTGGAACAACTGGGGGAAGAAGGAAAACGAGAAAACTGCTTTTTATGCAGAGTATGACAGTCGTGGCGAAGGTGCCAATCCGAAGGCACGTGCCTCTTTCTCCCATCAGTTGAAAATTCTTAAAGGATATGAGATAGAAACAGTGCTGGCCGGTGATGACGGGTGGAATCCGGTAAAAAACGGAAATCATCTGTTAGATGTAAAACGTTGAACTCTTATGCCTGAAACTGAAAACTTGTTTTATTGAATAACCTGATTCTGCTAAATAGCTGGTAAAGATAGTATTAAAATCCTGTTATTTTTCTATCTTTACGCCACAGAACCGAGTGATATGATGAAGAAAACTTTACTTTCAGTGATTCTCCTGCTAGCTATTGTGTTCACGGCACATACACAGCAGCATTGCTTTTTCACCCATTACTCTACTGAGGACGGACTGTCGCAAAATACAGTCATGAGCATTCTTCAGGACCATAAAGACAATCTTTGGTTTGCCACCTGGGATGGTATTAACCGTTTTAATGGGTACACTTTCAAAACTTACAAGGCACGACAGGGAAATTACATCAGTCTGACCAATAATCGGGCGGACCGTATGTATGAAGACCGTTACGGTTTTCTCTGGCTGTTGACCTATGACAACCGCGTTCATCGCTTTGATCCGAAAACGGAAACTTTCGAGCAAGTGCCCGCAGCCGGTGAGGAGGGGAGTGCATTCAATGTACATACCATTGAAGTAATGCCGAACGGAACTGTCTGGCTGCTGACTGAAAACGACGGTGCGATTCGCATTCTGACTCATCCCGACGAGAATCATCGGCTGACATGGGATATTTATTCCAATAAGACGGAATTGTTTCCCTCTTTACACGTGTTTAAAGTACATCAGGACAAAGCCGGTAATGACTGGCTGCTGACAGACAACGGGTTGGGCATGATTCGTCCAGGAGACAAAGAACCTGTTTCTTATTTTACGGAAACCAAAGGAAAGCTTAGCGGAATGAACCAGGCTTTTTATGCCGTGCAGGAACGTGATGAGGATATTTGCTTTGCTTCGGACCACGGACGTGTCTGGGTATATCAGAAAGGAAGCGGAGAATTTGTATTGCTCGAACTTCCGACCAAAGGGCGGATCACCTCTATTCATACGGTTGCACCGGATATGTCGGTCATCACTACGGATTCGGACGGTTTCTTTACCTGTAATCTGAAAACGAAAGCATCGGTACACTATTCATTTCTGACTTGCAAGGAGTTACCAGCCAAACCCATTCTATCGGCTTATGTAGACCGTTCTTCGGAAGTCTGGTTCGAACAGGAAGAACCGGGTGTGGTAGCTCATTTCAATCCGTTTACCGGAGTAGTGACGCGTGAGCAGATTCTTATTGAATATAGTAATCCTGAACGTTCACGTCCTGCTTTTCATATCCATGAGGATGTGAACGGCTATCTGTGGGTACACCCGTATGGAGGTGGTTTCTCATATTTTGATCCTCAGAAGAAGCGGCTGGTTCCTTTTTATAACGGACTGGGCAGCCGTGACTGGCGTTTCTCCAATAAGATTCACTCGGCTTTCTCCGACAAACAAGGGAATTTGTGGATGTGTACCCATTCCAAGGGATTGGAAAAGGTGACTTACCGTAATGTTCCTTTTTCGATGATGACTCCCGTACCGCAGGAATATGAATCACTGCATAATGAGATACGTGCCCTCTGTGAAGACAAACAGGGGAATCTCTGGGTCGGTGTGAAGGACGGTATACTTCGTATATATGACGCCGATCGAACTTATAAGGGATATCTGACGGAAAACGGCATAATTTCCACTGTCGGCACTCCCGTGAAGGGAACAGCCTATTTTATCATTCAGGATTCGAAAGGAGTGATCTGGATTGCGACAAAAGGTGACGGGCTGATCCGTGCCGAGGCAACCTCTCCTTCGGGAATGTCGTACAAGCTGACCCGTTATCTTCACCAAGAGGATGATATGTATAGCTTGAGCGATAACAATGTGTATTGTGTGTACGAAGATCATAACGGGAGAATCTGGGCGGCTACCTTTGCCGGTGGTATCAATTATCTCACGGAGAATGAGGACGGAAAGGTTTTGTTTATCAATCACCGTAACCATTTGAAAGGTTATCCTATTGATCCCTGCTACAAGGCTCGTTTTATCACTTCCGACAATAACGGCCGTTTGTGGGTGGGAACGACGACGGGTGCCGTAGCCTTTGACGAGAATTTCGAGAAACCGGAAGATGTACAGTTCTATCACTTCTCCCGTATGCCGAACGATACACAAAGTTTGAGTAACAATGATGTGCACTGGATTATCCCCACTACGGATAAGGAACTTTATCTGGCTACCTTTGGTGGCGGACTCAACAAACTGATCTCTATCAGTGAAGACGGACATGGGGCGTTTAAGTCTTACTCGGTGCAGGACGGGCTTCCTTCGGATGTACTGCTTTCCATTCGCGAGGACGATAAACAGAACTTATGGATTAGTACGGAGAATGGAATCTGTAAATTCATCCCCTCCGAAGAACGGTTTGAAAGTTATGATGAGCGTAGTATAACTTTCCCGGTACGTTTTAGTGAGGCGGCTTCCACATTGACCGCGAAAGGCAATATGCTGTTCGGTGCCAGTGGAGGGGTTTTTATCTTCAACCCGGATTCTATCCGTAAGAGTAGTTATGTGCCTCCGATCGTGTTTTCTAAATTAACAGTAGCCAATGAGGATGTTGTGCCCGGGGAACAATCGTTGTTGCAGGCAGATATTGATGATACGGAGCAGCTGGTGCTTTCGCACGATGAGAATATCTTCTCTGTACAGTTTGCAGCGCTCGATTATACCAATCCGCAGAATGTGCAGTATGCCTACATTCTGGACGGATTTGAAAAACAATGGACCTTTGCCGACAAGCAACGTAGTGTGACTTATACGAATCTTCCGAAAGGGGAGTATGTGCTTCGTGTCCGTTCTACAAACAGTGATGGTGTGTGGGTAGAGAATGAACGTGTGCTGGATATTGTCATTCTTCCCTCGTTTTGGGAAACCCCGGTGGCATACGTACTCTATGTGCTGTTGATTCTAGTTATCATTCTTGTGGCAGTTTATATCCTGTTTACTATTTATCGGTTGAAGCATGAGGTATCCATAGAACAGCAGATTTCGGATATAAAGCTGCGTTTCTTTACTAATATTTCCCATGAACTTCGTACGCCGCTGACGCTGATTGCGGGTCCCGTTGAACAAGTCTTGAAGAATGATAAGTTACCGGAGGACGTCCGTGAACAGTTGGTGGTGGTAGAGAGGAATACTAACCGTATGCTTCGTCTTGTCAATCAGATTCTGGACTTCCGCAAGATTCAGAACAAGAAGATGAAGATGCAGGTGCAACGTGTGGATGTCGTGCCCTTTGTCCGTAAGGTCATGGATAATTTCGAAGCCGTAGCCGAGGAACATCGGATTGATTTCCTGTTTGAGACGGAGAAACAGCATTTGTTTCTTTGGGTGGATGTGGATAAGTTGGAAAAGATTGTGTTTAACCTGCTTTCCAATGCTTTCAAATATACGCCGAACGGCAAGATGATTACGATTTTTATTCGTGAAGATGAGAATACCGTTTCGATCGGTGTACAGGACCAGGGAATCGGTATTGCGGAAAACAAGAAGAAGTCGTTGTTTGTCCGCTTCGAGAATCTGGTGGATAAGAATCTTTTCAATCAGGCTAGTACGGGCATCGGGCTTTCGTTGGTAAAGGAACTTGTGGAGATGCATAAGGCTACAATTTCCGTTGACAGCCGTTTGGGAGAAGGGAGTTGTTTCAAGGTTGACTTCCTGAAAGGGAAAGAACATTATGACGAAGAAGTCGAATTTATCCTTGACGATGCGGAAGCTCCGGTAAGAATGGGGCAGGTGGTGGACATTGCCAATGCATCGCTTCAATCTGAAACTCTTGTAACGGCAGCTGGTCCGGAGTTTGAGAAATCGTCTTCGGAGGAAGAACCGTTAGCGGAAGATACTTCTAAAGAGTTAATGTTGTTAGTCGAAGATAATCAGGAGTTGCGTGAGTTTCTGCGCAGCATCTTTACTCCGGTATACAGGGTGGTGGAGGCGGCCGACGGAATGGAAGGCTGGAGTAAAGCGTTGAAGTATTTGCCGGATATTATTATCAGTGATGTGATGATGCCCGAAAAGGATGGTATCGAAATGACACGTGAACTGCGTGCGGATATGATGACCAGCCATATACCTATTATTCTGCTTACTGCCAAGACTACTATCGAAAGCAAATTAGAAGGACTGGAGTACGGTGCAGATGACTATATCACGAAACCTTTCAGTGCCACCTATCTGCAAGCCCGTGTAGAAAACTTGTTGATACAGCGCAAGAAACTGCAAAGTTTCTATCGCGATAGCCTGATGCATATCAACATGGCTGCTGTTCCTGAAGATCTGCCTGTATCGGCAGAGGGGGAATCAAGAGAAGAAAACAGGACTGAACCGGAGCAGGAAGCACAACCTGCTGTTCCCGATATGTCTCCCAACGATCGTAAGTTTATGGATAAATTGGTGGAACTAATGGAGCAGAACATGGATAATGGCGAGTTGGTGGTGGATGATTTGGTACGCGAACTGGCTGTCAGTCGTTCGGTATTCTTCAAGAAACTGAAAATGCTTACCGGATTAGCGCCTATCGAGTTTATCAAAGAAATCCGTATTAAACGTGCTACACAATTGATTGAAACCGGAGAGTTTAATATGACGCAGATTTCATATATGGTCGGGATCAATGACCCGCGTTATTTCAGCAAATGTTTCAAGGCGCAGGTGGGGATGACGCCGACGGAGTATAAAGAGAAAGTGGGGAGATAATACGAGTTTAGGCACAGAGTTCTTCCTTCATGTGAAGATACTAAAAAGAGAGGTCACTTCATCGGAATGAAGTGACCTCTCTTTTTAGTATCTATGTTGTTCGTGGTTTATGGCAGCCAGCGCGGGTCACCAAAACCATAACTCTGATAAAGTTCATCAGTGATAGTGAAATCAGCCTTGTCCGGGTTGGCGAACGGATTGTTCTCAAGAACATTTCCTTCTGTGTCGAAGCACGTTACTGTTGTGTCCGTATTGCCTTCAGCCAATGAGATCAAGTTCTTACAGTTGTAGTAATAATTGTTCGAGTAGGTTGGCTTTCCTACGGCACTTGAGTTGGCAAAGCCGCGTTTGTTGTTGAAGTTGGCAATTACGTTGTTGGTAAACGTGTTGGTGTTACCCTTGAATCGCAGATAGAAGAAGCGATAGTTGGCTTCACCGTTACCTACATTATAGAATGTACATTTATCAATCGAAGTTACCATGTTTGCAGTTACGCTGTTTGATGCGTCATCGGCACGTAGTACGTCCCGCTTGGAGGCGGAGTTATAGATTGTGGAACTTGAAATGGTGAGATTGTTCCAACCACCTTTACGGCTATCAATAAAGTCACCACCGTCACACACGATATCATGAATGAGGGAGTTTTCTATCTTGATAGTATTTGGTACTGCTGCAACATTGATGTAAATAAGTCCTTTAATATAGTTTCTTATTTCACACCCGTTAATGGTAAGGTCACCGAATCCTCCTTCCTTTTTGTATTCAATAGCCTGACTGCCATCAGTATTCGTTCCATCTAACACAACCTGATAGAGATAGAGTGAAGCGCCGTTATAGATATGGATACAAGTGTTGATTACCGGTGGCTCGGCAGAATTCTTAGCAGCAATGACTACATTATTATTAATTTGTAATTTGGCTGCTGTCAGCACATATTCACCGGGTGTAAGAGCAAATTTACTGCCTGGTGTTGCATCTTGAATAGCAGAAACCCAATCGTCAGCAGGAGTAAGTTCGATAGCATCACTCAAATCCAGATTAGTGGTGAAAGTAGAATAACCACGAGTCTTTTCACCTAACTTCAATGTAGCTCTGTAATTGGTTTCCGGTGTAAGACCTGTGATAGTGGCGGAGCCGGAAGATATGTCGGTTGAATTCAGCGTATACGTCACAGTATTGGCACTGGAGTTTGCGGTAGTAGGAGCACAGATGACAGCATCGACCTCAATACCCGGTGTCCATGTTACTTTTACAGAAGTGCTCTGAATGTCGCCGGCTTTTACCTTTTTCATGTTCTGTTCGGGGTTGGTTGTACGCTTGATGTCAACCCATTTGGATGTGCGGGAAGAATTGTTTTCATCAATGGCTCTTACGCGGATGTAATAATCAGTCTCTCCGATAAGATTGGTTAAAGTCTTTTCGGTTAAAGTTGTGGTATATGAGGCATCCGGTGTACGTTGGTCATAGTCGGGACTGTCCGCATAAACTTCAAGTTCGTAAGAGGTAGCTCCTGACATTTCATTCCAACTGACAATGATGTTTACTTCCTGTGAAATACGTGCAGTGATGCCGGTTGGCGACAAGACACGATTAAGAACTAAATCATTGATATCATCTGGTTCACTACATGATGTCACTGCAACACTACCCAGGCAAACGGCAGCTAATGTACAAATTGATAGTATATATTTTTTCATTGTTGTTTAATCATTTAGTTAGTTAATACCACTCGTAATTAGAAAGATTAGGATTATCATTCAAGTTGACGTTAAAGATAGGCCAGTATTGATATTTGTCTGGGTCGCGAACATAGAGATAGTCAATAACATCTTCCAGGGCATTATCTTTGATCCAAGTGGATGCTTCGCCCTTACTGTCTGAAAATTCGGTATAGCCTTCCGGATTAATATCCATTTCACCATAGTTCAGACCGTAAAGGTTCAGTTTTGCATCCTTTTCGGTAGTCTCTATACCATTACGAGTCCAGGTATATGCGCTCATTTTATAATATGCATGGCCTGATAGCTGGCTGTAAGGATGTTTAGAATCATAATCGGTCAAACTCACAATAGCTTTCATCTTGTTTTTTGTCTCGTCCATTTTACTTTTCAACATTCCCCAACGGATAAGGTCAGCTTTACGGATCAGTTCTCCGGCAAACTCATAAGCTCTCTCGTCAACAATTGCCTGGAACATCTTTTCTTTACTGAGAGCTGCTTCTGCAACATAAGCTGTAACTTCTGTTGCACGGTCGGAGGTCGCAAAAGCGCGGTTGCGAATCTTAGTCAGGTAAGGAACGGCAGCAGATGCACCATTCAACTCGTTTTCCAGTTCGGCGCGCATCAGTACGATGTCGGCATAACGCATATATTGTCTGTTGATACCGTCATCGTTTCCGGTAGGAATCATACGGTTCGTCCATTCATAACGCAACTTTCCGAAACTCCAGCTTTTGAAAGACTGAAGAGTTTGTACGCCTTTTGTCCATTGGAATGGGCAGCAAGTTATATCACGGCGCAAGTCCTTTACTGAATAGTCAAAGAAGAAAGTTGGTGTAGGACCAACCTGGCTTCCCTGAAGCATGGTTGTCATATTGTCGGCAGTGGTATGCTTGATACCGAAAGTGTACATGATACGTCCGCGTGCGGGGTTATTGCTATAACCTATCTCGAACAATGATTCACTGCCTGCATTGATAACATCTCCTGAGATTCCGTTGTTGTTGAAGATATCTTCAAAATTTGATTTCAAAGCCACGTAAGTGCCTTCCTGTTCCATTACATCTTTACAAGCTTGCAGTGCGATAGGGTAGAGACGTGCTTTGGATAGTTCCGGATCCGTACTTAAACGGTTTTCTCCGTCAAGACGCTGAGCGTAGCCGGATGCTTGCAGGCATACGCGGGCCAGGAGACCTTTTACGAAGACTTTGTTCACGCGTTCCACTGTTTTTGTGGCGTCTATCTCATTAGGCCACGCGCAAAGGTCTTGTGCCTCTTGCAAATCAATGATGAGCTGCTTGTAGATGACATCACGGTCTTCGCGTCCTGAATACATATTGTCGGCGTTTAATGAAGTCAGGCGTGCGGGAACATCTCCCCACATATTAATCAGGTCAATATAATGTAAGGCACGTAGCGTGAGCGCTTCCCCCAACAATTGTTTCATATTGGCATTTGTCAGGTCTGCATATTCACGAAGACCTTCAATAGCCAGATTGGCACGTTCGATAGCGGCATATATCTTAGCCCAAAGGTCGGTCCCGGTACTGGTGTTCATTTGATCGTTTCCGACTCCGGCATTGTATGTTGCCAAGTCTGCCTTTCCATCGGCCTTGTCCGAACTGTTATAGTATTCTATATCTGTATTGTATCCATACCAAATGGCACGTGCACGATAGTTTTGCTCTCCAAATTCCTGATAGATATTGGCAATGGTGCCTTGTGCATATTCATAAGTACTGAAAATGTTCTTACCGTCTAAAGATGAAGGAGAACTTTGATCTAAGAAATCACTGCAAGAAGACAGACTAGCAAGAAGGGCGACAGCTGTCAATGATTTAATCGTTATATTTTTCATTTCTTTTTCGTTTTAGAAGTTTAAGTTAAGACCTATTACAAACTGGCGGCTCTTCGGGTATGCGGAGTAGTCTACTCCCGGAGTAAGAGCTGTTTTGTTTCGGGTGGAAACTTCAGGGTCGAAGCCTGAATAACCGGTCAGACAAAATACATTATAACATGTGGCGTAGAAATGCAAATTGTTAATACCCACTTTTCTAGTCAGGGACTGCGGTAGAGTATAACCTACTGTTAATGTAGACAGACGTAGGAAGGAGCCATCTTCAACAGCCCAGTCGGTCAATACATAACTGGTATAGGGTGACCACATGGTAGTATTGGCGTTTAATGCAGCCAACTGTGCGGGATCGTTTACCAAGTTTCCGTTGGCGTCAAGGTTTGTCCAACGTTTGCCTTCGGCCATAATGTCGATCATGTTACGGTAATAGTATTGATAGGACGAAGTATATTCAATCTTATTGGCATTATAAACGTCATTACCGATACTGTAAGTGAAGTTTGCACTCAAATCAAAACCATATACGCGACCTGAAAGGGCGAAACCACCACTGGCTTTAGGATTGGTATTACCGATAACGGTACGGTCTTTTTCATCAATGACATTGTCACTGTCGTCTATATTCTTCAGTTTTAAGGCACCCGGACGGAGATAACTGGCACCGATAACACTTGCATTGCTTGCTACATCTTGTTTCAATACCCATTTTTCACCGCTGGCATAATAGTCTTCAAAGTCACTTACTTCATAACGTCCGGCAGTTACATATCCGTAGATCTCACCTACTGAATGGCCTGGTTTCACGATGAAGTCATCCTGAATCTGTGTTGAGGCCCAACCGGATGATGCCGGATATTGTGATAATGTACCCAGGTTCTTTACTTTGTTTTTATTGAAACCTACGTTACCATTGAAGCTCAGCTCATAGTTTTTCTTGCTGATGATGTTCCAGGTAAGAGATATTTCAAAACCTTTGTTCTCAGTCTTACCGAGGTTGCGGTACTGGTAGTCATAACCGGAACCGGAAACAGGGAATGCGATTAGTAAATCTTTAGTCGTATTCTTATAATATTCGATGCTACCGGTCAGCTTGCCACCGAATAAGGTATAATCCAAACCAACGTTACGGGTAACGGTCGTTTCCCATTTCAAGTCCGGATTGGATGCGTAGGAACCACTTTGACCTGAGGCAATGCCGCTTGTCCAATAAGAAGGGAATTGATTGAGCCAAGTAGTAGAACCGGAAGACCATACGGGAGAAGTCTGGTCGGCGGGAATATTGTTATTACCTGCGGTACCATAAGAAAAACGTATTTTCAAATCATCAAGCCAATTCTGGGTCTTCTCCATGAACTTTTCTGAGGAAATACGCCATGCTACGGCAGCTGAAGGGAAATATCCCCAACGATTGCCTTTAGAGAATTTGGAAGAACCATCGGCACGGAATGTACCGCTAATCAAATATTTGCTTTGGAAATCGTAATTGACACGTCCGAAGTAGGAAAGCAAGTTGTCGTCTGCGTTAGTATATTTGTCTACACTATAAGGAGTACCTTGTGAAGACAAGGCCCAAGCCTGAGAAGCAGTAAAGCTGACAGGAAAGAAGCTCAGACGGTCATCATTCAATGAACTTTTTTTATTGATAGTCTCTTCACCAACCAATACATTCAGGTTGTGGTCTTTATTCTTGATGATATCTTTGAAGTTGTAATTTACTGTATTGGTATTGCGGAAAGTCTTACGCTGCGTGTCGGCAAAATAAGCCATCGGATGAACACCTTCTGTATCGGAACTGTTGGTACGTGCATTGTAAGTACTTGGACCATAATATTTCTTATCGGTATTGTAGTACCAGTCCAGACCGAACTCTGTTTTGAACTTGAAGTTCTTGAAGATTTCCCATGAAAAGCTTCCATTCATGTTGAAAGTCTGACGGTTCTGCTTGCGGTCTGTGTCATATACTGATGTAATCGGGTTTGTCAACTGAAAATCCGGGTCATAACTGTCACTCAAATCAGGAAAGTTAAACATCGGGTAGATCATAACGTTCTTCATGCGTGAGTCGGCTGAAGATACTTCACTCTTGCTTTCATTGGCACCTGCACCGTTTACTGTGGTATTGGCATAACGCATAGAGAAGTCGAGGCTGACTTTATCATTTACCTTGTGGTTAAGTTTTAAGCTTAAATTATCACGTCGGAAAGAAGACCCCAGCATGATAGCTTTGTCATTCATGTGGGCATATCCCATGTTGAATTTAGTTTTGTCCGAACCACCGCTAATTGTCAAGCTATGATTGAAGGTATTTCCTGTACGGCCGAATACTTGGTCTTGCCAGTCATTGGTTGGGGCGTTTTCATACAAGTCTGCATCTTGCCAGTTGCCGAAAAGACTGGTAAATTTGCTTTCATTACCTCGCAACAAGGCGTATTCTCTTTGCCATTTTACGTAATCAGTTGCGCTCAATGTCTCCAAGGTCTTTGCCATTTTTTTCCAGGAATAGTAGGTATTATAAGATACACTCAGTTTTCCTTCCTTTCCGCTTTTAGTCGTTACCAGAATTACACCGTTTGCACCGCGGGAACCGTAAATAGCTGTAGAAGATGCATCTTTCAGTACAGTCATATCCTCAATATCGGATGCAGGAATGTCGCTGATAGACTCTACCGGGAAACCGTCTACGATAAACAGCGGAGTATTGTCACCTGTGATAGAACCACCACCACGTACGCGAATTTTCATTTCTGCGTCAGGAGAACCTTCGGTAGTGGTGATTTGTACACCCGCCATTTTACCTTGCAAGGCTTCTGTTGCCGAAGCTACGGGAACGGCGCTCAATACTTCGGAACTAACCGTAGCAACGGAACCTGTGATATCTTTCCGTTTGGCTGTACCATAGCCGATAACAACGACTTCATCTAATGCTTTGGTGTCGTCAGACAAAGTTACGTCGATTTTGTTTTTTCCTTTGATTGCAATTTCTTGTGTCTTCATACCGATGTATGAAACAATAAGAGTGGCATTAGCAGGAACTTTGAGAGAGAAATCACCATTCAGATTGGTAATCGTACCATTGGAGGTATTTCCTTTTTCTACGATGGAAGCACCGATAATTGGATCTCCGGTTGCATCTTTCACATTACCGGTTGCGGTAATAGTCTGCGCTGATACGCTTAGCGAAAAAACTGCTAATATCATTAGCAGTAAAACTCGCATGTTTTTCATTCTTTTAGACATCATTTTTCTTTTAATATATAGATTGTTAATATTATAAACATTCGGTTACTTGTAAGGCTTTGTTTGTGCAAAAATAAGTCATCGACAGCGCTATCTATGTGCAATAATTGTTTTTATCATGGGAAATATTGTTTTTCCACCTCTGAGTAACAAAAAAGCGGAAGTATTGCTATATACTTTCCGCTTTCCTGTGTCTGTTTGGAAGTGTTATGTGTCAAAATTCTATTTCTTTGTGGGGAATAAATGATTGACCAGATTGTTCATATATACTTCCAGATTTGTGTATTCCGGACTTAAACTATACTTAGTACCATCGGCAGGGTCGTTCGGATCCAAATTATTTTTCTTTTCCCATTCATCCGGCATACCGTCACCATCGGTATCGACTAAAGTTACTTCCGATTTATATTCCGGCCATCCTCCTACATCCGATGGCTGGTCTATCATGCCGTTGGTGCTACCGTGGGAACCTTCATAAGTATAATTACCTTTGCGGGTTTCTTCTACAATGCGTTTGTCTATTATGTCACGACGATACGAAGCACCGGCATATTCGAGCACGTCTTTATATGCTTTTTTCGCAGATTGCAAGGAAGTACGTTCGGCTATATTGAAAGCTTTAGAGGACAACAACTTTTTTTCAGGTGCAAAGTCTTTCTTGATTACCAGTCCGTAGGTATTGTCTCTGTTCACTTTGTAAAGAGCTTCTTTTTGTTTGTCGGTGAGTTTGGAACAAGTAGGGTCCATATAATTACCATTAAAGTAGAATATACCGTGGACACCGGCTTCATTCTTATTCGTTCCATCGTCGGCGTATGCGGTAAACAAACGTTTAAAAGAACCTTTTGTAGCGCTGAAAGGTCCCGGTTTATAATAGTTGTTAATGAAATTGTAGGAACCTCCTTCGCCGGCATAAGCTCCGTCACTACCATAATTATAGATTACATTATTGAATAAATCAACTTTTTCTTCTTCCGGTTTACCAGTATAGCGGCTTCCGCAAAGACGAGGAGTACGGTTGGTGTGATGAGCCAATAAGTTGTGATGAAAAGTTGCAGTCTGTCCTCCCCAAATGCCTCCATAGCCGTGAGCTCCTTTTTCATGAATGGAGTTGGCAAGGCTTTCGCTGATGATGCACCATTGGAGAGTGAAATTGCGATTATTATAAAAAGTGGCGCATTCATCGGTACTCCAACTCATGGAGCAGTGGTCAATGATAATATTTTGGTGGTTTTTGATGCCGTTCATAGCGTCGTCTCCTTTTTGTTTGATGTCAACTCCCATGCGTGAGCGGATAAAACGGACAATTACATTGTCGGCTTGAATGGAGAAAGTATAGTTTTTTAGGCAGATACCGTCACCTGGAGCTGTTTGTCCGGCAATGGTTAGGTCTCGATTGTTGACTCTCAGAGGTTTTTGCAGCTCTATGATTCCGTCTACTGCAAAAACGATTGTGCGAGTACCTTTTTGGTTGATAGCCCAACGGAAAGTTCCTTCGGAACCGTCATCGGCTAGTGAAGTCACTATATATACAGTACCTCCGGCACCTCCTGTTGTATACTTTCCGGCACCATCTGCTCCGGGAAAAGCTATAATTTTGTTTCGATCAGGGGTCGGATAGTCTTTCTTCTCATTATTGACACTTTTATTATCCTGTATATCAATGGATATATAGGTTGTCGCACTTACCATTATAGGTATAGTGAGTAAAATGCACAGTGCTGCCGGTAGTTTTTTATTCATGCTCTTTCTTTAGTTGATTATTGTTTTGATATGGAACTTTATTCTGATTTTCGTTTTAATGGCGTAAAGGTATGAATATTTAGGTAGCTACGTGTGTAATAATTGTTATTCGCATAGTATTTATTGTTATTTGAAACTTGTCTTTTTTTTAATTCAACCATAATTAATCAACAATAAATACAAAGTGAAAAACAAATATTGCACATGAGTATATTTCTGTTTCCATACTTTTGTGAGGTGAACTCGTTCGTAATAAAAAGGATAATCACTTTAAACTATCAGGAACATGAAAAGACTAATAAAAGGACAACTTGTTATTTGGGTTTATAAAGAAAATATATTGGGAATTATATTGTCGGCTTTCTTTTTTGGGGGAGTAGTTGCCTGTTCATCCGAACAGGCAACAGAAAAACAGTTGACAGATGAATCGGGGCTACCGGAAT
>UMKA01046479.1_pt1 | contig 16763 bp, 12 predicted proteins | sample 1966211 | NCBI WGS metagenome assembly UMKA01 (sample SAMEA4836165, study PRJEB28245) | human gut metagenome | biome: gut microbiome; material: fecal sample | place: Denmark | collected 2008
CAAGTGTCGGGGTGGATTTCATGAAACATTGTGAAAAGAATTTATGTCCCTCTAAAAATTCAATCAAAGAAGTTATAAAATTATTTGAGGCAAATCCTTTGTTAGGTTTGCTCGTGCCACCTGCTCCATTTTTTGGTAATTTTATTTTTGCGGCTTATAACCCAATAGGTCGGAATCTTCGCTCTATAACGCTTTTAAACAATTCTATATTTTCAAAAAAAATATTCTCCTCCAATAAAGAAATAGATGTTGCGTGCGCTCCCTTTGGAGGAATGTTCTGGGCAAGATCGAAAGCTTTATCCCTCCTTTCTCAATCATCTATCTCTTTTGATAATTTTCCAACTGAGCCTTTAAAATCTACTGATGGAACGATTTTACATGCTATTGAAAGATGCTATCCAATGATTGCCAAGACTGAAGGATACTACACTGCTCGACTCACTAATATCGCCCTGCAATCAATCCTTTTTGATAATCTAACTTACCTCACCTTGCGTCTTTCTTTGAAGGAAAGAATATTGTTCTTAACACGTTTGGCTTTAAAAAAGGCGTTCGCTAATCATTCTCTCTTGTACAACATAGCAAAAAATTGCCAAAGAAAAATCTTTAACTTGAAACAAAGAGCGAAATCGAAGAAATCAAAATGATATTTTGAGAAGTAATGGGACAGAAAACCAATATTTAAGACTTAATTGAAAATCGTTTAGCTTATGAAAATGAAGAAAAATTTTACATATAACTCAGAAACAATACGCGCTCTATCTAATTTTCTAAAAAAAGAATCCTATCTGGCGAATCTTCTGAATTTTAATCTTAACTTTCTTTACAATTTACGGTCATTTATAAAGGTGCACAAACCGTCGATACGTGACTCCAACCTATCAATTGATGAGCTTCAAGAGCTTCCTTCTGGACAGCTTCCATTTTCAACAAAAATTACGGCAATTATTGCAGAGTTGAGTATTCCTCAATGCGAACAATATCGAGTACTCCATAAAAAAAGAATACTAGAAGCACTGGGCTACACGGTACTTGTTTCTTCGTGGACTGATTTTGAAACTTCTCTGCGTAACATCCAAGTCGCAGATTTCGCTATCTTTTACAGAACCCCATTCAGTAAACACGTGGACACTCTTTATAAAGAGTGTCGCAGACTTTCTATTCCTATTGCCTATGACATAGACGACCTAGTGTTCGATGTAGACAATTACAGGCAATATCTTTTAGAAAAAGGACTCCCTCAAAAAGAAAAGGACTTCCTTATTCAGGGGGCTGAGTCATATAGGGAGTGCCTTAAACACTCTGACTTGTTCATAACATCAACTAAAGAATTAGAGAAGATAGCCTCATCAAAGTTTCCCCATATAAAATCTTTTCTGTTGCCTAATGGAATCTTAGAAGGGATTGAAAACGTTTCGAACTGTTGTGTTGTTGCAGACAATCAAAAAATTAAACTTTTTTATGGCAGCGGAACTAACACCCATGATGAGGACTTTAAACTTCTAGCTTCACCTCTATTAAACATACTAAATCAAAATAAAGAAGTAGAGTTATATATTTTGGGAGACTTGAGGCTTCCAAAAGAATTCTCTCTTTTAGGGGAACAAGTCAAAAGAATTTCAAAGATTTCTTCAGATCTTTATTTTAAATACATAAGCAGTTTTGATATTGCTTTAATTCCCTTAGTCGACTCAGTTTTTAATCGCTGCAAGAGTAATATAAAATTCATTGAGGCGTCTTTAAATTCAATTCCGTCAGTTTGTTCAGATCTTCCTGAGTTTTCTAATTTAATTGATAATGGCTATTCAGGCTTCATAGCTTCATCAAGCAAAGATTGGGAAATCAATTTAAAGAAACTGATTTCTTCTAAGAGTTTACGGACAGAGATCGGAAGAAAAGCCAATTCATTAGTTAGGACAGTCTATTCTTTTGAACAACAGAAAGGGGAATTTTCCGCGATTCTCAATTCAGTAAAAATTGCAAAGCATCTTGACAAAAAAATAGTTTTATTTACCAATATTTTTTATGGAGCTTCATCTTTTGGAGGTGCAACAAAGGTTGTAGAAAGTATAAGTGAAGAATTCTTAACCTCCACCGAATTTCAACCAGTTGTGTTTACGACACACAAAGAAGTTACTCCTTATACATTAAGACGTTACAAATTTAAAGGGGTTGATGTATTTTCCTTATCCATGCCTGAAGATCCTCTTTCTCTGGGAAATGACAAATTGGAATCTGTTTTCGAGTTGGTTTTAAAAGCTGTGAAACCAGTTTTAATTCATCATCATGCGGTTCAGGGGATGGCTCTATCCTTACATAAAGCCGCTGTTAAATGTAAGATTAAAGAAATCGCAACATTACACGACTCTTGGTTTTGTTGCCCCAATCTCTTCAAGATCTCACCCAAAATGAAAGCCTGCAATTTCTTCTCTTTTGACCCAACAGAATGCAGTAATTATTGTGGTTATTCTCAGAGTTTTACAATTAATCGTTATTTTAAGTTAGCCGACTTTTTTAATACTTGTGAACTGCTATTAGCTCCTTCTAATTTTTTTAAAACACAGATTGAAGCATTTTATCCAAAAGCTAAAGTTATCGTAAATGAAAATGGGATAAGGATACCCGAAAAAATTGAGAACAGGCAATTGGAACAGATCTCCGGCCCCTTGCGTATTGGCTATTTCGGAGGTTTTGAACAGGTGAAAGGTTTTCATGTTCTAGAGGAGAGTTTAAAAATCCTTACCAACCATAACTGGTTGTTATACACCACGGCAAGAGATAAAAATTTTCCAACCGTGTTGAATCCCAGGAAAGTAATCAAATTAGATTACTTAGATCCCAAAGAGCTAGATTCACTACTTGACGCCATAGATGTTTTGGTTTTTCCTTCGATTAAGATGGAGAGCTTTGGCTTACTGCCAAGAGAGGCTTTAACCCATGGCGTTTTTGTTATAACTTCTGATTGTGGTGGAATTGAAGATGTCTTCAAAAATCCTAAGTTAGGAACAATTGTTCCTAAAGGAAATGTTCAAGCTCTAACGAAAGCACTGGAAGATTGTTTGAAAAATGTTACAAAAATAAGAGCCGAAAGGAACAAAAGAACATTTGCATTTAAATCCTATAAAACGCAAGCTAAAGAGCTTGAAAAAATTTATAAGGAAGTCCTAGAGGGAAAGTTCTGGCTTTAAACTCTTGAAAAGTACCAAAGGCACCACTCATTTTTTTGATTTTTATGCTATATAGTTAGACCATAGCATAAAAATATATTTAAAACCTTTTTCTTCACTTTATTGATATTAATTTTCTTCATGTCTAAACATTTTTTAAAACTTTCATTAATACTCGGAGCGCTTGTTAGTATTTTGATATTTACTCAAAGTGACGTTTTTGGTTCAGCACTTGAATCTAACTGCTTCTTTGGAATTCTTTTAGAGTCAGCCTTGATAATAGCCAGTAGCTATTTTCTTCCAAGGAAATGGCGAATTATATTTATACCATTCCTCTTAGTAATTAGCTTCCAATTTGTAAATTTTATATCCACTGCTCAATATATAGAACCGCTAACATTTCAAAACTTGAGAAGTTTTCGATCTATCGGCACAAAACAAATCTTTTTGCTATCTGTTTTCTTCTTATCTTGGAGCCTCTTTACAGTTTCAATATGCTTTTTAAAAGAGAAAAGGACCAAATGGGGGGGGGTAGCTATTTTATTGCTAGCTGTATTTTTATGGAAAGGCTCTACACTCTCACCTATTTATAATTTCTATTTATCATTAAAGAGAGCTTATATAGAATCTACTTTCTCTTCAAAATCAACTAAGAATTTAAATAAATCTGATTTTATCAACACCTTTAAGTTGAGCAGTGCTCCTTATTTATTTAAGGGAGACAATGTGCTTCTATTATTTCTTGAGGGTTTTAGTGATGAAATCATCAACGAGAAGTTGACACCTAACCTCTTCAATTTAGAGAAAAAAAGCCTCTCAGTAAAGAATTATTATTCCCACACTGCTGCGACATTTAGGGGGATAAGAGGCCAATTAGTATCAGGTTACCAGTTAGCCCAGGGATATACTGACGACGGTAACGGTTTAGGACAGATAGATGGAAATGAAATAAAAAAGAAATTTAAAAACAAGCCAGTAAGTATTACAGATATTTTTTCTACACTTAATTACAGTACTATTTTTGTTTCTCCTCATTCTAATAAAGAGCAATTGTTGCAAACAATGCTTACCACTGGATTTAAAAAAGGAAAAGGTTATGAAGATTATGGTTATCATTCTGATATGAGCGATAAACAAGCATTCAAGGCTCTTATAGATGAATTGAAGAAATTAGATGATAGCAAACCTTTTTTCATTAGCACCTATTTCTTCGGCACTCATCACGGACAAGATAGTCCTGATGTTAAATTTCGGGATGGAGAAAATCCTTATTTTAACAAATTCCATAATCTTGATTTTTGGCTTGGTATTTTTCTGGAAGAATTCAATAAATTGCCATTATCTAAAAATACAGTTATCGTTATTACTGCAGACCACTCAACCTACCCAACTCCTCAGTTTAATAAATCGTTTAAACTCAACAAGAAATGCTTTATTGGAAAAATACCTCTTATTATCTATAAAAAAGGGCTAAAACCATTAATTTTTGACGCTGGTTACTGCAATTCCTTGTCCTTAGCACCTACTTTATTAGATTTATTCGGTATAGATAACATAAACACATATTTTTTAGGAAAAAGTATTTTTGTCAAAAACAAAGGAGAATATTCAAGGATATCAGCGATTGGTAGCCAATTTTATTCTATAAATCCTCAAAAAATAGAAGATGCTAGCAGTCCAAAAAACTCCAACAGAATAAAAGAAAAAGATGATGAGGAAGTAAAAACACTTAAACAAGATGAAATTCCAAACTCTATTAAAAATAAAATTTATAGGTTTTATAAAATTTTTGGATAATCATTTTCTCATCAAATTGTTAACTATTTGACAATTACCATAATCCAATGAATTCTCCAACATAGATAAAACAAAGATGAAATTTAGGGGAAGTTGCTTGATATACCTAACCTTTACAACTTTCCCTTATTTTTTCTTTTTTTCAACTTATCACCATCTTTCTTTATTCATAACTCTATAGATTTCTTTCCTATATTATTCTTATTACAACTTTCTGAACTTCTCATGAGATTTGATCTCAAGTCCCAATTTATTTTCTAACTTCTTAATTTTCCTTATAAAAATCCTTGCAATTCTAATTTTCTTTTGCTACAATTGAGTGTAGCGCTAGACTCAATTACGAGGTCGTTATGTTTAAGGATTTTCTCGTTTCCACCCCTAACGAGAAGGGAAAGATTACAACTCAAACTCGAAAGACTCAGGCCGGCAAGACGGTCTATATCCTTTATGAAATCGGGCGTACTTATAACGCCGCTAAAAAATACAATGTTCCTCACCGAGTAGTCATCGGCAAGGCTGACCCTAACGATCCGGAGAAAATGTATCCCAACGAAAAGTACTTCGAACACTTTCCCCAGACTGTTGATAAAGTCGAACCGACCGAAGAAAACTCTCTTAGGAGCTGCGCTCTGGAAATCGGCAGCTTCATTGTCATCGATAAAATCATCAAGCATTACAAGCTCGATAAAATTGCTTCCGACTGGTTCGGCAAGGATACCGGCCTCTTTCTGGACTTAGCCGCTTACATGATTGTCACGGAAGATAATGTCGGCCAATACTATCCCGGGTACGCATTCAACCATCCTCTGTTTACCGAAGGAATGCGTTTGGTCAGTGACTCTAAGGTCTCGCGCTTTCTCTCCTCGGTAACTAAGGATCAGATCTTTGGCTTTCTCGATGACTGGAACGAGGATAAAGACCACCAAGCTAAGGTATATATCTCCTACGACTCCACCAATAAGAACAGTCAGGCCGGTGATTTGAACATCGTTGAATACGGCAAACCGAAGGATGACAAAGGACTGCCCGTCTTTAACCTCTCCCTGGTCTTCGATCAGAACAATCGTGTTCCTCTTTTTTATGAAGAATATCCCGGTTCTGTAACTGATGTCGCTCAGCTTAAGTATGTCATCGACAAAGTGACAGCCTACGGTTATAAGAGGATGGGTTTTATTCTCGATAGGGGTTACTTCAGCCGTGAAAATATCCGCTATCTTGATGAAAAGAAATGTCCCTTCGTCATGATGGTCAAGGGCTGCAAACAGCTTGTAAGCTCAATCATCAAAGAACATAGACACAGATTTGAATCTAAGCGGAATTGCTTTATCAGCGCTTACCATGTTTACGGAACAAGTGTGAAAGCAGCGATCCCCGGCATGGAGAAGGAACATCAAAGGTATTTCCATCTTTATTACAGTTCCGGGAAAGCGGCCGGCGAGAGGGAAAAGCTTGAGAATCTTCTGGAGAAGATGAAGCAGGAGATCCGGAAAATGGAAGGAAAACAGGTTCTCTTCGGTGGAAAATACGAGCACTACTTCGACTTCCATTACGGCAAAAATAAAGAGCTTCTCTTTGCACGAGAGCGCCCGAAGGTAATCGAAGAAGAATTGGATTTGTGCGGTTACTTCAGCATCATCACTTCAGAGGAGATGTCGGCTCAGGACGCCTATCTTCTCTATAAGGGGCGGGACAGCACGGAGAAACTCTTTAGAGCAGATAAGTCCTACCTTGGTTCAAAGAGTTTACGGATTTGTTCGAACGCAGCCTTAGATGCAAAGGCGCTCATCGGCTTCACGGCTCTGATTATAAGAAATCGGATTTACTCGCTGCTCAAGCACCAAATGCTCAAGCTAAACATTAGACGCAACTACATGACGGTGCCGGCGGCTATTGTTGAGCTTAATAAATTGGAGATGGTAAAAGTCGGTCAGGGAGATTATCAGCTGCACCACGCTATTACTAAAACACAAAAAACCATCCTGTCTTCCTTTGGCATCAGCTTAGAAGACGTACAGGTGTACGCCAATCAAATTGCAAGGATCCTCAAGACGAATGCTAAGGAAGCAGAACTTGAGGATGAAGATTACGAGGACGGAGAAATCTGCGATGATGCGTACTAAGACTTTGAAATCCAGGATTAAATTAACAGAGGCGGCTCTCGTAAAGTTAAAGGAACGATATGAAAGGAAATCCCGGGAGCTGCTGGCTATGAAAAAGGAGCTGCAAACCGCCCAAGCTGCCGAAATCTTGTCGGCTCTCAGAAAAAGCGGTCGAAGCTATGAGGAACTTATGACCTTCCTAAAAGGCTAAGGTTAGAGTCGGGGTTACGGATTTGAGTGTACGCAACCCCGAGAAGTTCAGAAACTTGAAGTTTTATAAGACAAAAGTCGCAGTTGAATTCTCGTACGTGGGAAATACGATTGCCGTGGGCAGATAATTATTGAGCGTGGGCAATTTTCTAAGACTTACTTACTCGGCGCCGTTCACGATCATGCCTATTTTTAAAATTATGAAGTGTGGGCTCCGGACTTTTTCCCGTTTTCAACACCAGAACAGCAAGACGGGGGCATTGAGCTCCCGCCAGTTCTAGCGTCTCGGTTTTTTCGTTTTCTTAACTTGCTGTAGTAGAGTCGAACAACTCTCTAACGGCACAGTACAACCTCATCTTCTTCCTCAGCGACGCTGCCTCCTCGTATATGGAAGGAGGTGTCTGACCCGCAACCTCCATGATGTCTCTGACTACACTGTTAAATCCGCTGGTGCCGTAAAACTCTATCCCTTTTGCTGGGTTGATCAGAGCAATAAGCGCGTTGTTTAAACCATCGATGATTTGCTCAGTAGTCGCCTTTTTATTTTCTTTTTTAAGCTTGTATTCCAAGAATCGGTGCAGACATAGCGCCAGAAAGCAAATTAAGAAATGTCCTCTGACGTGGTCCTCCAGTCGAACATACACAGGGCGAGCGCTGAAGCTGCTCTTTAAATGCCTGAAGCTGTCTTCAATCTTCCAAAGATTTTTGTAGATCTTTACGACCTCTAGTGCCGGGGCTGTCAGTGAGGTTTCAACAACATGGATGCCGTCGAACTTAGACTGCTCTGCAATTAGGGTGTCGTCAATTCTGGCTGTCTCGGCATTTATATCTACGAGGACGTAGCTTCTGCCACCTCGCTTAAAACCGGCTTTAATGTCGGCCGGATTAGCGACAAGTTCCCGAGCCTTTTTGACCAGCCGTTCTCTGTCTTTCTTGTCCTTCCTGGCCCGAGAGGCCGTCCAGGTAATAATGTATCGGCGATTAAGTTTGCTTTTTACGGTCTTTCCTGAGGGTGTTTTTTCGTGATTAAGCTTGACTTCGAGCTCTTTTTCCTTCTGCCCATCAGGTTTTTCAAAGACATACTGCGGCGTGTCGTACTTAATCGGACCGTTGGTTTGGATTTCTTTGTACCAGCCGTAATCTATGATTTCTCCATCCTCGTTCACTTTCTTCATTGGAATTCTTCCTTCCTCAGAAAGCACCTGAGCCTTGATGTCGTCGCTTGCCCCTCTGATTTTGGAGGATAAAACGTAGTTATCGCCCAGCTTTACCAAAGAGTCGATATTGCTCTTGCTGTTGAGGCCCCGGTCGGCAACGACAGTGAAGCTTTTGATGTTAAATTTTTTCTTTAACTCATCAACGAAGGGCACCATTGTCGCGCCCTCAGCCTGATTGCCTTTATACAACCCGTAGTCCAAAGGAAGTCCGTCTTTGTCTGTTGCCAAGGCCATCACGACCTGGACTTCATTAAATTTTTTGTCCTTTGAGAATCCGAAGTCTCTGAGACTGTCTGCGTCCTTGCTCTCAAAGGCATAAGTTGTGATGTCATAGAGACACACAGAGGTATTACGCTCAGGGATTTCTTTGCCGATTTGCCTGTTCCAATAACGAATAATGTCCGTCTTGTGCTCGCTCAAAACGTCCAGTGATTTATAGACATGATCAAGATTGTCTAAGTCGATTCCGAGATAGTGACGGGGTCCCACAAGACAGGAACGGCGTTTGGAGGCGGGATTGAGAATTCTGAGCAGAACTAAGTCCTTTGTAATCTTTGCCAAATCGTACTGAAATTCGGAGCATTTCTTGATGTAGTCAAACTTTGCATCAAACCTGAGCTGGTCGTACAGACGCTGAAGGATGAGGCATCCGGCGATGCGGGATTCAAAAACGGCTTGTCCATCTAGGCTTTGCTGTTCCAGAAGTTCTGATAAATCGGCACTAAGAGTTTTTAAAGACGAAGGGGAGGAAACCAATTGTCTGCCCTTGCAGTTTCGGTTCATTTCATCGACTTCCTGCCGGATCTTCTCCAATGCGAGAGGGTCCTGAGCCAATAAGTCCTTCTTTTTGCCAAATCGTTTAACGATCTCACGAACAGGGTGACGGATCCCGGGCTTCCGAACAGAACACTCAATGTAGACGCTGGGATTTTCCAGCTTTGAACTAAACCCAAGTCTGTAGTGCATAGCGCCTCCTAGGCTAATCTCAGACTTATTATACTACAAATAATACTTAAGATTATAAAATATTTTTAGCGAAAAAAGAGAGCCCACGGGGGCTCGCAAAGAATTTATGCTTGTTTAGGTATCAAAAACGGGAGGAAGTAAAAACACTTAAACAAGATGAAATTCCAAACTGCTCTAGAGAGCGATTTAAGGGCTTCTTCAAAGCTTCCCGCCGTCTTCTTTCCTAAGATTTCATTTTTGATTATTCCGTTTACTCGCTCGGCAATCGCGTTTTCCTTTGGATCCCCGTTTTCAGTCATACTGATCATTATTCCTGCCTTCTTTAACTTCTTCACGTATTTCAAACTCGCATATTGGCAGCCCCTATCTGAATGGTGGATAAGCGGCTCTTTCTCTTTTCTCAGCCGCCTTAGCGCCTTATCGAGGGCGCGTACAGGTCCCTCAAGGCTCAAGGTTCTACTCAGATCGACGCCTATGATTTCATGACTGTACGCATCAGTAATAAAGGAGATGTAATAGAACTTCTTTTCATCTTCTTTCAAACCCGTCGCCCAATAAGTTATGTCACTAACCCACAACTGATTTGGTCTACTGGGAATTAATTCTCGTACTAGGTTCGGGTAAACCGGAAAGCTGTGGGTCGAATCAGTAGTGCGAGGACGATAATTTCTGTTGCGAACTTGAAGCTCATTCGCCCTCATAAAACGCACAAACTTGTCTCGACCAATACGAAGTTCACCTCTATCTTCACGGCTGTACATGTACCAAAGCTTGACAAGGCCAATCCCCGGAGCTTTCTGTCGCACTTCCTTCGCAAAGTCCAGAGCCGCTTTCTCCCTCATCTCCTCTAGAAGCTTATGCTCCGACTGTGACTTGTAGTAGGCCTGTTTTGTTTTGCCAAGTAATTCGCAAGGCAGCGAAACCGGATAAGCATACTTATCTTTCTCGTTGACTCTTCGGACTACTTGGCACCAGATTTTTTTCGGATGGCTATTCCAAACTCTTCTTCAGCAACCTGAATCATGTTCTCAGCCAAAGTGAGCTGAACTTTCTGCCGCCTATTTTGTTCCAGAAGTTGACGATAACGTGTTAGGAGTTCTTCGGACGTCATGCCGACATACAGTACGTCTTTCCCCGAAGCATCTTGATCCGGTAAAGATGTCGACGCCTCCTTGCCATCGGAAAGAATAGCCTTACTGTTTGAATCCGAGCCCATGATCCATCTTCGAATCGTTGTGGAGGAGACTAATTTTATCTCTCTTTGAATCTCTTGAAAGCTAAGCCCTTGTCTGTACAAATCTACAGCCGTCTCGTAAAACGTCTTCTTTTCTTCGGTTGGCTTTCTTGTTTTTCGGCAGACTCGGCCTGCTTTATATTCTTTGATCCATCTGTAAACCGTGGCTTTTGATACATCGCGAAACTTCGCTGTTATGTCGGGTATTCTTTCCCCTTTTTGATAGACCTTGATTATTCCAAACCTTTTAGGATCAATTTTTGCCTTATTCTCCATTTATGACTCCTTTACAGAGTCAACTTATTTCAGTACAAGACAACCCATCCGTAGAACCGTCGTCAAAAACAAGAATGTTGAAAGGATTTTCTTCACTCCATTGGACGACTAGACTATTTAAATTTTCCGAAAGAAACTTCTTATAGTTATAGCTCGTGACAATTACCGTTAGTAAAGGCGTTCTCATAAGTGAATTCAGGCAAAATGGGTATAATTTGGTATTTTAAACAGAAAGAATTTTGTGATGCGTTTTTCAATATTCGGCCCCGGATTGAAAGATATCATCTTATCCTTCAAAGATAGTCGATTGCCCATTTACTTGGCATACTCAGATATTAGGCAAAGATACAGACGTTCCAGTCTTGGTCCCTTTTGGATCACAATTTCTATGGGAGTCACAATAGCTTGTATCGGAATAATTTTCGGAAGCATCTTTAAATCCCCTATGAATGAATTTCTTCCTTTCCTCTCTGCAGGCTTGATTCTTTGGGGATTTATAAGCTCGGTGCTAACTGAAGCTACTACCGTTTTCCCTAATGCTGAGGGAATCATTCGTCAGCTTCCTATTCCCCTTTTTTCTCATATCTTCAGGATGATTATGAGAAACGTTTACATCCTTGCTCATAACCTTTTAGTACTACCAATTGTCTATCTATGCGTGAGAAAAAATATCGAAGTAAGTGTGCTGTTATTCATCCCTGGCTTCTTTATCCTTCTAATAAATCTGGCATGGATGAGCGTTATCCTTTCCATTTTATGCGCACGTTTTAGGGATCTTACCCAGATCGTTGGTAGCATTCTCCAGGTCTTCTTTTACATCACGCCTATAATATGGATGCCCACCTTGTTACCCTCTCGTGCAGCTTTAATGGTGTTGGAACCTAACCCTTTTTACCATTTACTTTCAATATCCAGAAATCCTTTGTTGGGTGTTTCAATCGATCCTTCCAACTGGTTTGTTTCTATTTGTATGGCCCTTATTGGCTCGCTTGTTGCGCTTGTTTTTTTTAATAATTATCGCAAACGAATCGCTTATTGGATTTAGGTAAATAAATGTCTTACATTAAATTAACGGACGTGAGCGTTGAAATTCCAGTTTTCAACTCACAAGGGAGGTCCCTAAAAAAAACTTTGATGGGGATGGCTACTGGCGGAAAGATAGGTTTGACAGAGTCCGGAAAAACTGTGGTTCAATCTTTATCTCATATTAACTTAGAGATCCAAAACAATGAAAGAATAGGCTTGCTTGGACACAATGGAGCTGGAAAGAGCACGTTGCTAAGAGTCTTAGGCGGTGTTTATTCCCCCACGTCTGGTACGGCGATAATTAAGGGAAAGGTCGGTTCTTTAATCGATATATCATTGGGGATCGATTCCGAGGCTACAGGTATCGAAAATATTTTTTTACGGGGTGCACTTCTTGGAATATCAAAGAAATATCTTGAGAAGGAGTTGGATAACATTATAGAGTTTTCTGAATTAGGACAATTTATCAACATGCCTGTAAGAACATACTCGACAGGCATGCATATGCGGTTAGCATTCGCAGTATCTACAATGATAAAGCCAGACATTTTATTGATGGATGAATGGTTGTCTGTTGGCGACCAAGGTTTCCAATCTAAAGCCGAAAAAAAACTTACCGAATTGGTAAATCTCAGTAATATCCTGGTTATTGCGAGTCACTCTAGGGAGTTAATCGAAAAATGTTGCGATAGAGCTCTTTGGCTCGAACATGGAAGAATTCTTATGGATGGTGATGCAAAAGAAATTTGCAGTAAATATTTTAAATGATAATTATGAAATTTCTTGGCTCCTTATCATCTAAATTAGCCCATGGGCTCAAAATTGCAATTTTAGAACCCACAAAACTGTATCGTTTCTTATTGAAATGCTATCGTCTTGGCTTTTTGAAAACAATTAAAAAATTTTTTATTCATTCTTACACTGATTACGAAAACGATTTTGACTTATCATTAAAGAGTTTCACTATACTAACTACTCCTCATTGTTTAATTATTGCCAAACAACTAAAATACTTGCTCGAAAGAGTTGGCTTTGAATGCGAGATAACCCACCAAGAAACCGAATTTCAATCGTCGGTTTCTAAATGCATTCCAATAGTTTTGGCTCCTCAAATTTTTTCGAAGTTACCTAAAAAATTTATTGCTTTTCAATTGGAGCAACCAGGTTCACCCTGGTTTACTAGTGAATATTTATCACTTTTAAAAAAAGCAACTTTTGTTCTTGAATTTTCCGAGAAAAACCTTGATTACCTTCAGAAACAAGGACTTTCTTTTGAAACCCTTTATTATTGCCCAATATTCCCAAATGGTTATGCACCCAAAATACGATATATAGTGTCAGATAATAAGGAATACGATCTAGTATTTTATGGCGCCTTAAACGAAAGAAGAAAGAAAATCATAGAAGTTATTTCCAACAAATATAATGTTCTAGTTTTATCAGACTTGTTTGGCGATGAGTTGTACAATCAATTGAATCGAGCGCGACTTCTCATAAATATTCACTTCTACAACAACGCTGCCCTTGAAACCACACGCCTTACTGAAGCAAAAGCATTTGGTATTGATATTATCTCTGAGTCATCTTCCTCCTCTGACATTGATTCACAATTTTCGGAGTTTGTAACTTTTGCAAAATCGGGTGATATTCCTGACCTTTTGGCAAAAATCAGTTTTCTTTTGAACAAAAAAGAAAAAGCTGAACATAAAATTATTAACCATCAAAGTCGATTCTCTCCTTTTGATTTTTTCTTTTTAAGATTCTTATTAGCTCAGGATCTTATTTCTTTTGAAGCATTTTCTGATTTCTTTTTAGAAAGTTATCCACAAATCAAGGACGCTCTTTGCCTATCTCTTCCAGAAACAGTTGAGAGAAAAAATAAATTCATCTCCCAGAAAGATTCCATAAATTTTGCCATATTCCCCGGACTAAGGCACAAGTTAGGCTGGATAGGTTGCGGTTACAGTTATAAGTTTATATTTTCTTTAGCACTGATTCAGTCAAAATCAAATATAACTATCTGTGAAGATGATGTCGTACTCCCGAAGGACTACGATCTTGTTGTCAGCAAAATAAGAAATTTTTTAGATAGAGAAGAAGGCAATTGGCAAGTATTCTCAGGTTTAATCTCAGATATTTCCCCCAAAGCTCGTGTATTATCTGTCCAATCTTATGAAAATATTAAATTTGTATATCTAGATGAAGCTGTTGGATTGGTTTATAGCATATTTTCGACCGAAGCAATAAAAACGTTAGAGCAATGGACGCCCAATAAAGATCTCGATAACACTATTGATAGGTTTATGTCAAAAAAAGTAGCTAATTTCATAACGTGTATACCTTTTTTGGTTAACCAAGATGAATCTTTAGTTTCAACCTTATGGGACGAAAGAAATGGAGATATATATAAGGATTACATTTCATCTACTTTGAATAAACTCGCTAAAAAAGTATATGAATATGAAAGTTCCTCCACTCTAGCGCGATAATTATTCCTATTTTCAGAAGGTACTTTTATGAAATTGAAGAATTCGTTAGCAATCTATGTTTACTACGATAAATATGAAGAGTTAACTGAAGAAGCGCTGTACTATCTCCTAGAACTTAATAAAAATTTTGAAAACGTTATTTTAGTTGTAAACGGAAAACTTAAAGATTTACACGATAAAATCAAAAATAACCTTTCAACAAACCATATTCAGCTGATAGAGCGAAAAAATATTGGGTACGACTTCGGAGCATGGAAAGAAGTAATCCAGAATTTAGGAAAAGAAAAAATGAAATCTTTGGATTTTCTTTGTCTTTGCAATTCTTCTTGTTTTGGACCAATTTACCCCTTTTCCGATACTTTAAAAAAGATAATAAATTCTAATCAAGATGTATTAGGTTTAACAGAGCATCCTCAAAAAGATGGCCGTAACCGGCACATCCAAAGCTATTTTTTATTATTTAAAAATAGGGTGTTGCACACGGATTTTTTCTTCGATTACTGGAATAATTTGTTGGTTCCCTCTGATTGGCATGATGTTGTCTCTATTTGTGAAGTTGGCCTTACCGAAAAATTTGAGGAAAAAGGCTTTTCCTGTGGCTCCGTTTATAATTTCCCTGATTTAACCGAAAAAGAAGCCAACGTAACTTTTATTTACGCAGCAGAGTTGATAGAAAGAGGATTTCCTCTTTTAAAGAAAAAGGCGTTTTCCCTACCGTATGATTACTACTTAAACTTGGGAAATGCATCTGAGGCCAAAAATGCCCTATCGGCTTTGAAAGGAGGGAATTCCGAACTACATAAGATGGTTATCGACTATCTTACTACTAGAATTCCCCCGTCATCTCAAAGGTACAGTCTACACTCAACGGCACTGCTTTGTCCTCACAACAGTAAAAAAGATCATCTCCCGAATAACGCGGTTGTTGGTTGCATTTTTTTTGTTTATTACTCTGAACTCATCCCTCTATGTTTAAAATTTATTAATCTAATACCTGACGATGTAAAAATTTGCATAATTTCAAGCAATATAGACATTCTCGAGAACTATAAATCTTGTCTAGCACAAAAACGAAACTTAGAATTTCGACTGAAGGATAATAGGGGGAGGAATGAGGCGGCTTACTTTGTAGACTGCCGGGATTTACTGTTAAAATGGGATTATTGTTGTCTTTTACATGATAAGAAAACTTCCCACGCTCCGCATCCACACATGGGAGAAGCGTGGTTCCAACACTGTCTTCTTAATCTGATACCTAGTAAAGCTTTCATCTATAACGTAGTAGAAGAATTTGAAACAAATGAGCACTTGGGGCTTTTGTTACCTCCACCACCTTTATTTTCCAATTGGACAGAACTTATTCTTAGCGATCCCTGGGCATCAAACCAAGAAATCGCACAACAGATTTTAAGAAAATTTTCAAATACATTGGATCTCGACGTAGACCCAATGGCTCCTTACGGAGGAATGGGATGGTTTAGAACCAAAGCAATAAAAAAATTATTAGATTTAAATCTGACTTTAGAGGATTTTCCTGAAGAGCCCCTCCCTATCAATGGGACTTTCCTGCACGGGCTTGAAAGAATTTACCCCCAAATTATACAGGCACATGGCTTTTCTAGTTCCTGGGTTATTTCTACCGAATACGGTCCTACATATATAGATAATCTTTATTATCAGCTGAAAAAAAAGATAACCACAAAAGAAGTCAAAGTTGTGAGAGTTGAAATGGATTATTCGTTACCAAAAATCATATCTCATTATTTGAAGAAATATCCTAGATTTCATGGAATTGCGAAATATCTTTTCAACTTAATAAGAAATAACGATAGGAATTAATCTTCCTCCTTTTTTATTACAACCAACATTTGTGCATCGAATTAGTCAGCAAAGTAATTTTTGAAACCGACGTTTTGTCATTAACCTGCGTTTGATAGCTAAAAAGACCACAAAAATTTTCGGAGTATCTCAACAAGGGAACTCCGAATTTGTTTAACCCACTTTTTAAATTATTTTAAGAGTACGTGTCCTTATGTCGTCGTTTGTCAAGCACATCCCTGAACACCCTTTAAAACTTAGCCTCATTTCCTTATACAGCCTCTTACTGCTCAACGAACATTCGAAAACACATCCCATACAAAGTTAAATAAATCAACTAGTTAAAGTTGTTCAAAGTGTTCTAGGGATTAGTGCCGATTGGTTTCTGGTTTTAAAAACAGAAATGTGCTTGTCAAACAAAAGTAAATGTCTTATGCCCTAAATTCTTTATATAAGGGCATGCC
>UMKA01012240.1_pt1 | contig 16598 bp, 9 predicted proteins | sample 1966211 | NCBI WGS metagenome assembly UMKA01 (sample SAMEA4836165, study PRJEB28245) | human gut metagenome | biome: gut microbiome; material: fecal sample | place: Denmark | collected 2008
TCCCGGCAATGCTACCAGGATATCCGATTTCTCTGTCATGATATCTTTCCGCTCACTAAGGTTGTGGGTATGGATCACTTCATCAAGGAACGTGCAGACACGTCCTTTCTCTTCCAGTTTGGTAGGAACTACACCGATTACTTTACCGCCGTTTTCCTTCACGGCACGCGCTACGCATTCCATAAGTCCGAGATCGGCTCCTCCATAAATCAACGTTTTACCTGTTTTACCCATCCACTCACCGATTTGGCGGGCACTTTCAAAGTACATTTTGTCAATGTTTGCGGTGGCAGAACAGAATATTCCTATCTTTTCCATATACGTTGTTACTGTTATAGTCCACAAATATCTGCAATTTTCTATAAACAGCAATAAGTTTTATTGTATTTTTGCGGCATAATTCAATAAGGAAGTAGAAAACAATGCATTATAACGAATATACACTACCGAATGGTCTTCGTATTATTCATGAACCGACTCTCTCGAAAGTAGCTTATTGTGGTTTTGCCATCGACGCCGGAACACGAGACGAGGCGGAGCACGAACAGGGGATGGCTCATTTTGTGGAGCATCTCATCTTTAAGGGGACGGAGAAGCGGAAAGCCTGGCATATCCTTAACCGGATGGAGAATGTAGGTGGCGACTTGAATGCCTACACCAATAAAGAAGAAACGGTAGTCTATTCCGCTTTCCTGACCGAACATCTGGAACGGGCGCTCGAATTGCTAGGGGATATTGTGTTTCATTCCACTTTTCCCCAACACGAGATTGAGAAGGAAACGGAGGTTATCATTGATGAAATCCAATCATACGAAGACACTCCGTCGGAATTGATATTCGATGATTTCGAGGATATGATTTTCCGTAACCACCCGTTGGGGAGGAACATCCTGGGTAAGCCGGAACTGTTGCGTAGCTTTCGCACCGAAGATGTCCTTTCGTTTACGCGCCGGTTCTATCAGCCGGGAAATATGGTATTCTTCGTTCAAGGGCAATATGACTTCAGAAGAATAATCCGTCTGGCGGAGAAGTATCTGTCGGATGTCCCTGCCGGAGAGGTAAACAGCCGACGTGTGCCTCCTCCGCTTTATGCTCCCGAGCATTTGATGGTCGCTAAGGATACGCATCAGGCTCATGTGATGATTGGCAGTCGTGGATACAATGCGTATGACGATAAGCGTACGGCGCTTTATTTGCTGAACAATATTCTTGGCGGTCCCGGTATGAACAGCAAGCTGAATGTATCTCTGCGCGAACGTAGGGGACTGGTATATAATGTCGAGTCCAATCTGACTTCTTACACCGATACGGGAGCTTTCTGTATCTACTTCGGCACTGATGTTGAAGATATGGATACCTGTTTGAAACTGACTTATAAGGAGTTGAAGCGGATGCGGGATACGAAGATGACTTCGTCCCAGTTGGCGGCGGCCAAGAAGCAACTGATAGGGCAAATAGGAGTGGCTTCGGACAATTTTGAGAATAATGCTTTGGGAATGGCGAAAACCTATTTGCATTATCACAAATACGAGTCGTCCGAGCTTGTCTTTAAACGCATAGAAGCTTTGACGGCGGAACAGTTGTTGGAGGTGTCCAATGAAATGTTTGCAGAGGAATATTTGTCCACGTTGATTTACAAATAATTAGTAGGCGGTCTTGCTTTTCGCTGATTAAATTCGTATCTTTACAGATTTTATTCTTTTCTCTAAAGAGATGTCACTCTATAAGGTGCCGTTTGTCACCCTATAAAGTGCCTTTTGTCCCTTTGTAAGGTGCCGATGGTCACCTTGCAAGGTGACGACTTCCCGGCTACATAAAACCGCACTGTTTTCTGCACAGAACATTCTTATTCTCTGCACTGAAGAGTCCTAAACATAGTAAGAAAAGAATTATGGCTTATTACAATTTGAAGAAAAAACCGTCCCTTACCACGAAAGAGGGTGATAAGGAAACAATGTATGCCGACATTGTGTATAGCGGAACGATTACGGCAGAGCGTCTTATCCGGACAGTGGCCCAGAGAACCGGTTTCAAGGAGGGGATGATAGAAGGAATCCTTTCCGAGTTGCAGAACGAGACGTTGGAGTACCTGGGTGAAGGATACCGCGTCGAATTGGGAGAATTCGGTTTCTTTTCAGCCAAAGTAAAGTCCCGCCTGGTGGAGAACAAGAATGACTTGCGTTCAAATTCAGTTTCCTTTGATGGAGTGAATTTCCGTGCATCCAAGTCTTTCCGTACCGGTATCAGGGGAGATTTGGAACGTAGGAGATGTATCGGTTTCCGTACTTCGAAAGAGTGGAACAGGGAGCAACTGGAACAAATTGTATTGCAGCATATCCGGAAGCATGGGTTCATCACAAGGACTACTTATACTGAACTCACAGGTCGCTTGAAGAACTCCGCGCTTGCCGACCTCAAATCTTTTACGGCCGAAGGGATTATCAAGAGAGTGGGACATGGCAATCAGATGCATTTTATTGTGCCGCTCGTTGACGATCTGTAGCTTGTGTGCGTATTTGCGGAACGGATGAAGAGTGATTCTAATTAAAAAAGAGGGATGCTACTTGTTTTCGTCTGTATAATTCGTATTTTTGTAGCAGATCAGATACGTGTGTGATAACAATCTAAAAACAGAAGCAGTATGTTGGTAACGGGTAGAAAACTCCCCATCGGGATTCAGGCTTTCGAGGATATTCGCAATGACGGGTATCTGTATGTGGACAAAACGGCATTGATGTGGACTATAGCGAACATTGGCAAGCCTTTCTTTTTAAGTCGTCCGCGCCGGTTCGGAAAAAGTCTGTTGATATCTACGTTCGAAGCCTACTTCAAGGGGAGACGTGAGCTTTTTACGGGGTTTGCTGTGGAAGAGTTGAAGAAGAAGTGGGAAGAGCATCCAGTGCTTCATCTTGACTTGAATGCCCGTAAGTACACCACTCCGGCGGATTTGGATGCTATTTTAAATCAGCACTTAGAACGATGGGAAGCGGTGTATGGAGAAGAAAAGCGTGACCGTGCTTCGGAAGAACGTTTTGCTTATGTCATCCGTCGTGCTTCCGAACAGACGGGCAAGGGTGTTGTGGTATTGGTGGATGAGTATGATAAGCCATTGTTGCAGGCCATTCAGAATGAACCTCTTCTTGAGTCTTATCGTTCTACCTTAAAGGCTTTTTACGGGGTATTGAAGAGTGCGGACCGTTACCTCCGTTTTGCGTTTCTGACCGGTGTCACAAAGTTTTCTCAAGTTAGTGTGTTCAGTGACTTGAATCAGTTGAATAGCCAGACTGAACGTCATTATCAAGTCATCATATATTTAATATTCAAGCTGATGGGGCAGTTCACCCAAGCGGAGGTCCATAGCTCACGGGGTCGTGCAGATGCTGTTGTAAAGACTCCTAAGTTTGTTTATGTATTCGAGTTTAAGTTGAAAGGAACTGCCGGACAGACACTGCAACAGATTGAAGAGAAAGGCTATACGCTTCCTTATGCGGCGGAGGGTCGGCAAGTGATAAAAGTCGGTGTGGAGTTCAGTGCGGAAAAGCGGAATGTGGAGCGCTGGATGGTGGAAGAAGAAAAATAACTGAATAACTAACTTTTGTATTTTAAAGCTTGATACTCCAATGAAAAAGAATAGTCTGTTATTCCTTGTATTTCTTTCTTTGCCGTTATATACTTGGGCCGATAAGACTTTAGATTCACTCTTGAACGTGCTTGACCGGACGATTCAAGAGCATGAGACATACGTTGCCCAACGTGAGTTGCGTATCGGACATCTTAAGTTATTGGTAAATGGAATAGAGGTCAAGTCAGCGGAACATTACAACTTGAATAATCAGATATACAAAGAATACAGAGCTTTTATCTGCGATTCCGCCATTCATTATTTGAATGAAAATATACGGATTGCAGAGTATCTGCATGATACAGACCGGAAGATAGAAAGCAAGCTGCAGCTCTCATTACTACTATCTTCGACGGGGATGTATACAGAGTCTATCGACGTTTTGGAGTCGGTAGACCGTCAGGAGGTAGCCGCTCGCTTAATCCCGGATTATTACACTTGTTTCGATCATGTGTATGGAGAATTGAGCGTTTATACACAGGATAAAGCCCTTTCGGGACATTATTGGAGTATCTCGCAGGCATATAGGGATTCTTTGTACGCCATATTGCCGCCTGCATCGGAAGAACGTCTGTTGATGCGTGAAGCGTTGCTTCGTGACCAACATCAATATGAGGAAGCCTTGAAAATAAATGACCTCCGATTGGCGGAGATGGAGCCGTATACACCTCAATATGCGATGGCCACTTATCATCGTTCCCTCATCTACAAGTACAGTGGGGATCATTTAGGGGAGAAGAAGAATCTCTGCATCTCCGCTATTTCAGATATCCGTTCGGCTATTAAAGATCATGCGTCGCTGTGGATGCTTGCCCAACTTCTTTATGAGGACGGAGATATGGAGCGTGCCTATCAGTATATGCGTTTCTCATGGAATGCGACCAAGTTCTACAATGCCCGTTTGCGTAGCTGGCAAAGTGCTGATGTACTTTCACTGATTGACAAGACTTATCAGGCAATGATTGAAAAGCAGAATGGTCGTCTCCAGCAATATCTGTTGCTTATCACTACATTGCTGGTACTGTTGATAGTGGCTTTGGGCTATATCTATCGTCAGATGAAGAAACTTGCGGATGCACGAAACCATCTTCAACAGGCTAACGAGCAGTTAAACGGACTGAATGAGGAGTTGAGGCAGATGAACAGTTGCCTGTCCTCCACCAACATAGAACTTTCAGAGTCCAATCAGATTAAGGAGGAATATATCGCGCGGTTTATCAAGCTGTGCTCCACCTATATTAACCGTTTGGATGCTTATCGGCGTATGGTGAATAAGAAAGTATCCGCCGGACAGATAGCGGAACTTTTAAAGATAACCCGTTCGCAGGATGCTCTTGACGAAGAGTTGGAAGAGTTGTATGCCAACTTCGATACAGCCTTTCTACATCTGTTCCCCGATTTCGTGAAGAAGTTTAATGACCTGCTGCAGGATAATGAACGGATTGTATTGAAGAAAGACGAACTGTTGAATACCGAATTACGTATTTTCGCTTTGATACGTCTAGGCATTGAAGACAGTTCACAGATCGCCGAGTTCCTTCGTTATTCGGTGAACACAATCTATAATTACCGTGCAAAAGTGAAGAACAAAACTCGTGGCTCGAGAGAGGATTTTGAGGATTTAGTACGAAAAATCCGCTAATCAAGGTTGTAAACTATCCACTTTTTTAGACTGAAGAAAAGAGAGTAAGCTTTTGGAAATGAATTGTTTGCCTTTTAATGGTATCCACTTATTGTCCCCTCCTTATGAATTCGTTCTCATTTCTTTATAATTTTGACCTGTGCTTCGGAAGCAATGAGAGGAACTCCATTGCGGACGGACGTTTATTATTAACTTTAAAATTAGTACGCATGAAAAAGAACAGGCGAAAAATCCTTTCGGGGAGTCGCAAGATTCTCTTTGCTATTCTGGCAATGTTTCTATCATTGAGTGCATCCGCACAACAAATTACTGCCTCCGGTCAGGTGCTGGATGCGCAGAACGAACCGCTTATCGGTGTTAGTGTACAGGAAAAAGGAACGACTAACGGTGCGATTACCGATCTGGACGGTAACTTTTCATTAAATGTTCAACAAAATGCCATTCTGGTATTCTCTTATGTGGGCTATAAGTCGCAGGAGATGAAGGCTACCCGTCAAATGAAGGTCACACTTCAGGAAGATAATGAAGTGCTCGATGAAGTGGTGGTAATCGGTTATGGCTCGGTGAAACGGAAAGATGTGACGACAGCCATTTCTTCCGTATCCACCAAAGATCTGGATATGCGTCCCATTGTATCTGCCGGACAGGCCATTCAGGGTAAGGCGGCAGGTGTATCGGTCATCCAGCCCAATGGTACGCCGGGAGGCGAGATGTCTATCCGTGTGCGTGGTACTACTTCAATGAATGGAAGTAACGATCCGCTATATGTAGTAGACGGAGTGCCGGTAGACAATATCAAGTTCCTTTCTCCGAATGATATTGAGAGTATGCAGATCTTGAAAGATGCTTCTTCCGCATCTATATACGGTTCGCGTGCCGCTAACGGTGTGATTCTTATTACGACAAAAGCAGGTGCGACGGGAAATGCGAAAGTTTCTCTGACTGCCCAGTTCGGACTGAATAAAGTGGCCGATAAAGTGGAGTCCTTGAATGCATCACAGTACAAAGAATTGCAGGACGAGATCGGACTGGTGTCTCTGCCTGACGGATTGCCCGACCGCACCGATTGGTTTGACGAGACATACCAGACAGGGAAGACCCAGAATTATCAGATTGCTGTATCCAATGGCAACGAGAAGATGAAATACTATCTTTCTGCCGGATATCTGAATGAACAAGGTGTGTTGGATATCTCTTACTACAAACGTTATAACTTCCGTGTGAATCTCGAAAATCAGGTTCGTAAATGGTTGACTGTTAGTGCTAATATCTCTTATTCCGACTATACAAGCAATGGAGGAGGCGCTATGGGTACAGGAGCGAATCGGGGAGGTGTTATTCTGGCGGTTATCAATACTCCGACGTATGCTCCGGTTTGGGACGCTTTGAACCCGAACCAATATTATAATAATTTTTATGGAGTGGGCAATATCACCAATCCACTGGAGAATATGGCACGTGCAAAGAACAATAAAGATAAAGAAAATCGTTTATTGGCTTCCGGTAACGTGTTGCTGACGATTCTTCCTGAATTGAAATTCAAATCGACACTTACTCTTGACCGCCGTAATGCTGTCAATACTACTTTCCTTGATCCTATTTCCACTACTTGGGGACGCAACCAATATGGAGAGGCTTCGGATAATCGGAACATGAATACGGTCCTGACATTTGATAATGTCTTGACTTATAATAAGAACTTCAAAAAGCATGGACTGGAAGTCATGGTCGGTTCGTCGTGGACGGATTCCGACTATTCAAACAGTTGGATTAACGGTTCTCATTATCGTGATGACCAGATCCAGACCTTGAATGCAGCCAATAAGATTTCTTGGGATAATACCGGAACAGGGGCTTCCCAATGGGGTATCATGTCATTCTTCGGACGTGTAGCCTATAATTTCGACAGTAAGTATCTGCTGACTGCCAATATCCGTGCTGATGGTTCCTCTAAACTGCATCCTGACCATCGCTGGGGGGTATTCCCATCATTTTCTGCCGCTTGGCGTATCTCTTCAGAAAAGTTTATGGAAGATCTGACTTGGATTGATGACTTGAAGCTGCGTGGAGGTTGGGGACAAACGGGTAACCAATCGGGTATCGGAGACTATGCTTATCTGCAACGTTATAACATCGGTCGTATCGAATGGTTTAAGAAAGGTGAGGAAGGGGATAAGACGGATTATGCCAATGCCGTACCGACCATCAGTCAGGCGAACTTACGTACATCCGATTTAACTTGGGAGACAACCACACAGACAAATATAGGTTTGGATTTGACAGTCTTGAATGGACGTTTGACGTTCAATGCGGACTACTACTATAAGAAAACAAAGAATATGCTGATGAATGTATCTCTGCCTGCCGGTGCTGCCGCAGCCACTTCGATAGCCAGAAACGAAGGTGAAATGGTGAACAAGGGTTTTGAATTTTCTATCAGTTCGAAGAACTTCCGTGGCGGAGCATTTACTTGGGATACGGATTTCAATATTTCTTTCAACCGGAATAAACTGACGAAGCTGGAACTGCAAAAAGTGTATTATGATGCGAAGACAGCGGATGTAGTCAATGATTATGTCGTACGTAATGAGCCGGGGCGTGCTTTGGGAGGTTTCTATGGCTATATTAGCGACGGTGTGGACCCGGAAACCGGTGAGCTGATGTATCGTGACTTGAATCATGATGGTAAGATCTCATCTTCCGACCGTACTTATATCGGTGACCCGAATCCGGATTTCACTTACGGTATGACCAACACATTCTCTTGGAAAGGTTTTAATCTGAGTATCTTTATACAAGGTTCGTACGGAAATGATGTTTATAACGCTTCACGTATCGAAACGGAAGGTATGTATGATGGTAAGAATCAGTCGACCCGCGTGCTGGGACGCTGGAGAATACCCGGACAGATAACGGATGTGCCGAAAGCCAATTTTAAACTGTTGAATTCTACTTATTTCGTGGAGGATGGCAGTTATCTGCGGTTGAAAGACGTCTCTTTGTCATACAACGTGAAAGGCAAACTCTTGAAGAAATGGGGAATCACCCGTCTGCAACCTTATTTTACAGCTACCAACCTGCTGACGTGGACCAGTTACTCCGGTATGGATCCGGAAGTGAACCAATGGGGTAATAGCGGTACGGTGCAGGGTATCGACTGGGGAACTTACCCGCATTGCAGATCATACGTGTTTGGTATTAATGTTGAATTCTAATGAAAGGAAAGATTATGAAACTAAGAACTATATTTTGTGGATTGACGTCCGGTTTGTTATTGGGGATTTCTTCCTGTTCACTGGATTATGAGCCATTAGACACCTATTCGGATGTGACAGAAGGAATAACGGATAACGGAACGAAGATTGTGTTCAAGGATAAGGCAGCTGTTGAAAGCCATCTGACTACGCTTTACAATCAGATGCGTGATCGTCAGGAACATTGGTATGTGGATTTGCTGCTGATTGCGGATTCTCATTCAGACAATGCCTATGCAGGTACTACGGGAGCGGAAGTTGTTCCGTTTGAAAATAATTCTATTGAAGGATCGAATTCTGTATTGGAGCGTGACTGGAACCGGTATTTGGAGGATATTGCCCGTGCCAATAAGCTGATTTGCAACATCGACCTGGTGAAAGATAATTCATTGACTGCCGACGAACGGGCACAGTATAAAGCGGAAGCGGAGATATTCCGTGCTATGATTATGTTTGATATGGTGCGTCTTTGGGGAGACTTTCCGGTGATTACAACTGTGGCGGATGATATTACTTCGGATAATATTGAAGATGTATATTCCCAGTATTTTCCTGAGCAAAATACGGAACTTGAAGCTTACCAACAGATTGAGAAAGATTTATTGGATGCTGTGAAGTATGCACCGGACAATACACTGAGCAATAAGACATTATTCACCAAATCGGTGGCACGTACATTATTAGCTAAAATTTATGCAGAAAAGCCGTTACGTGACTATACGAAGGTAATCCAATATTGTGATGAAGTGAAAGCGGATGGCTTCGATTTGGTAGAAGACTTCAGCGATTTGTTTGGCATGAACGATGCTAATACGGATGCGAAAGTACGTAATACAAAGGAAGCTATTCTTGAGGCACAGTTTACTCCCGGAGCGGGCAATTGGTGTTCGTGGATGTTCGGACGCGATTTGGTGAACTGGAATACCAACTTCACATGGGCGAAATGGGTAACTCCGTCACGTGACTTGATTAATGCTTTCAAGAAAGAAGGTGATGAGGTTCGTTTTAAAGAGTCGGTTGTTTATTATGACTGTTCGTGGAGCAATTATTATCCGTCGGATAATTATCCGTTCATGTATAAATGCCGTTCGGCCAATAGTAGTATCATAAAATATCGTTATGCTGATGTGTTGTTGCTGAAGGCAGAGGCATTGATAATGCGGGATACACCTGATTTGGAAGCGGCTGCCGGTATTATTGATGAAATACGGAAACGTGCCGGTTTGGGGAAACTTCCTTCATCTATCCGTGAAAACAAGAATTCCATGATTGACGCTTTGCTTAAAGAACGTCGGTTGGAGCTGGCTTTTGAAGGACAACGGTGGTTTGATTTAGTACGTTTGGACAAGGTAGAAGAAGTGATGAATGCTGTGTATGCGAAAGATTCAGGACGCAAGGCACAGGTTTATGCTTTCGATAAGAACTCCTATCGCTTGCCTATCCCGCAGTCAGTAATTGATGCGAATGATAAGATTCAACAGAATCCGGGTTATTAATATATTAGAAACTTAAGATTATGATAAACATGAGAAATATAGCATTGACTTTTTTAGGATGCTTCACCATATTAGCTGCATGCAGCAACAGTGACGACGCAGAAAAACCGGTAGTACCTGTTCCAACCGGAGATGTAACGATTTATGCAACGACCAACAGCCTGACACGTGATTTAACCCGTGATGCGGTTAATTTCAGCTCGAAGGATAACCTAGCACCTACTTCTATCACGCTGGATCCTACAGAACAATACCAAACAATGGATGGTTTCGGGGCAGCCATAACGGGAGCTACCTGCTTTAATCTTTTACAGATGCAGCCGATGGACCGCCATGATTTCCTGACCGAAACATTCTCTGATAATAGTGGTTTCGGGTTTAGTTATATTCGTATTTCGATTGGTTGTTCGGACTTTTCGTTGAGCGAATATACTTGTTGCGATACGAAAGGAATAGAGAACTTTGCTTTGCAGAGTGAAGAGAAAAACTATATCTTGCCGATTCTGAAAGAGATTCTGTCTATTAATCCTTCTATTAAGATTATTGCAGCCCCCTGGACTTGCCCTTTGTGGATGAAGGTAAAGAGTTTGGAAGATCTTACCCCGCTGACGACGTGGACAAGCGGACAGCTGAATCCTGCTTATTATCAAGACTATGCTACCTATTTCGTAAAATGGGTACAGGCATTTAAGGCCGAAGGTATTGATATTTATGCTGTGACTCCTCAAAATGAGCCATTGAATCATGGCAATTCGGCTTCGATGTACATGAGTTGGGAAGAACAGAGAGACTTTGTGAAAACTGCACTCGGACCTCAGTTCAAGGCTGCGGGATTGGATACAAAGATTTATGCCTATGATCATAATTATGATTACAGCAATCTTGAGGCAGAGAAACAGTATCCGGTCAAGATTTACGGTGATAGCGATGCATCCCAGTATATAGCCGGTGCAGCATATCACAATTATGGCGGCGATCGTGAGGAACTGCTGGAAATCCATAAAGCTTATCCCGAGAAAGAACTACTGTTTACGGAAACTTCTATCGGTACATGGAATAGCGGACGTGACTTGTCAAAGCGATTGCTGGAAGATATGAAAGAAGTTGCATTGGGAACAGTGAACAATTGGTGTAAAGGGGTGATTGTATGGAATCTGATGCTTGATAATGACCGTGCTCCCAATCGTGAAGGTGGTTGCCAGACTTGCTATGGAGCGGTGGATATCAGCAATAGTGACTATAAGACAATCATTCGTAACTCACATTATTATATTATTGCCCATCTTTCAAGTGTAGTGAAACCGGGCGCAGTACGTATCGGTGCATCCGGCTATTCCGACAGCAATATTATGTATTCTGCTTTCGAGAATACGGATGGTACATACGCCTTTGTTTTGATGAATAACAATGAGAAGACAAAGAGGATAACTATCAGTGATGGTAAACGTCATTTTGCTTATGATGTTCCTGGCAAGTCTGTGACCTCTTACCGTTGGGCGAAGTTGAAATAAGAACCTTAAAAGTATAAAGACATGAATAAAAGTATCTATATAATATTGGCATTGGTAGGAATACTGGTCATGAATTCCTGTAGTGACGATGAATTCCTTTCGGGTAATCCGGATATGGAACTCGGAACTGGGAAAGTAAGTGCGCTTTATGGCGATAGTCTCCCGTTCACCATTAAGGCTTCGGATGTGGATGTACCTCTTTCTACTTTGAAAGCGAAACTTTTTTATGGAGAGGAATTGGTGTCGGAAACTGTGATTCGCACCAAGACAAGTGGTAGCGATTATACGGGCAAAGTCTTTGTGCCTTATTATCCCAACGTGATTGATGGTAGGGCTACTTTGAAGTTTGTCCTTCAGAATATCCATTTCACTACTACGGAAATGGAGCGGGAGGTTGTTTTGTCCCGACCGGACTTCCCTTATGTCACTTTGGTTGACGAAATGGGTGAAGAATATCTGATGAAGAGGCAGTCTCTGTATAATTATAGTGTGACCGGTAGATTTCCTCAGGATATGAAGGCTTATTTTAAAACCCCGAAAGTCGGTGAAAACGGTAACGAACTGACTTTCGGATGGGATAATGAGAATCAGCTTTCGGAAGGGAAGAATGTGGATCCCATCACTTTCTCCGGTACGGAGGCAGAACCTTATGAGGTAACTTTCAATGTTCTTACATACGCAGTTTCTCCATTGGTCAATGTATTGTTTGACGGAGAGAAGATGATAGCACAGGATGCGAATACTTATCTGATACAGAAATCATTTACTCAGGGACAGTCCATAGTAGTTGTGGGTATAGATCTGGATGGCTGGTGGATTAATCCGGATTATTTTAGGAAAGAATCCAATGGTACATTGACTTTCTTACCGGTGAATGGCAAGTATCGTGTAGTAGCTAATATGAAGCAGAAATATTTTAGTGTGACCCGCATGAACGGTGATGAGGAGGCTACTCTTTCTGATGACGGACATGGTGCTATTTGGTTAATGGGTTGGGGAGTCGGCTCTCCTTCATTGGATAGCCAGTTTGGGTGGAATATCGGAAGCAACTATTGTATGCCGGAAATTTCATCAAAGAAATATCAGTTTACCGGAGTGGCAGGCCCTGAACATGGTTCATCAATAGGACAGCGTTTCCGTTTTGATTATATAAGTGCTAAGTTCTTCTTCCAGAATGGTTATGGAGGAGAATTTTCTCAGATAACATTGGCTTCCGGTACAGAAGCATTGTTGAAGTTGACAGATAGCAAAAATTTTGAACTTGCTAATGATGTAAAGCTGGAAGAGGGAGCGACCTATGTACTTACTGTTGATTTGACAGCCGGAAATGATAAGGCAGTAATTTCTTTCAAGAAGATTTCAGATGGAGAGGTGAAACCGCAACCGACACTGGTACAGACATTGTATTTTGATTTCGGTGGTAATGAAAGTGGAACTCGCGGGGAACCGACAGTCTCCCCGGATAATAATGGAAATTACTGGAATAATATTATTAATAATGATGGATTTTATGCAAAGAAGGGCTCTGTTTATACCAATTTTGTAAATTCAAGGAATGATCAGACAGGCTTTTCATTGACGTTGAATTCACGTTTTACGGCTAATAAAGCAGGTGGTTTGACGAATCCGGATAAAGACAAATTAGGTGATTTAGCAGTGATTACAGCCACCGGTGATTATTTCTTCTTAGAAAAGTTGGAAGATAATGGTAACTTTACTCTTTCGGGCTTGGATAAAAATAAAGGGTACAAATTTTATATGTTTGCTAGTCGAGACGCAACTCAGATTCGTACAGCACGCTACACGATAGCTGGTACAAACGAATGGGCAGGAGAATTACAGGCGGCCGGCGCCGATTGTGGAGGTACTGGGAAGAATCATAATGTAGAGAATATCTGTGAATCGGATTGGGTGTATCCGGATGAAGAAGGAAAGATTTTGTTTACAGTCTCCCGTGCGACAGGTGATTATATCCCTTTGAATATCATGAAAATGGAAGAATGGTCCGGCATACGATAACTATATCATATATTAATCTATAAAAAGAAGGGACATGAAAAAACATATACTTTTGGTTATGGCACTCTTTGGAGTGCTTACTGTTGGGTCTTGCAATGACGATGAGCCTGTTGTTTCTCCCATACCGGGGGAAGACGAAGAGGTAGTGATACCTGTGCCGGAGCCTATCAATCCTGTATTGGTACAAACTCTTTATTTTGATTTTGGTTCGGTAGGAGGGGGAACGAGAGGGTCTCAAACTGAAAGTCCGGATGAGAACGGACACTATTGGAATAACATTTATAATAATGATGGGATTTATGCTGCTGTTAACTCTGTATTTGAAGACTTTGTTAACTCGGAAGGTACTTCCGTAGGCTATAAACTGACGTTGAATACCCGTTTTTCTACTAATGGAGGTTCTGGCGGAGGTGGTTTGTTAACTCCTGACGCAGAGTTGTTGAAAGATTTTGCCGTATCTACAGCTACAGAAGATTATTTCTATATAGAGAGTGGGGAGAATGGCAATAACTTTACCATTTCCGGCTTGGATAAGGAGAAGGCATATAAGTTCTATGCGTTCGGTAGCCGAAGTGCCACAGAGAAACGTGTTGCTTATTATACGATGTCCGGGTTGAACAGTTATCAAGGTGAGTTGCAGATTGCCGGAACAAATTTAGGCGGAGAAGGGGTTAACCAGAATATTGCTAATATCTGCGAGTCCGGATTAGTCTATCCGGATGAAGAAGGCACCCTGACCTTTGCTGTTTCTCGTAGTACGGGAGCATATATGGCAATAAATGCTTTGAAGCTAGAAGAATATACCGATGTAAAACGTCCCCAAACATTTACTTCGTTGACAATAACCGGTAGTGCGGTAGAAGAAGGAGAAGTGCCTATGCACATGATTTCTCCGACAGACAAGGTAAGTAATAAGTTTGAAGCTTTTTTGTCACTTCAATCGGGTAAGTTTTCTTTCAAGGGGGTAACATCGGAGGGTGTATCTACTGATATTGGAAAGGGACATGAACCTGGTGTTGTGGCGATGAATAGTTACGGTATCTCGGCAGAGGTGACAGGTCCGGTATATATTGTAGTGGATATGTCAAAGAAGAGTTATACCATTACTCCGGTAGAAGAATGGAGTATTGTTGGGAGTGTTACGGAAGGAGGTTGGAATGCCGGAACTGGTGTACCGCTTGCCTATCAAGGTAAAGGTGTATGGGGTGGACGGGTAAAACTGACCGGACTTGGTACGGCAAGTGACCGTGCCCGCTTCAACTTTATTATGAACAAAAGTTGGGATTATACAATGAAACGTATTTCTGATACTTCTAATGAAGTGGCTTTCTCCAATTCTGGCTATTCTACCAGTGATATAAATTTGAATCATGGTACGTATAATATCACTTTAGATCTCCGTCGTTTCGCTTTCTATATTGATTGTGGTGAAGAAGGTATAGATCCTTTTAAGATTTCTGTAATGGGATCTTCTGTCGCTAACGGACAGGGGGCAGACAGTAATCATGGTTATGCCTATATGTTCGGTGAATTGCAGGACGAGCGTTTCAAGAATCAGGAGACCCGTCTGCCATGGTATACATCTGGTATTTCTATTGGTGGAAACAGTACATTGAATTTGTTGGCTCGTTACAATGATTTGTTGTATGACTGCGGCAAGTATGTTATCTTCGGACTTTCTTTGGGTAATGAGGGAATACATGGGGCTGCCGATCAGCAGGCTATCTATAATCAATTCAAAGACAATATGCAGACTTTGATTAGTAAAGCGCGTGAAGACGGTAAATATCCCGTGATGATGAATAATTATACTCGTGGAGATTTTGAGGAGAGCGATTATAGATATGTAAAACAGATGAATCTGCTGATTCATGAGTGGGATCTTCCTTCTGTCAATATGTTAGGTGCAATAGATAACGGTAGTGGTAAATGGGCAGACGGTTATCAGAATGGTACGGATCTTTATCATCCGAATACAGAAGGACACCGTGAATTCCTTTATGCTATGGTTCCTTCGTTGTTTGATGCAATAGAAGCTGGTAAGACTCTTCCTGCACGTGTCTCCGGAACTTCATATACTTTGGCGGGAAAGGTTTTGGAATTTACTCCGGAAGAAACAGTACATCCGTTTACAATCTCTTTTAAGGTGAAAGGTGCTACAGATGGAACGATTGCCACTTTTACAAATGGTGGCAATACTATGGGAACTTTGAAGATTCAGGAGGGAAAGGTAGTATATAACTCTCCATCGCAAGGTAAAATAGTAGGTGGAAATGTTACGGATAATCAATGGCATGTAGTATCTTTGACACATTATTATGCACAAGGACGTACATTGCTATACACCGATAAGAGTTTAGCAGGAGAATTGAACGAGAGACTGACTGTAGGTAAGTTTATTATCGGTGATAATAGTTCTACAGAGGGCAGAGAGTACAGTGAACTGTTCTTCTACCGTTCGGCAATGAATGAGGAAGAAATAAACAAACTTTGTGATGGAAGTATGTTGAAGTCCAGTTTGGAAATCTATGCTCCGTTGGATGGTTCGAAATCAACAATTGAGAATCTGGCTCAAAGTATGAATACTGTGGTAGTAAAGTCTGAATAAGAATAGAAATTATATGAATATGAAACTCAAAGCAATGTTACTTGGCCTGTCCATAATGACCGCATTGCCTGTCTGTGCGCAGAAACCGGTATATTTGGATACAAACAAGCCAATCGAAGAGCGAGTGAAAGATGCGTTGAACCGGATGACTCTTGAAGAAAAGGTCAGGATGATTCATGCACAGTCTAAATTTAGTTCGGCAGGCGTACCCCGTCTCGGTATTCCGGAAGTATGGGCTACCGATGGGCCTCACGGTATCCGTCCGGAAGTATTATGGGATGAATGGAATCAGGCAGGATGGACAAACGATTCTTGTATTGCTTATCCCGCACTCACATGCCTTGCCGCGACATGGAATCCCAAAATGTCCTACCTTTATGGAAAAAGTATTGGTGAAGAGGCGCGTTACCGCAAGAAAGACATCTTGTTGGGTCCCGGTGTGAATA
>UMKA01024871.1_pt1 | contig 16505 bp, 16 predicted proteins | sample 1966211 | NCBI WGS metagenome assembly UMKA01 (sample SAMEA4836165, study PRJEB28245) | human gut metagenome | biome: gut microbiome; material: fecal sample | place: Denmark | collected 2008
ATCCGTTATCAGGAAGAACGGTATCAGATGAAAGCAGAAGATATTATACTGATTAACCCGGGAGTCAGTTATGAAATAGAAAATACAAGAGATGCTTTATATGGCGTAGCTTCTTTTTCCATGCGCCTTACAACAAGTGTGCTGGAAAACAGGCATATGATATTTTACTGTAATTCGGTAGTGGATGAGGGGCATTCTTATCAGGATTTGCGTGATATATTTTTCCAGATAACAGCGGAGTATACATCAAGGGTACATCAGACGAATTGCTATATGGACAGTCTGATGCTGAAACTGTTGGATTGTCTGGTAGAAAATTATCAACTGAACCAGGAGAGTATGGAAGCATATGAATCAGAAAATGATGCCCGCATGAGGGAGATCATGCAGTATATTCTGGCTAATCTGGATCAGGAAATCAGTCTGAACGAACTGGCTGACAGAATGTTTGTATCGACCTCAACACTTTCGAGGATTTTTAAGAAGAGTACGGGCGTGTATTTTGCAGATTATGTTATGCAACTGAGGGTAAAAACGGCATTGGGGCTTTTGAAGTACTCGGAACAGAATATGACACAGATTGCAATGACTTCCGGCTTTTCTAATTCAGCATCCTTTAACCGCGCATTTCGGAAAGTGATGGGAGAAACTCCAACAGAATACAGGGAAAAGTACCGCAAAGCTGAGAATGAAAAAGAAGATACGAAAGAAAAACAGGAGCTTGCAATCAGGGAAGAATTAAAGCAAAAGGGATACGAACTGGGGAAAAAAGAACGTACCACGCAGGTGCGGATTGACTTGAATGAATGTGAAGGAAAGAAGTACCCAAAAACCTGGAATAAAATGATCAATATAGGTCCTATCTGGGATCTTAATAAGGCGAATGTACAGTTCCACACATTGCAGTTGAACGAGCATCTGCATTTTAAATATATCCGTATCTGGAATGTATTTTCTAAAAATATGATGATCAATGATGGAAAGACGATTGACCAATATAATTATGACAGTATGAATCAGGTACTGGATTTTATGGTTCAGCACCGTCTGAAGCCATTTCTTGACCTGGGAAGAAGACCGGATACAGCACTTCGTTCAGACGGAAAAGAAGTGTTCTATGAAGAGCAGTATATCCCATTTGCATCACGGGAACACTGGGAAAGAATGGTGGATGATTTTTTCAGACATATTGTAGACCGGTATGGTCAGGAAGAAGTATCCAGTTGGATCTTCGAACTGGACCGGGACTGTATACATGAAGATAATGCTCCGGAAACCAGATTATATCAGGATGAACAGTATGACTTTTTCAATGCATGGATGTATTTGCATCATACAGTAAAAAATAGAATCCCAGAGGCAAAGATTGGAGGAATTAGCAGTATTGTAGTAAAAGACTGGAAGTTTCTGGTTAACTTTTTCGAACGATGTAGGAAAGAAAATGTGAAACCGGATTTTGCATCGTTTATTGTATTTCCATATGATACATATAAAAGCGAGGAGAAGCAGGTTGTAAGAAAAATTTCGCAAAATGAATTTAACGAAGAAAATCAGTTGCGTGAAATTAAAAGATTATTGGAGCTGACAGGTCTTTCTGATACACCAATCTATATTACGGAGTGGAATAATACAATCTCGAATCGTAATTATTTGAATGATAGTTGTTTCCGCGCAGCGTATCTGGTAAAAAAGATAGAAACAATGGCGGATCAGGTGGATATGATAGGAATTATGAGCGGAACGGACTGGGTATCCAGCCATATGGATACAGTCGGGCTTGTAAATGGCGGGATTGGGCTTCTTACCAAAGATATGATACGAAAGCCTGCATATTTTGCAGTTGATTTTTTAAATCAGCTGGGGGAATATCTTCTGGACAAAGGAGAACATTATATCATTACGAAAAAAGAAAGTGGAGATATCTATATCTTATGCTTTTACTATTCGTGGTTTAAACGGAGCTATTTCTTACAGGAAGAAGATGTCGATCTTAGAAAGTGCAGTTCGATGATTTTTGAGGATGAAAGCCCGGTGCATCTGGATTTCCATTTTGAAAATCTGAAAGAAAGTGGAGAGTACTATCTGAAAAAAAGGACGCTGAACAGACAGAATGGAAGTATATTGAATGAATGGGGAAAATTCCAGTATGATATCAGACTTACCAGACAGGATGTAAAGTATCTTCAGGGAATCAGTTTTCCAACATTGTCACAAACTAAGACAAAAGTCATAAATGGGAATCATACATTGGATATGAAAATAGTTCTGGAACCACATGAAGTTAGCCTGATTCATATTTTCAACAGAAAATAAAAAAGCTCATGCAACAAATAGATTACATATGTTGCATGAGCTTTTTTTTGTAGGTTGTTTTGAAAGATTTGGGCATAATAGCGGAAATTATGCAGAGAAATATAGCTGAGAATTCTGATAACATATAACCATCGAAAGATTAACAGACCGGTTGTTGATACGATGTGAAATGATAAGATAAAAAATGAAAAGAGGTAGAAGATGATGGAGAAGAAGCTAAAAGCTACAAAGGCAGCCACCATTTGTTACGGGTTTGGTGATCTGGCTTCTCAGTTTGTATGGACCTATGTAGGTTCCTATCTGACAATTTATTATACGGATATTGTAGGACTGGCACCGGCAGCAGTTTCCGTAATTATGATGCTGGCACGTATCTGGGATGCGATAAACGATCCTATGATGGGAGCAATTGCCGAAAGAACACGTTCAAAATTCGGAAGATTCCGTCCATATATTGCATTTGGGGCACCATTTCTTGCAATCTTTAGTGTACTGACATTTACGAATCCATTTAGTGGTAAGTCTACCGCAGGAGTTATCTGGGCCGCAGCAATCTATATTATTGCAGGCATGTTGTATACCTTAGTTAATATTCCTTATGGAGCGATGGCAGCTGTTATGACAGAAGATGCAGACCAGAGAAACATCTTAAATACATCAAGAAATATTGGTATGAATCTTGGTATGGTCATTGTAAATGGTGTATCTGCAGGACTGGCACTGAAATTCTCAGGAGCTGGTGCAGAAGTTGCAAATGGACAGGGATACAGAACAGTAGCACTCATTTATGCAATTATCTCAATCCCATTATTCTTGATTGTATTCTTTACATCAAAAGAAGTCGTGCAGCCAGAAGGAGAACCACAGCCATTCTCATTTAAAGATACAGTTAATAATCTGATTAAAAACAAATATCTGATGATTGTTACATTTGTCATGATTCTTCAGATGACAGCATTCATGGGAAGAATTGCAGTTACATCTTATTATGTAATTTACTGTCTTGGTTCATTTACTATGATTGCATTGATTATGACAATTCCGTCCATTGGAGGAATTATAGGATCATTATTTGTTCCGTTTTTTGCAAAAAAAATTGGTAAAAGAAACGTACTTATGTGGTCTATGATCATTCAGGGAATTGGACTTGTGATCATGTACCTGGCACCATTTGATAACATGAAAATGGTACTGGCAGGAGACATTATCTTTGGTCTGTTTAATGTGGGATTCCCGATGAGTCTTTCTATGGTAGCAGATTCTGTAGATTATATGGAATTAAAGACAGGAACACGAACAGACGGTACTGCATATGCTACATATGGACTTGCAACAAAGATTGGTAATGCAGTTGGTGGAGCATTTGGAATTCTGATCATGAGTGCATTTGGATATGTAGCAAATGCGCAGCAGACATCACAGGCACTGAAAGGTATCAACTTTACAGTAAACCTTCTTCCGGCTATTCTGTTTTTCCTGGCAGCAGCTATGTGCCTGCTCTGGAAGATGACAGATAAAGAAGCAGAAGATATCCGTGCACAGTTAAGAGAAAAACATAATGCATAAATAAGAAAAAACAGGAGGCAGAAACATGTATAAATATGAAAAAAAAGGTCCTAAGAGAGGGGTAGCATTATACAGCTATTCTGCAGAATTTGGATTAACAAAAACTTTGGAAGATTGCTTTGAAGATCTTCACGATATGGGAGCTCACGGAGTAGAAATCCTTGCAAATACACACATTGAAAATTATCCATATCCAACAGATGAATGGGTAGAAAAATGGTGGAGACTCTGCGATAAATACGAAATCGTACCGGTAGAATATGGCAACTGGATTGATTCACACGTACTTGGTGACAGAGATCTGACAACAGAAGAATCTGTAGAAATGTTAAAACGTGATATCCGTCTGGCGCACAGACTTGGATTTACAGTTATGAGAACAAAAATGCCAGTTATTAATGATCTTCTTGAACCTGTAGAAAACTGGAGAGAAATCATCAAAGGTGCACTTCCGCTGGCAGAAGAACTTGGAATCCAGATGTGTCCGGAAATCCATACACCATCAAATCTGAAAGGAAAACTGGTAACTGATTTTGTAGATTTTATCAAAGAGACCGGAACGAAGAATTTTGGACTTAACATTGACTTTTCTGTGTTCAGAACAGAATTCAAAGAAGGTGAATGGGTAGATCCAAACTTTACACCAAATAAACCAGAAGACATTATTCCTCTTCTTCCATATGTATATTGCTGTCATGCAAAGTTCATCAATATGAGTGATGAATTTGAAGAAACAACAATTCCTTATCCGGAAATCATTAAGGTACTTCAGGAAAATGGTTATGAAGGATATCTGCTGAGTGAATATGAAGGTGCAGATAAATATGACGATGGATACGAAGTAGGACAGACACTTAGAAAACAGCATATCATGCTGAAGAATCTGCTTGGAGATTAAGGAGGATATCGTATTATGGAAAAACAGGTAATTCAGTCCGTAGGATTTAGAAATATAAAAGATGAAGATGGAAATGTAACAGGATTTCAATTCAAGGTAAGACTGCCTTATTACAGAGGAATTTTCCTGTCACAGATCCGCCCAGGTACTTTGTATGTAGATGGAGAAAAGATTGAAAAGGATGAAATCATCTGGAATATCAACGGAGAAGATTTCACCAATGAGGAGATGGCAGCAGACTTCCAGAGACACTGGTCTGTAACAACACCAGCTGTACTTAAGGTGAAAAAAGCAGGGGGACTTGCACAGGGATATCATGATCTGAAATATGGATTCTGCTTTACCTCTTCTTATATGCCACCGATCATCCAGGCACATCTGGATCCAGATCAGGAGAATATGGTGTTCATGCCTGAGTTCGGACATCATGTGAATGAGAGAAGACTTCTGATTGTGTAGGAAGCATGAAATAGATCAGAATTGAAACGGAAGTAAATAAGACCTGTCTGGGAGTGAAATCCCGGATGGGTCTTTTGTATGTCATAGTACCATGCAATAAATAGAGTACATTTGTTGCATACCCATATTTTTTACTGACTGATTGTGCAAAGAAGTAGAAAGAAAGTGAAATCAGAGAAAATATTTTAAGTCAAAAAATCAGTAATATATAAGACAGAAAGAAACAAAAGCACTGTAAAAACAGGATAATAAAATTAGAAAAATAACAATAAAGAAAGCGAGGAAATAACAATGAGTAAAACACTTCCAGTAGCAGTTCAGGTATATGGATTAAGAGATCTTCTGGAAAATACACCAGAGAATTTCAAAGAGGTTATGCAGAAGGTAAAAGAAATCGGATATGACGGAGTGGAATTAGCTGGTCTGTATGGACTTACACCAGAGTACATCAAAGAGGTCCTGGATGAAGTAGGTCTGGTTCCGATCAGTGCACATGTACCATTTGCAGACATGATGGAGAACTTAGATCAGATTATCAAAGACTATACAACCATCGGTGTAAAATATCTGGTAATGCCTTATATGGCAGAAGAATATCGCCCGGTTAATCCAGAAGGCTTTAAGAAATTCCTTCCACTTCTGAATGAAGTAGGACAGAAGATTCATGATGCAGGTATGACATTCCTTTATCACAACCATGATTTTGAGTTTGTGAAACTGGAAGATGGACAGTGGGGATACGATGCAATGTTCGATGCAATCCCACACGACAACCTGATGTCAGAACTTGACACATGCTGGTGTGATGTTGCAACAGGAGAAGCAACGGAATTCGTTAAGAAGTACACAGATCGTATCCCGGTAGTACATCTGAAAGATTACATCAAAAAAGGTGAAGTTAAGAACATGTACAAGCTGATCGGTATTGATACAGAGGAAGAAGAAGAAAACACAGGATATTTCGGATTCCGTCCGGTTGGATTCGGACAGATGATCTGGGAGCCAGTTTTGGAGGCCTCTATTGAAGCTAATGCAAAATGGGTAGTAGTAGAGCAGGATGAGCATTATGAGACAGATCCACTGGAATGCGCAAGAAGAAGTAGAGAGTATCTGAAGATTCTGGGATGGTAGAAAGAACATTCTGACATAGAAAAAATACATATAATGAGAAGGTAAAGGAGACGGAAAAATGAAAGAATATAAAGAGTTAAGAATTGCAATTATCGGATGTGGAATGATTTCACACAGACATATGACTGTAATCGAAAATTTAAATAAACGTGGGTACAACCTCCGTGTTGTTGCAGCAGCAGAAATCGACAAAGAGAAACTTGAAAAATGGGGCAAACAGTATGGAGTTGCAGAAGAAAACTTATATCAGGACTTCCGTGAGATGTTAAAGAGAGATGACATCGATGAAGTTGAAGTATGTGTACACAATAACCTTCATACATCTGTTGCAACAGCTGTTATGGCAGCAGGATATGACTGCTATTCAGAAAAACCAATGGCAGCAAGCTATGCAGATGCAAAGATTCTCTACGATGCACAGAAAAAATATGGAAAGAAACTGGCTGTACAGATCAGCTCTATCTATAATCCACAGACACGTATCGCTAAGAAGATGATCGAAGAAGGAAAACTTGGTAAAGTATATCATGTAAGAAGTGTCGGACACAGACGTCAGGGACGTCCTGGATATGATATGCCATTCTTCAGCCCGGATTTCATCAATCCTAAGGTTGGCGTACACGGACCACTTTTCGATCTTGGAATTTATCATCTGGCACAGATGCTTTATGTACTTGGTATGCCAGAACTGGAAAGTGTATACGGAATGCAGTCTTGCGATTACTGGACAGACGAAAGAATCGATAAGATTACAAATCGTACAGCTCCTGTAGAAGATCTTGGTGTAGGTATGGCAAGATTCAAAGGCGGAATTTCTATGGATATTTACGAAGACTGGGCAATGCATATGGACGACATCGGAACAAGCTTCGTAGCAGGTTCCAACGGAGGACTTAAATTCCTTGATGTAGATACAACAGGTGGCCCACTGGCAGTGCCAGAAGGTGGTTCTATCGTAGGTGGTGGAGCACTTCAGAATCCAAAACTTGAGTGGTTCGGAGTAGATGGAGATGGAAATCTCTTTGATAACAAATTAGACTGTGCAATCGGTGATATTACAGGACAGCAGGAACTGATGCTTCATCCAGAAATGGAAATGTACAACGACAACCAGTTACAGTGGTACTCATACTTAAGAGGAGAACTGGACGATACAACAAGAATTGATTCTCCATATATTGCTATGCAGACAGCATTCCTTTCTGAAGGTGTTGTACTTTCCAGTGAACTTGGACGCAGTGTAACAGCAGATGAGATCAAGAAGATGTCAAAATCAATTGCACTTCGTGAGCAGGAGACACCATTTGGAACAATTAAGTATGATTTTGATGAGTATAAACCAGAATAGATAGAATGATGGAGGATAAGGCGATGGCAGAAGATATCCGTTTTGCAATTATTGGACATGGATTTATGGGTCACGAGCATGAAAAGATGCTCAGTGACTTTCCTGGAATCAAGCTGGTAGGAATCGCAGACAGAGACCCGGAACAGCTTAAAGATGTTAAAGAAGGAATTAAAAGATATAGTAGTAATGAAGAACTTTTTGCAGATCCTGAAGTAGATGTTGTAATCATTGCAGCGAATAATAATCAGCATCATGATCTGGTACTTAAGGCAGCAGCAGCTAAGAAAAATATTATCTGTGAAAAACCAGTAGCAATGAGCCTGGAAGAATTAGATGATATGGAAAAAGCAGTGAAAGAAAATGGCGTAAAATTCACAGTACATCAGCAGCGCCGCTATGATCCGGATTTTAGGACTGCAAAAGAAGTCTATGATTCAGGTACACTTGGAAAGGTGTATGCAATCAAGAATCAACTGTATGGATTCAATGGAAATATGCATGACTGGCATGTACTGATCAGTGAAGGTGGCGGAATGCTTTATGACTGGGGAGTACATCTTCTGGATCAGGTATGTTGGATGTTCCCGGGAGCAAAATTAAAATCAGTATTTGCAGATATTCGTAATGTCATCAACACAGAAGTAGATGATTATTTTCAGATTATGCTGAAGTTTGACAATGATGTTACTGCCACCGTAGAGCTTGGTACTTATTATCTTGCAGACAAAGTACAGGATAAATGGTTCGAACGTCACTGGTTTGTAGCAGGTGATAAAGGAACTGCTTATGTAGACGGATTCTTCCCGGAAGGAAAGATTGTACGTACAACAAGCCTTCTTACGAATGTAGGTGGTAAGAGAACTATGACAGCAGCAGGACCTACAAGATCTTTCGGACCTGCACCAGAAGGAAGAATTGCAACAGAACCACTTCCAGAAGTACATACAGAGCATAGAAATTATTTTGAAAATTATGTCAAAGCTTATCACGGAGAAGAAGAATTCCTGGTACAGATTCCAGAAATACGCCGTGTGTTAAAACTTATGGATGCTGTCCGTGAATCTGGACGTACCGGAAAGTCAATTGACTTCGAATAAGAAGGAAATAAAAAGATGAAAAAGTATGCATTTGGAATTGATATCGGTGGAACAACCGTAAAGATTGGGTTGTTTTCCACCGAGGAAACTCTGATAAAGAAATGGGAGATTCCAACCAGAAAAGATAATGGAGGAAGTTATATCTTAAGTGATATATCGGAGTCCATTGCGGAAGAACTGAAAAATCAGGGAATCGAAAAAGAAGATGTAGAAGGCATCGGAATTGATGTCCCGGGACCAGTTCTGGAAGACAGGATTGTAAATAAATGTGCCAATCTCGGATGGGGCGTTCTGGATGTAGCGGAAGAAACAACCAGACTTACGGGAATCTCAAAAGTAAAGATAACAAACGATGCCAATGCAGCAACTCTTGGAGAAATGTGGAAAGGTGGTGGTCAGGGACACAAAGATCTGGTCATGATCACGCTGGGAACAGGAATTGGCGGAGGTATCGTACACGATGGAAAGATTATTTCCGGCGCGTTTGGTGCGGCCGGAGAGATTGGACACATCTGTGTGAACAAAGAAGAAACTTTTGTATGTGGATGTGGAAAATGCGGACATCTGGAGCAGTATGCTTCAGCAACAGGAATCGTAAGAAAAGCCAGGCAGGTTCTGGAAACCAGCGATCAGCCATCGATGTTAAGAGAGGCGGCTTATCTTTCCTGCAAAGAAGTTTTTGACTGTGCGAAGAAAGGTGATGACTTGTCATTACAGATTCTTGATTTCGTAGGAGACCAGCTTGGTAACGCCTGTGCCATGATTTCAGGAGTTTTTGATCCTGAAATCTATGTCATCGGAGGAGGAGTTTCCAAAGCGGGTGATATATTGATTGATACGGTACGTGAACATTTTAAAAAGTATGCATTCCATGCTTCAACAAACGCTGAATTTGTTCTTGCAACGTTAGGTAATGATGCAGGAATGTATGGAGCTGTGAAGATGGTATTATAAATATTTCTCTTCCACAGAAGTGTTCCGTGACTGCCGGGGTGTCATCCCATAGATCTCTTTGAAGAGGCGGTTAAAAATCGTCTGATTGGTGAAGCCACTTTCGCTCATCACCTCAGAGATTGACATATCCGTATTCATAAGGAGACGCCCTGCATGAGAAATACGTACTTCATTCAGATAACGAAGAAACGTAATGCCCATATGCTGCTTGAAAAAACGGCAGAAATATTCCCTGCTGAATCCTACCTGATTAGCTACTTCTTCCAGCGAGAGTTTTTTTGTGTAATGTTCATTTACATAAGTAATAATCTCTCGCAGAGTATCATTAGACTGACTAGTGCCCGCAGTCGTTCCCGGCAGGGAATATACAGAAAAATAACGAATCAAATCAGCAAGCATCAGCAATGCCGTGCCGTCCGAACGCATGGCGCTGGTGTTTTCGTTTTCTACATTTAGACGTGTCAGATCGTGGGCAAGCTGGCAGATATGGATGTACTGGGTGGATTTTGGATCATCCAGAGGAACCGGGCGGCACTTTATATGATACAGCTCCAGATCCGGGCAGTATACAGAGAGCCGCTTCTTATCGACGTGGATACAAAGGAACATATAGAGGTTAGAATCCGAATGTATGGAATGTACTTCTTTGGAATCAAAAACAATCAGTTGATTGTGCTGAAGAGTAAGATGTTCGTGTTCGACATGAATACGGACGGATCCGTTCAGGCAGAATAAGATCTCCATGGCTTCGTGCCAGTGTGCCGGAATGTGTGTATTTTCAAGAGCTGCCATTGATACCTGGATGCCTAGATTGCCGAGTGGGTGCAGGGCTTCGTGAGATGCTTTTGCCATAATAATCTCCTTTTTTATAAATAGTAAATATCAATATCGTTGTAAAACAAGATAATTATAGCACTGGTTTAAAAATAGAAACAAGGCTAAAATACAAGATGTAAACGGAATACAAATGTAAATCATATATAGATAATAAAAAGGAGAGGTCAATATGAGCACAGTAGCAATTAAGAATACAATGGTAATGAATAACACAGAGAAAAAGGCTAGTTTAGAGGAGCGTTTCAAAAAATATCTTCTGAATAACGCAGAGTATTTTGCAGCAGCTTCAGCAATGATGACCGGAAATGGTTATGCAGCAGGACAGATTATGCGAGATGCAAGACGTGTTGCAGCATCTAACAGATAGGAAGAATTTGTGGGCCATTGGGGACGGGGAAAACGGATTTTCCTCCGTCCCCAATGGCTTTTTTTGTTATTGTTATACGGATGAAATAAAATTAAATATATTAACTCTGAATATACAAAGCAAATATGCTACAATGCAATTACTTCAAAAAAGCATTCGCTTTTTACTATGATTCTTTATCGTGAAATTAGATTGCCAAAACTGCTGACAGCAGATAAGAACAAAGCAGCAGAAGCGCTGGGAGCATATCAGGTAAAGAAGCAGGGGGAATATACATTAGACGATTACTATGCCCTGCCAGATGACCAGAGATATGAATTGATCGATGGCGTTTTATATGACATGGCAGCACCTGCCGTTACACATCAGGAGATTGCTTTCGAGATTGCGGTGGCTTTGCGGAATACTGGATTGCGGATGTGAAAAATCAGAAGGTAATTGTGTATGATCTGGGAGATGATTTTGGAGAAAATATGGATCTGATGATATATGGAATGGATGGGGAAGTGCCGGTTGGAATTTATGATGGGGAGTGTAAGATAGATTTTGAGGAAATTGTCAATAGTGTTGTAAATATTTAGCACATTTATATTATAAAAAGAAAAAATGAATATTATTTCAAAATCCAGTACATAACCAGTTGAAAAAAATATGCTATACTGCTGATAGACGTACTACGAAAAAAGCGGTACAAAAACCAGAAATGGAGAAAAGCATATGAAATTAACAATATTAGGAACCGGAAATGCAACGGTAAGTGAATGTTATAATACTTGCTATGCAATCAGCGATGAAGGGAAACATTTCCTTGTAGATGCAGGCGGTGGCAACCGTATTCTGAAAGTATTAAAAGACACAGGAATCGACATGAATGATATCCACGATATCTTCGTTACACACGAGCATGTAGACCACGTGCTTGGAATTATCTGGCTGGTGCGTATGATCGGACAGAGAATGAACCAGGGAAAATATGAAGGTGATCTTCGCATTTACTGCCATGAGGAGCTGGCAGAGAAGATTCAGGCAATCGCAAATATGACGATCCAGCAGAAGGTCTGTAAGCATATGGGGGAGCGAATCCAGTTTGATGTCGTGAAAGACGGAGACAGCAGAACGATTCTCGGATGTCCTGTGACATTCTTCGACATTGGTTCGACAAAGGCGAAACAGTTCGGATTCACCATGCAGCTTAAGAGCGGTAAGAAATTCACTTGTGTTGGTGACGAGCCGTACAATGAGGTGGATTATAAATATGTGAAGGGCAGTGACTGGCTGCTTCATGAGGCATTCTGCCTGTTCGGTGAGGCGGATAAATTCAAGCCTTATGAGAAGCATCATAGTACAGTAAAAGAAGCATGCCAGCTTGCGGAAGAACTCGGTGTGCCGAATCTGTTGTTGTATCATACAGAAGAGACACATCTGGCGGAGAGAAAGAAGTTGTATACGGAGGAAGGACAGCAGTATTATCATGGCAATCTGTATGTGCCGGATGATCTGGAGACGTTTGAGATATAGAAAAGCAAAAGAAAATAAAAATAGATTAGAATGTAAGAAAACCTGCCGACGGGCAGGTTTTCTTGCGTTCATTTTTGATCCGGAAGGGACAATAAAAAAGTCAAAAACCCTGTCCCCATGGCTAAAAAAGATCGAGCATATTATCCAGATAAATCTCTTCCCTGACATGCAGTTGATATTCCGGCTTCGTCATATAATAAAGCAGAAATTCAAGAATCAGCGCACTTCCAAGCCCGCGTCCTTCAATCTTAAAATTAGAAAATCCCATCGGCATGTAAATATTCTGTATATCATCCACACTGATGAATCCGGGATTTTCCATTGCCTTGGAAAAGCGGTAACCGTTACCGCCATCCGGCGAAGCACAGTGAAACTCCGGGGCAGGATTTCCGAGATTCTTCCGGCTGACGGATTCATAACAAGTCTTTCTGTCCTTACAGCCGAACCAGCAGCATTCATTGCATAAGAATTCTACTTTATCTTTCTGGTGCTGCGACATCAGGTCTAATTTATCGAATACTTTGTTTAACCGGAAGTCCGGTACAACATAGAGGAATTCTTCTCGGTTTACTTCCGTTAGAAAATCCTGAAAATCTGTCAGAACTTTTGTGGTGGAAGAGACAAGGTAGAGATCAGGATAGTTTTTTTGTAAATAGTTCAATAAAAGATCAGAGTACACGATCACGCCAGATTGTGGGGAATGAGAGCACTCAAACATTTTACAAAGCTCGTTACATTTCTTATCCGCAAGATGTTCTTCACGTAGCAACGAATTACTGAACGTCAGCCGGGCGGAGATGCCATATTCCCGCATCAGCGCAAGCACGTCTTCCGGATCAGAATATCCAAATGAAGTACGCCCGCCGCCCCAGATACAATCCGAGGGAGCGCCATAGATCGAGCCAATCTCACACCAGTCGTAAAAATATTCCCTGTGTTTCCGGAATAACGGAAGGAATATGCGGTACAATTCGTAAAATTCGAACAGGCCAGGAAGGTGGTAAAGGGTTTTTGGTTTTTGTGTATTACTCATATATTAATTGTCACCTGCTTTAAATTGTCAAGTATTTCTATGACTAATAATAACATAAATCCGTATTAGATATTGATAAAATATTGGTTTATCTGGTGCCTTTTGGTTTGGAATGCTGTATTTTATAATAACAAGGAATCAGTAAAGAACATGAACCAAACCATGCAAGCGGACTGGCAATACAGACTGCGAAATATCCCCATATAGCAGAGAGAACTAAGGTCGCAGTCAGACGCATAAAAAGCTCAATCATACAGCCCATAAATGGTGCCAAACTATTATTCATACTTTGGACAGCGGCCCGATAAATGCTCAACAGTCCCAAGAGAAAATAAAATGGTGCAATGACCGTCAGGTAGCTGTCTGAATAATGATAGATGTCAGGGGACGGATTGGAAAGAAACAGTCTTACAATGGAATGTCTGAGAACAAGAATTCCTGCACACATCATAAGATTGAAACATTCGGTCTGAATCAGACACGCCCGTACACCCTGGTGGATACGTTCTTTATTACCGGCACCAAAATTCTGTGCAACATAAGTGGAAATTGCAGTAATCATGGCATTATTTATGAGCACTGAGATTTGATCAACTTTTGTCGCGGCAGTGTATCCGGCAACAGCGGAAGTTCCCAGGGAGTTGACGACTACCTGCATGGCAAGCTGTCCGATGCACATAACAGACATTTGAAAACCCATTTGAAAACCAAGTTTTAAATGTTGAAGCAGAGGGTGTCTCAAACAGTCAAAATACGTTTTATGCAGGTGCAGGACAGGATATTTTTTTAATCCAACAATCAGGCAGAGAAGACCAGACAGAAGCTGGGAGATAATGGTGGCCCAGGCAGCACCGGCAACGCCGATGTGGAAAGAAAGGATAAAAAGCAGGTCTAAAACAATGTTTAACAGAGAAGAAAAGACTAAAAAGTAAAGTGGTGTTTTACTGTCTCCCAGGGCGCGGAGCATATTAGAAATCAAATTGTAAAAAATGGTCGCACCAGTACCAAGAAGTACGATGAACATATAAACATATGCCTGCCGGGAAATGCTGGATGGAATTTTCATGATTTTGATAAGCTGGTGTGAGAAAAAACAGCAGACAATTGTCAGCAAAACGGTGAATATAACACTCAGGATAGCTGAAGAAGCGATGCTTTTCTGCATACCGGCAGTATCTTTTGCACCATAGCGTTGCCCGAGGCAGATTCCAAATCCGCTTGTCAGACCGTTAATAAAACATAACACGAAATATATGATCATACTGGAAGAACCGACGGCGGCAAGTGCATTTGTGCCAAGTGTTTTTCCAACAATAACAGAATCGGCAAGAGTATAAAATAATTGAAATAAATTTCCGATAATAACAGGTATGGCAAATGTCAGCAATGACCGAAAAGGATTACCGGTTGTTAAATTTGAATTTTTTGAATGGAACATGAGAATCTCCTTTTTTGTATTATTGTGTATATTTAAAACATATTGTATTATATCAGCGTAATAAAGATAAAAAATCGTATATTTAAGCCATATTATAGTACTATATCGTCTTTTAAAAAGAGGTGGGAAATTATGAAAAATGTAAATACAAATACAGAATTGAAAGAGATAAGAAAACATGGTGTTCCGGAATTTCCGCTGGAGTTCAATATAGATGATACAAGAGATTATTACAATAATGATATTAACTGGCACTGGCACAGGGAATTTGAACTGGTTTATATTTTAGAAGGGTGCATTACCTGTCACATTACTCAGAAGACATACAGACTTCGGCAGGGAGAAGGAATTTTAATTAATAGCAGTGTACTGCATCGGTTTACCTCAGAGAATTATGGAATTATAGCAGATATTATATTTTTGTCGGATTTTCTTGCAACGGATGAAAGTCGTATTTATCAAAAATACATTATGCCACTGGAAAAATCTATACTTCCTTGTGTTGTGTTCACAGAAGAATGGGAGAAAGAATTATTGATTCTTTTGAAGGAACTATTTACAAGATTAAAAGAACCAGAATGGAATGAGTTGTGGATCAGGAATCAAGTGAGCCAGATATGGATGATTATGATGGAACATTTAGAACGTGAACAGCTTATACAAAAAGCGAATAATAGTTTAACATATTGTGAAAAGAGATTGCAGGTTATGATTCAATACATTCAGGAACATTATGCAGATCCTGTAACACTGGATGCTATTGCAAATGTGGCAAATATCAGTAAAACTACGGCTTTACGCTATTTTCAGAAGAATATAGGAATCTCACCGGTAGAATATCTTATTCAATACCGTATCAATATAGCATGCAGGTTATTGAGAAAAACTTCTGAGAAAATAGCTTACATCTCTGTATGTGTCGGGTATGAGAATGTCAGCTATTTTAACAGAATATTTAAGAAATATATTGGAAGTACTCCGCAGCAGTACAGAGCGGAGCATGGAATATTATCTGAAGATGAGTCTGTGAAAACAAATGTGGAAATGTAATTTCGTTAGTTTGTCTTTATAGTATATTTTTTATTTATGTCAATGTTTTACATGCATTTCACTTGCATTATCCACATACACGTGTATAATGAATCTTGTTCGGTATTTTTGAAAAAAAAGTATAGTAATAGAAAACTTTTGAAAATGTGGAGGTGAAAGCGTGGATATCGGAAAGAAGCTGAGGGAGCTTAGAAAGCAGAACGATCTGACATTGGAAGATCTGGCTTCGCGCAGTGAGCTTACGAAAGGATTTCTGTCGCAGGTGGAGCGTAACTTAACGGCACCGAGTATTGCAACACTGGAGGACATTCTGGAAGCACTTGGAAGTAACCTGTCGGAATTCTTTCATGAAGAGGAAGAAAAGCAGATCGTATTCGGGGTGGATGATTTCTTCGTAGACGAGAAAGAAGATTATCAGGTGGAATGGATCATTCCGAATGCCCAGAAGAACCAGATGGAGCCGATCCTTATGACACTCTATCCGCATAAAAAGAGC
>UMKA01038748.1_pt1 | contig 16195 bp, 16 predicted proteins | sample 1966211 | NCBI WGS metagenome assembly UMKA01 (sample SAMEA4836165, study PRJEB28245) | human gut metagenome | biome: gut microbiome; material: fecal sample | place: Denmark | collected 2008
ACTCAAACCCGCGTTCTCGGACGGTCTGGGGGGGGATTTGAGAGACCTTTACAGCCTTTGATTTATACGACCAACCGTGCAAAAAACATTAAAATAATTAACAAAGCGGAACTATGTAAATCCGTCATCTTCAATGGTAAAGAATATATCCAAACCGGCATGGAAAGTGGACCAATTACCATCTACGGATGGTCCTTCAACGAAGTTTATATCACCTTCAAGGATGATATTACCGACTTCTCCGAAGCCTTCGATGGTTGCGATGCTCTGACAGAAATTCCCGAGAATCTCTTTGCAAATTGCCCGAAGGTGAACACCTTCTTCCAAACCTTCGCTCTTTGCAAGTCTTTGAAATCAATTCCGACCGGTCTCTTTGCCCATAACCCAGAGGTCACTGACTTCTCCGGCACCTTCATGGATTGCTCGACATTGAAGTCAATTCCCGAGAATCTCTTTGCAAATTGTCCGAAAGTGACCGACTTCTCTGAAACCTTCGATGGTTGCGCGAAATTGACATCCATTCCCGAAAATCTTTTTGCAAACTGCCCGAAAGTCACCACCTTTGGGCGTCATTCAAGGGCTTATATTTCAGGAGCCTTCAGTAATTGCACATCCTTGACTACCATTCCCGAGAAACTCTTTGCCCATAACACGGAAGTAACCGACTTTGAAAGGACCTTCTCTGGTTGCTCGGCTTTGAAATCCATCCCGGAGAATCTCTTCGCAAATTGCCCGAAAGCAACCGACTTTTCCTTCACCTTCGCTGAATGTAGATCTCTGACCTCCATTCCCGAGAATCTCTTTGCGAATAATCCGAAAGTAACCTCCTTCTACGGCACCTTCGAAGGTTGCTCGGCATTGAAGTCAATTCCCGAGAATTTCTTTGCGAACAACCCAGAGGTCACCGACTTCGGTAGTACCTTCTCTGGTTGCTCGGCATTGGAATCCATTCCGGAGAATCTATTCACAAATAACCCAGCAGTAACCTCCTTCGCCTACACCTTCGCTCTTTGCAATTCATTGTCTGCTATTCCGGAGAAGCTATTCGCCCATAACCCAGAGGTCACTGACTTCTCCGGCACCTTCTCTGGTTGTGAGGCATTGAAGTCTATTCCCGAGAATCTCTTTGCGAACAACCCAGAGGTCACCAACTTCGCCTACACCTTTGGTGGTTGCACGTCATTGACTACTATTCCCGAGAAACTCTTTGCAAACAACCCGTCAGCCGCATATTTTTGTGGTATGTATTCATACGAAACCGGCACCTTTCAAGGTTGCACATCCTTGCAATCCATTCCCGAGAATCTCTTTGCGAACAACCCAGAGGTGACCAACTTCTCCGGCACCTTTTGGAAATGCTCGGCATTGAAGTCAATTCCAGAGAATCTCTTTGCGAGCAATCCGAAAGTCACCTCCTTCAATGGCACCTTCTATGGTTGTTCGGCTTTGACGGCTATTCCGGAAGGATTATTTGCCAACAATCCGAAAGTCATCAGTTTGTATCGGACCTTCGAAGGTTGCAAGTCATTGAAATCCATTCCAGAGCAATTGTTCGCAAATAATACGGAGGTGACCAACTTCTCCGGCACCTTCGCTGAAGGTACAGCTCTGATTTCCATTCCTGCCGGTCTCTTTGACAACAACCGAAAGGTAAGCGACTTCTCCTACACCTTCTATGGTTGCTCGGCTCTCACTGGTGAGAGTCCTTATACGATGATTGGCGATCAAAAGGTACATATCTATGAACGCAATAACTATCTCTATATTTTTTCGAAAATAGAAAATAGAACCGGCACCTTCTCTGGTTGCAACGGCCTAACAGACTTACAATCAAATTCTATCTGATTGGAAATAATAATATACTTCTCCCAATGGCAGCTCTCTGCCATTGGGAGTCTTACTTTATAACTTTAATCATACCCAATAAAGAACCATTCTCTACATTGTTTTTATTCCCTTTATTATATACCTTTGCAACCCGATAAAAACAGAACGAGATGAATGAATTAACAAGAGAAGAAGCTTTGCAAATTGCAGCAATGTACGGCTTAACAAGCGAAATTAAATATGCAATTGGCTGTGGCCAATCACCCGAACAGGCATTAAGAGACTGGGATTTATTTAAAGAAGACGAAATCGAAAGAATCTCCGAAAGTGAAGATGAAAAGGCTCCAGTAAAAGCCATCCAAGATTCAGCACCTGAAAGTGAAGTTGAAATAATATACAGAGAAGAGAGATACACAGAGCCGAACGAGGAAACAAAGGAGGCTATTGCAGAAGCTCGTGCAGACAAAAACTTGAAGAAAGTTGATATGAGCAGCTTTGAAAATTTCATCAAATCTTGTAGTGAAGACTTGAAGCGATACAAAACTGACAATACCATATCCGAAGAGGACAGTTTGACCACGCGCATTTGCAAGGGATTGCAACAGGTGAAGCTGATTGAAGAAGGTGAACTTCCAAGTAGAACCATAGAAGACCTTCTCGATGAGCTTTGAAATCATTTCGACACCTGACTTTGTCCGTTCAGCGCAACCACCATCTTGCACAATCCGTAGGGGACGCATCCTGCTTAAATACAAGTGCCGCTGGTATGGTGTGAACCTCATAAAGATAGACCGTTTTGCCCATGCGATGGCGGACAGCCCCCTCGGAGGGGGTGCGCGGTTTTTGAAGAGTTTTTCGTGCGTGTACACAAATGTGTACGTAAATTTACTATTGTGCTGAAAAAGAATTATCTTTGCAGCAAAATTAAAAGTTGTGATTATGAAAGCATTATCAGTTAGAGAATACCGCAATAATCTTGCGGCTTCATTTACCAGAGCGAGCAACGGAGAACCGGTTCTTATTCGCAGAAAGAACGAGATTTACGTACTTGTCAATGTAGGCAGGGAAGACCTCATACTTACCCCGGAGCTGCAAGCGAGGATAGAAGAGGCAATGGCAGAAATCAAGGCTGGAAATTGTACCACACTTAGAAGCCATGAGGATATTGACGCTTATTTTGAAGCTTTATGACATACACCATAATAGTTTCAAAAAGGTCGGATAAGGTAATCTCCAAATGGAAAAAGTCAAGCCCAAACCTGTTCAAGAAGTGCAAGGACATATTTGCGCTGTAAACCAAATATATAAATTGTTATGCAGATAGTTACAACACGTGAATTTCGTGCCAATCAGAAGAAATACTTCGAAATGGCGGAAAAGGAAACTATTTTTGTTTCTCGCCGGAATGCTGCTCCTATCGTTGTGTATGCGGCTACGGAAGAGGACTTTCCTTCCCGAGAGGAATTAATGGCAATCCAGAGAGGAATTGAGGATATCAAGGCCGGACGGACTTTTAAAATGGGAAAGGGTGAATCATTGGATGACTTCTTGAATCGTATAGAAGTAGAATGCAATGTATGAGGTGAACTACCGTTAAACTAAAGATTTAGCGGTAGTTCACTATCTTTGCACCGAACCTAAAAACAATAGATTTATGGCAACATTCAACTACACAACAAGAGAATTTAGGGAAAAGCAGGCTTTGATTTTGGATAAGGTTGATGCTGGTGAGGATATTATTATTCACAGAGGTATCAAAAAGTCCTATATGCTTGTTCCGGTTCACAAGGAAGATTACACAATCAGTGAAGAGTTCAGAGAGAAGATTGCCAAGGCAAGGGAAGATTACAAGGCCGGGAAAGGTGTAACTTGCAAGACTATTGAGCAGTCTATGTCTTTACTTGAATCGTTATAGTCCATGTATAGCGTTACATACACATTTACGAAATCTATGAAGAAGCCGTGAATGTGTTTGTAAATTCCGCATCGTATTCGTTTTATTGTTATTAGTTCAAAAATTTCCACAAAGTTAGATACTGAATAAAGTAAAATCAGAATCCTTTAAAAAGGACAATCATCAACTTCTTCCACTTTTGAATTATGTTTTTGTGTATCAACAGTTTCCAATGCTTCATGACTATCACTTTTTTCGCTTGACATTTCCCATGCTTCACCTCGATAGTGTTTCATGGCTTCTTCATCAAGCATGAAATTATCCAAATTAGTCAAAGCCCATGTAATATAATCTCTATCAGCATCTATTACTTCATGTATATTATATCCTTTGTATTTTCCGAAATTAAATACCTTTGTTGGGAAAAGCTGTTTCCGTGAAATTTTTAATATATAGGCACTTTCTATAGCAACGTAATCTAACAGGCTTTTTAGTTCTACATCATTGATAATGCCATCAAGGAGTTTTTTAGCCAATTCAAGTGTTCTACTAAAACCTTGTGTTCTTTTCTTCTCAAAAGATTTGTTCTCAATGATTTGTTGTATAATCTCCTGGGCAGTTGAATCCTTTTTATGAATAATGGTTCTATCTTGGACGTTTTTCCAATTTTGATAATTTGATTCATACATAGTAGCCACCTTGAAATTACTATACCTTTCTTTATATTTCACACCACAATATTTCCATCCTTCAGGCCTATTGCTGAAGTCTTCCGGATATGCGTACAGGTTGACAATTTTATCCCACTGCCAGCTACACTGTTCGGGAGAATGCGTATTTACCCAAAAGAGAGGATCATTATAAAACTCTTCAAACACCTGTTCTTCCTCATCTTGTAGAGAGTCGCAACACTCCTGACACATATAGAACTTAGAAAATGAAATTCCTTTGGGCTTGTACATTTTAATATAGTTCTCAAACTCTGCACATCCGGCGGTATGTTGTGGATATTTTGTTTCGCACAAATCTTGATAATTGAAATCAGTTCGAATAAAAGAAATAAACTTCGCTTTAGAAAAACTAATTTCAAACTCTTTTCCGCACAAAGGGCAAGTAAAAACGATGAATAGCGAATACCTCTTTTGGGGGTCGAAAGGTGGAAATTCCGACAACAATATATCCCTGTCAGCTTTTGTTACTTTGCGAAGAAATTTGTACGCATCGTAGGAAATCCTGTTATTGGGATAAAATATAGGTTTGCGGTTCTTTATTGCTTCCTGAATTTCTTCTACTGTTACCATGATTTTATGTTTGAATTTCTTCTACTTCTCAATGTCAAGCAAGTTCTCAAATCTGCTTTCAAGATCATTTATCCTTGCTTCCATTTCATGAATTTCTCTATCCAATTTATCCTTCTTCAGCAGAAGATGTGTAACTTCTCTGACTAAATCAAGTTTGTATTCATACAATGACCGATGCTTGGCTTTTGTCTCGACCGTGTTATTTCCACGTTTCAATCCCCACTTTCTGTTGACCTCTCTTTCCAGTTCAGAATGAAGTTTAGTCATGTTAAAAGATTCCTCTTTCATATTCTGTCCGAAAACAGTTCTCCATGAAATTTGATTCTTCTCTGCATCTACCGGAACCAAGGTACAATGGATATGTGGGTTCATTTCATCTAAGTGAACATAGAAGCTCATGATGTTTTCTTCACCATATTTTTTAGCCATGAAACTATATATATCTTTAGCCCATTCTTCGATGTATTTACAGCGTGTTATCCCGGAATTATCTGCGCCTTTGGTCAAATCCACCCTTTGGTCTCCAAAGGCCAATTCGTGCATTCGTTCGCGGTTTCCACCAAAAATGAACTGCGCAACAGTTCGTCTTTTCATTACGGCTTTTGGGTTTGCATTCGGGTCCTTAATACCTCGTGCTGCCAAATTTTCTGCCATCTTTTGAGCAATACTTTTGGACTTATCAATAGGCTGCACCACCCCACCTTTGGTTACTTCAAAGTTGAGTGAAGCCCGGGTTGGATCATAGTTGGCCAAGCTGTCTTTGGCCTTGTTCTTCCATTGTTCGTCCGACCAATTTCTCTGCTGGTCATTGCTTTCCATTTGGCTGATGCCAGAGGTTGTGGATCTCATATCCATTACTTGTTTTCTTCCTGTCATATTATAATTTTTTGGTTCAATACAGACAAGTAAAACTTCCATACAAATTTAGCAAGAAATAATATAATAGAAAGCTAACACAAAGGATAAAAATATCTGTCTATATTTTTAAGGATAATACTATTCTGAATAAGTTATAGAAATAAATGGATTCTTATATGTAAAAATATACAAACCATTATTCCTAATACCATCATCTATTATAGTCTTCAATATGAATTAAATGCCAGTAAGCAGACCGTGTAATTATTCCTCCTGCCAAAGACTATGAAAATGTAACACAATCATGTTTGCAATATGAAATCCCTCTCTCTACTTAATTCTTACGGTTCTAAATTCTTTCTATTCCATATCTTAAATACACTTATGCCCTATGTTTAATTACGCATAATTTACCCCCTGAAAAATCAATTATCCCAAAGTCGATTTATATCAAATTACTGCCAATATATAAGTAATATCAGCAATACTATATATATTGTAAATAAGGTATTACTGATATTACATTTCTTGATTCAATACAATAAAAACAAGGGAATGAAATAATAAGTATTACCGAGTAATATTGTATTATCTACCACGACTACGCTTCCTATTTGCAGGCTTTACCATAGCTGTAGCATGAGCCAAACACTTCCTCCACCATCTATCATCATCATCGTCTTTATCACGTCCCCATCCAGAGGTTGACCCACCTCCACCACCACCACAAGACACTGCATAATCAGTAGCTAATTGTATATATCCTCTCGCGAGCATTACAGCACAATTCAAAATCTCCGCACTTTTTTCAAAAAGTAGAGTAAAATCACTATCCTCTAATATATCTCGCTGTTCAGGCGTTAATGTTGGCAGTATAGGCTGCATAGCAGACAGCATCATACCATTAAACTGACCAATCATATTCCGCTGAATATCAGCAATCTTTTCCTCCTCAGACTTCATAACATCCCTTTCAAGGTTTGTATGTTCCTTCTTTATTTCCTCCAACTTTTCATTAGCATCAAGTAATACCTTCTTGGTATTCTCCAACATTTGATGTCTCTCGGCCAATTTTTCATCTACTCCCTTCATTTCTTCTCTGAGCGCAGCCATTTTCTGACCCAGCTCCTCATTATTTACACCTTCTTGGCCGAACTGTTTGGCTATTAAATCAATCTGTTTTTGGATGTCTTCTTTTCGATTCTGAAGGTTTTCAATCATAGTTGAAAGACCCTTCAATTTGATTTCATTTCGATGGATTTGCTTTATGAGTTCCTGTTTGGTCTGCTGAAGATTCGTGACTTCTCTTACCAAGTCGCGCTTATATTCTTCCGTAGATCTATGCCGAGCTTTGGTTTCAGACATGTTGCTTCCACGCTCCAACCCCCACTTTCTATTGACCTCTCGTTCAAGTTCAGAATGGAGCCTTGTCATATTGAAAGATTCCTCTTTCATGTTCTTCCCAAAAACTGAAGTCCACGAGATTCTATTCTTAACAGGATCCACCGGAACCAAGGAACAATGGATATGTGGATTCATTTCATCCAAGTGAACATAGAAGCCCATGATGTTCTCCTCACCATACTTTTTTGACATAAATTCATAAACGTCTTTGGCCCATCCTTCTATATCCTTACACCGAGAAATACCGGAATTGTCTGCTCCTTTGGTGAGATCCACCCTTTGGTCTCCGAAAGCAAGTTCGTGCATTCGTTCACGGTTTCCACCAAAAATGAACTGTGCAACAGTCCTTCTTTTCATCACAGCATTAGGGTTGACATTAGGGTCTTTGATGCCTCGTGCGGCCAAGTTGTCGGCCATCTTTTGCGCGATACTTTTGGACTTATCAATGGGCTGCACCACCCCACCCTTTACTACTTCAAAGTTGAGAGCAGCTCTGGTTGGGTCATAGTTGGCCAAGCTGTCTTCGGCCTTATTTTTCCATTGTTCGTCTGACCAATTTCTTTGCTGTTCATTGCTCTCCATTTGGCTGATGCCGGATGTTGTGGATCTCATATCCATCACTTGTTTTCTTCCTGCCATATCATTTATTTTTTTTAATTCCCTATAATTCCCTACCAGAGCTTGCTCCCCGAAGGAACTCTTTAGAGTGGTAGCCTAATCGTGGTTTTGCAAAAACCTCTAATTAGGCTTAGAGGTTTTGAAACCTCCCCCTGCGCGTAAGCCGACTAACGTCATGGATGGGGAGCAAGCTCTTCGCCTCGATAGCTGCGCGATGCCGGGCTGCAAACCGAAAGGAGATGTGAAATCAAGGGATAACATAACTACAGAACGAGGTTAGCGCACGAGGATTTGCCGACTGAAAAAATGAGGGTGTTGCCTTCTTTGTGCAGCGTAATGGCTGACAGATTTACGAGTTCGTGAAGGAAGTCTCTGACGGTAGGTTTGGACCAGTTCCATTCCTGTGCAAGTCGCTCCAAAGAATGCACTCTGTATTCCGGTCTTGTATTCATGCGCCCTGACGTTCCGTAAGAAAGCTGGCCCTTTTGTATGTTTTCTATGATCCACATAAAAGCGTCATAACGTGAAAGACGATGGTTGCCTTTTGTCTTTAGGCAGTTAATTAAATCTTTGCCCAAAGCTATCCATGTTATTGTGGAATCTAACTGAGTAGATGTTGTTGTTTCCATAATTAGTTTGTTTCTCGAATATGTTTATTTTTGTTTCCCTCTTTTAAATTCTCTTCATCAATCTTATCCAAAGTTTCTTCTATTATTTCAGACATCTTCGGGGAAAAATATCCTTTGGATTTCCATTTCTTCGTCTTGGGAGGGAACAGACAGGCGAACATTATGATGAAGGCCAAGGTTGCCGAACAGGAAAACATTTGAGGAACGTAAGCTAAGCCAATCGCGACGAGCGACAATAAGACAATCGCGAATTCAGATTTGCGCACTTGCATCAGGATCTTCATATTCTTCTTTGACATGAAGCAAAAGAAAACATAAAGGGAAGATATAAGCAATCCTTTTTCCAACGGATGGATCGAGTAATAAACCATGTGGAATACGCATACCAAAACGCCCAAGAGTGACGATAGAAAAAGCCGAGCCTTTTCCGAATACATCATCCGCACAGTGAAACGGACGGATTTCTTTTTGCCATAAAACCTATATGGGATTATGACAAGACTGGCAAGTATCAGCAATAAAAAAATATGGTTCAAAATCATAGGCAATGAATCATTATTTGAAATAAGTTATTATCTAAACCAAAATGAATATATGCAAGTCCTTTATTCAAGGAACAGTATTATATTTTTTGTCTGAGAAGGTATATACATATAGCTGATTAGAGCAGAACAATATAGCTTTTTGAATTTAAAAGCAAGGTCCATTCATACAAGTAATACAATATGAAAAAAGGGATAAAAAATATCCGAACGCGAACTTTTCTACTTCTTTGTAATATGAGTAATACGAGTAATACAAAATTCATAAATTAGACGTTGAATCAGAATAGAGCATCTTTAAATTCAGAATTTTGAATGTGCAACGTCTGATTACACATTCGACATCATAAACCGTCAACGAGCCATCTTCTACCCTTTGGGAGAAATTTTTATCACGTCTTGAAATTTTCAAAATCACTTTTTCTATATCTCTCTCGAATATGTACCAAACCTTATTCTTCCTCTTCTCACAAATATATTCGATACGAAGAACCCGGTTTTTCACCTTAATAATTCGCCCATTGATGATTTCACAATATTCACGCAATTCATTAGGGATCCGGGCTTCATATCGTCTGCTATGTTGGTTAATAGTTATTGCAATATTTTCAAGAATATTATTCTGCATAATTTAGCTTACAAAACATAGACAACAAATCTTTTCGTTCGATTCCTGCGACTATTTCGAAATCTTCTTCATGAGCTTTTATGTCAGTTTCCAAATCTTCTTCCCAAAGTTCCATGCTATCAAAGATGGTAACAATGATTGATTCAACATATACATTCTTGTTACTCTGGAAATTGATTTTAAACATCAAATGACCATCATGCGGATTTGTAAAATAGCAAGCGTGATGAGTTGAATTATTGGTTGCATGGTACAAGATCTTCATGTCCCAGTTGTCATCCATCAAATCCATCACATAGCCAATTGGAAAAGCTTCTTTGAGCTTAAAGAACAAGACGGCAGAATCTTCTGTAATGTCCGTTTCCATCTGCTCTTTGTCTATCAATGACGGCCATGTGAGAGGAGCTAATGCCATGAACTTTCTAACTTCTTTTTGTAACATAATGCTAAAAATTTAAAACGATAATACATACAATTTCAACAGTTGCTGGGGGAGTAAATAGTTAAGCGATTGCAGATTCATATCGAAGGCTTCAGCAAAATTTTTCGACTTAGAAAGGAGGGAAGAAATTTCGCGAAGATTACTCTTTTCTCCTTCGGTCAATGTAGCAATCGTCAAGTTGTCAATGCTGATATACGGTTGGATAATCATCCACAAGTAAGCGTTCTTCTGAGCCGAATTTTTCATAGGCAAATGATTAAGATTGTCTATACATCGCAAAGAGTTCTGTAACAATCTTCTGGAGGTTCTCATAGACATGATTGCTATTGCCTCACGCGGATTTATTTTTTGAACAGAAGCAGCCACGAAAATTTTAGCACAGACTTTTTCGGTCATATAGGTAATATCCGAGAGAGAATCATTACCCATTTCATAGAGGTGCAAAAGAAAGCCTCTGAAGCAATAGTCTTCCTGCCGTATAAATTTCAGCAGATCATCTTTACTGGAGAAACCATGCGTATTGGCATCTTGTAAGAAGTTGCGGTATTGCTGCAAGACCTTCTTTTTGTTTGAAGGCTTGACCTGTACAGAATTAAGGGAAGAGAAGAAAGGTTCGTTTTCGCGAACAGCTGCCAACAAGGTTTCATCTTTTACAAATGGAGAAGTTAGCTCTTTGATCTTCATCACATCACCATAAGTATAACGCCAAGTTTCTGATAAGCGTAACAATTGATGCTTGACAGAATCCTTAATAGCTATGTACTTGCCAGCTATCAGCATATCTTTTATTAAGAGAGAATCCTTAGCGAGAAATTTTCTCACCGTATCGTTAACCTCCTGCCACTTTAGTAACGTGTTACCGTAATCGTTCGTATTGGAATGCTTCATTTCTTTCAATTTCGTATGAAATGACTGATAACACTCAATAGCATCTTCCGGCTTTTTAAACGCATAATCACCGGATTTACCGCTACAACCTACAAGAGCTGGCAATACAAGAATCGCTATGGTAGCAATTCCCCCATTGCATCTTTTGCATCTAAAATTGAATTTGATTTTCTTCATATAAGATTAGAATTTGTAAAACGATGGGTCAAAGATAGCTATATTACCTTATTTAATTGATATTTTTCCCCATTTTTTTGGGTTTTTGGTTTTATGCATCTACTAAATAGAACCAATAAAGTATAATATTACTCATCTATTTGTTTGTGTGCGTTTTAAATGTTAATTTTGCAGCAGATAAAAACACGATTATGAAACTTATTGCATACGGAAATATTGCCCAACATAATGAGGACAAAGAACTAATTGTTGATACATTGAGAAAGATGAATTGTCCTGTTTTTATCGAAACCGAGATTGACAACAGGAGGGAAAAATGGACGGAGTTCATTGACCTTCTTCAAGAGGGTGACACAGCAATCATTTACTCCTTTTCCAACACCTTTGTCAATTACCACGATATGATCTTCTTTTTAAAGTTTTGCTTCACGCAAAATATTAGGATTATATCACTGGCCGACAAACTCGATACGCAGGACATTCTATTTCCCGAAAGTAATACCAGGGATGTTTTGCTGCTTATATGCAGAATGTTTCTTCGAAAAAAGAAAAACATAGATAATCTCGAAGCAGAATATTCTCAAAGTAAAAGTGAGGAGAAATTAAAAAGATATATGTTAGTCATCAACATGTACAGTTCCGGATATAGCATCAAGGATATAATGACTAAAACCGGGTACAGAGGGAAGAGTAATATATATCGGATTTTAAAGATGTACGATATAGACGTGTACTATCCTCAGAAAAAAAGGAACACAAATCACACAAAGTAATCATATAGTATGAACATAAAAGCATTGGGTAAAAGGAATATCATCGTTGCAGCCTTATGTATGGTCACATCCTCCGGCTTTGCGCAAAACAGGCAAATGATTGATTTTTCCCAAGATTCAATCGTACAGCAACCCCCTCACACATTTCTGCTGAAAACAAACCTTTTAGCAGATGCTTTGGGATGCCCCAGTCTTGGATTGGAGTGGCAATGGAATGAAAAATGGGGTTTAGCTGCCGATTATACGTTCGGATGGATGGTAACTACCAGAGATTTGAACTACCACAGTCTCCATTTTCTGCACACAGAAATTAGATGGTACCCATTCAAGGCACGCAAGGTTGCACCTGAAGCATTAAAGCGCACGCACCATTTTGGCATTTACGGAATGCTGTCAACCTATGACTTTCTCTATAAAGGGAAAGGCTATCAAGCCAAACCTTGGACTGATACTTGGGGAGTTGGTTTGAGTTATGGTTGGCGATGGAATCTTAATAAGTGGTGGAGTTTAGATTTCACAGTCGGAGCCGGTTATACATCCACTCGCCACACACTCTATGAAAGATACCGCGATTGGTATGTTCGTACCGGATATGACAAGCGTGACTGGTTCGGACTAAGTAAAGCAGAAGTATCATTGGTATGGAACCTCAATACCCTGAGACATGGCAAAAAGAAGTAGTTTAAAAATATTGCGGACCTGTACCGCCCTCTTATTCATAACACTCCTCTCGTCTTGTGAATATGTAGATTTCTACGATCAATATGAACGAGCTGATGTTGATGTTGTCTATGAATGGGATAATGTAGTAGACAAGCCAAAAGCTATGAGATTGGCTTTATACCCTGCCGATGTTCTTACTTCGGACAAAGTTCGACAAGGCTATATGCTCTATGACCTTTATAGTGATGGCCGGACTATAAGCTTACCGGTTGGAAAATATCATGTTTCGACATGGAACACTGACGTAACACATACTTATTTCCAAAACCTTTCAAATTGTGATAAGCTTTCCGTTACAACCACTCCACTTAAAACAGAGAAGGACGAACGGCCACCTGTAATTGATAGCATCTTCGGCCATAAAACCATTCTGTATTCTCCTGAGTACTTAGTCCGCAAGAACATGGAGTTATTTACCGTAGAAGCAGATAAGGAACATCAAAGACTGGTCTTGCGACCGGACAGCATGTTGAGTTTGGTTGATGTAGAAATAAAGGGATTAAAAAGTTTGGCTCTCGCTACGAAAGTAAGCGCAGCCATTGGTGTAATACCCGGAACAGGATATATAGCTGACACAACCAAAACAGATAATCCAGCAGTTTGGATGTTCGATTGTTCAGCAGATGTCTCTAAAGGTCAAATTAACGGATCATTTTTCGCCTTTGATTTAAGTAAATCCACTTGTGGCGTTCCTGATAACCTTTGTGTTTTCATTTGGACTCCTTCAGGCAATATATATATACCCTTAAAAATCAGCATTCCAAAGGAACAGTTAGACGATCGTTTTATCCACATTAAACTTCAAGTGAACATCGACCTGAAAGACTATGTAACCAAACAAGACGGTTTTGAAGTAGAAGTCGATGATTGGACGGATGTGGAAATCGATATTCCAATGTAAAACAATTCTATTTGATAGAACAATAAATTAACCATTTAATTTTCAAACAAAGATGAAGAACAAACTTCAAATGAGCTGCATGGCTATGTTAGCTGCAGCAACAATGAGTGGCAGCTTTAGCAGCTGTTCAAATGACGATTTAGCTGATGCTAATAGTAACAAACTCCCCGGCAATGCGATTGCGTTCAACGTAACCCAACAGGGCGCATTAAGCCGTGGAACGGAAACAAACTCTGGTAATTTCCAGAACCGTATTCAAGACTTTCAGGTGTGGGCCTATTTTGATAAGTCTGCTACCGGAACCGGTGTAACCCCCGGTGGCCTTTATGTCGGTGATAGCCACACAATCGGAACAAAGGTCAATGGCGATAGCAATGGCGCATGGAGCTACGATGATGTGACGAAACAGCAGTACTGGCCGGCTACTACTGCTCCATTGAACTTCCAGGCCATTACACCGTATGCTCACAGTTCATTCACGATTGAGAACACTCCCGATGTAGCAGACCCCAAGTTAGCCCACGTTACGGCCAACGTAACTGTACCCACTACGGTAACAGACCAGCAGGACATCATGTTTGCCAAGGCAGATGGTCAAACGCGAGAAACGAACTCTCAGACGGTAGGCTTGAACTTCCAGCATGGTATGAGCCAAGTGGTGTTCAGCGGTAAGTTGGCCTCTGACAAGATTGAAGCCACCGTACACGGCATTGAAATCCACAACCTCCACAATACCGGTAAGGTAGGTTACATGGGTAGCAATGCCGAACTTCAGGCAAGTGTAAGCGGTGATGCTTCAACTACCTTTGCAGCAGGATTAGTAGAAAGCGCAGTTGTAAATAGCACTTCAGAAGTAAAAGTACTGACCGCAGCAGACGGAGCATTATTTATGCTTCCTCAGACGGTAGCGAAGTGGACCACTACTGCTAAGAATCCTGTACCTACCACTGAAGCAGACAAGAACCACAACAGCTACCTGAAGGTTACTTGCACTATTAAAGATAAAGCAAGCAATGTAGTTCTGATTAACAACGGTGCCATTTATATTCCATTGGAAGTGAACTGGCAGCAGGGCAAGAAGTACAGCTACACTTTGATCTTCGGTAATGGTGAGAATGGCTTTACCGAAGATGGTGGTCATAACCAAGATTTGCTGCAAATCAAGTATAGCGTATCAGCAAGCGATTGGAATGCAGCTATCAATGAAGACTTAGGCATTGGCGGTGATTTCGTACAACCTAATCCCAAACCTTAACTTACAGCAATAGGCTGATTAGAGGGCGTGTTGCAATAAACCAAAGCAGCACGTCCTCTTTTAACTTTTAAAATCATGATTGAACAATTTATATAAAAGTTCACGTCATAACTCTCCTATCATTGAATTTAAAAAAATCAACTTAGTATATGATGAAAAGTAAATTTAGAATGAGCTGCCTGGCAATGTTAGCCACAGCAGCGATGAGCAGTTTAGGCAGCTGTTCAAGTGACGAGTTGTTGGATGGTACCAACACTCTCCCCGAGAATGCGATTGCGTTCAACGTGACGCAACAGGGCGCATTGAGCCGTGGCACGGAAACGAACTCTGGTAATTTTCAGAATCGTATTCAGGACTTTCAGGTATGGGCCTACTTCGACAAGTCTGCTACCGGAACCGGTGTAACCCCCGGTGGTCTTTATGTAGGTGACAGCCACACGGTGGGTACGAAGGTCAATGGAGACAGTAATGGCGCATGGAGTTATGATGACGTGACCAAGCAGCAATACTGGCCAGCTACGACAGCTCCTTTGAACTTCCAGGCTATTACACCGTATGCTCACAGTTCATTCTCGATTGAGAATACCCCTGATGTAGCAGAACCTAAGTTAGCCCACGTTACGGCCAACGTAACTGTACCCACTGCGGTAGCCGACCAGCAGGACATCATGTTTGCCAAGGCAGACGGTCAAACGAGAGAAACGAACTCTCAGACAGTAGGCTTGAACTTCCAGCATGGTATGAGCCAAGTGGTGTTCAGCGGTAAGTTGGCTTCTGATAAGATTGAAGCCACGGTACACGGCATTGAAATCCACAACCTCCATAATACCGGTAAGGTAGGCTACATGGGAACGAATGCAGAGCTGCAAGCACAGACCACAGGCGAAGCAGCCACTACCTTTGCAGCCGGACTGGTGGATAACCCAGTAGTAAATAGCAGTTCTCAGGCCACTGTACTGAGCGCAGCAGACGGAGCTTTGTTCATGCTTCCTCAGACGGTAGCGAAATGGACCACTACTGCCAAGAACCCGGTGCCCACGAGTGAAGCTGATGCAAACCACAATAGCTATTTGAAAGTAACTTGCACCGTGAAGGACAAGGCAAGCGGTGTCGTATTGGTAAATAACGGCTCTATTTACATTCCATTGGAAGTGAACTGGCAGCAGGGCAAGAAGTACAGCTACACCTTGGTATTCGGGCAAGGCGAGCAGGGATTCAAACCTGACGGCAGCCATGATGACAACTTGTTGCAGATCAAGTATAGTGTATCAGCTGAGAATTGGAATGCAGCCGGTAATGAAGATTTAGGTATGGGGGAGGCTGTCCGAAAACCCG
>UMKA01008343.1_pt1 | contig 15941 bp, 10 predicted proteins | sample 1966211 | NCBI WGS metagenome assembly UMKA01 (sample SAMEA4836165, study PRJEB28245) | human gut metagenome | biome: gut microbiome; material: fecal sample | place: Denmark | collected 2008
AAATCGGTAAAATTAGGATCAATTTCAGCAGGAGCAGTATAGGTCACTCCCGCACGTTCACGCAAAGGTTTCAATGTCCTTTCCAATACATTTGGATCACATTTATCTAATTCTTCTGCAGCTTCCGCATAAGCTAACAAAGCTTCTGCATAACGAATTATCGGAAGTGAGGTCTCACCCTGGCCACTGACATAAGTTGTATCAATACTCATGCGAATATGATAACCAGTTGCATTACGTGCCGGACCACTTTCTGTTAGATAAGGAGGACGAACTTTCTGTTTATTTTCATCCGAATATTCATCCACAAACATAGCTTTTGACTTAGACTCAGGAGATGTAGACTTAAATTTACAGCCTGAATGCATAACTGTCGCTAACAAACGAGCATCACGTTCTTTAAATGTAAGATTGAAATCCTTATAAATTTCATCGTTAGGATCAATAAAGCTTCCATCAGCATTCAGATAATTATCAATCAATGATTGAGCTAAACCAGCCGCTCCACTGTTGTCCACATAACCAGCACCTAAGTTACTACTCAAATTATGAGTCACTCCATCTGCTATCGAATACTTTTTCCAAAAAACGACCTCTGTCATATCCGACAAATCTTTCGAATTAAACAAGTGTGCATAAGCATCTTCTTTAGATACAAATTTCTTATCATTATCTTTTGTATTTAAAGAAAGTCCCATAGCAAACAATTCGTCACCTAGTGTCAACACTTGTCCTAAAAGATCTGTAGATTTATCCTCTGCGGCTGCAAAATCTGTTCCCTTATGATACTTTTCCCATGTACCCTCATAAAGCGCCACTCTCATGGCCATGATGATAGCAGCTTCTTTGCAAATCCTCAAGCCTTTATACTGACTACGTGAATAAAGCAAATTCTTAGCCGTCTTCAAATCATCAATAATAAACTGTGCCACTGCCGAACGATCGCGTGGGGGAATTTGCAAACCTGCAACTGTAGCGTTTCCATCCCAAAATTTATCCATTACAGGAATACTACCAAATCTAGTTAGTAAGTAAAAATGCCAATAAGCACGGAAAAAATAAGCTTCCCCTTTCAGTGACAGCACATCCTTTGTTTCCTCTGCTTCTGGAACTTTATAATATTCAAAAAAATAATTTACATTACGTAGATTTTGGTATCCGTTCTGCCATTCGGCAGTACCTCCTCCTGTCTCCAACAGCTCTCCATTAAGACGTTTATCATAAACCTCCGCCACGATATTGTCACTATTCTTTTCTTCTCCACGGACTCCCATGTCATAAGTACCAAAAGAAGGAAGTGCTATATACAAACCATTAATATAATTGTTCACTGCACTTGCATTGGACAAGAATGTTTCACTATTGGGGGTTGTCATGGGTTCTCTATCTAGAAAATCGGAACACGCCGACATCATAACACTTGCCCCTACCGCAAATAATATATATAATTTTTTCATCATCATTATCTAATTAAAATGTAAAATCAAGTCCGAACACGAAGTTACGGTTCATCGGATATACCATACCATTACCATTTTGCTTCATCGGAGAAGTTAAACCCGGAGCCGTATTCTTAGCATCACCACCCGCCGACATATTTACCTGGTTCAGTGTTTCAGGATCAAACTGTTTCGGCAACTTTGTTATAGTAAACAAGTTGTCGCAAGTTACATACACTTTTAGATTGCTGATACCAATATGTTTCAACTGTTTTTTATTAAATGTATAAGCCACTGTTAAATTTTTCATACGCATATAAGCAGCATTTAACAAATAACGTGTCGTATTGTATCCAGTATTCACTAAAAAATCCTTATCATCTTTCCAACCAGTCAAACGAGGCAAATATCCATTTGGGTTCTCTGTACTGAAATAATCAAGATGTTCTTTAAAGTTATAGTTATTTCCACCAAACATATAGTTACTTCCAGCAATCGGGAAATCTCTTTTTGCCACACCTTGTAACAAGGTAGATACTTCGAAACCCTTATATCCAAGATTCAAATTAATACCGAAAGAATATTTAGGAGTAGTATTTCCAATAACCTGCAGATCTCCGTGGTCTGACAAAGTACCTTTACCACCATCTACTCTACCGTCACCATTAGTATCTATATATTTCAAGTCACCACGACGCCAAAGATCATTTGATTTGAACGCTGTCAGATCAACTTTTCTCAGATAATCATCAATTTCACGATTCGACAAAAAGAGATCATCAGCACGATATCCCCAAATTTCACCGAGATCCATACCTTCATAATAACCTTTATTAGCAGCCAATCCTGTATGGTTATTATAAATAATACCTTCCGGATTATTGTATTTGGTCACTACAGCCTTATAGTTAAAAACGTTGAAACCAACTCCATAACTGAAACCACATTTCAATTTATCATTCCAACTGACAGAAAGTTCCCATCCACGATTACGCAAAGTTGCATTATTCACTTTTGCACGATCTTCCGAAGCGATACCACTGATACTTGGTATTGATTCTGCCGGACCAATCATGTCACGTGTTGTACGTTGATATAAATCAGCAGTAATTGACAAACGGTTCTTAAACAACATCAAATCAAAACCTAAGTTAGCATTATCCACTTTCTCCCAAGTAATATAAGGACTAATCATTTTCGGAGTTTGTGCAATCGTACCTTTGGAAGCTGTGGAAGAAGAGATACCCGGTAATAACCAAGCATTAGTACCCTGTGCATCTAAGGGCATCTGAGCGATATAATCATATAAGCCCGCTCCATTTTGGTTTCCTAAACGACCATAAGAAACACGTACCTTCAACTGAGATACAGGCAGTGCCATTTTTTGGAAATAAGGCGTGCGAGCAATATCATAACCGGCAGAGAATGATGGGAAGAATCCCCAACGATGCCCCGCAGCAAAACGGGAAGAACCATCATAACGTCCACTGAACTCCAAAAAATAAATATTATTGTAGTTCCAATTCAAACGGGCATAAAATCCCATAGTGGACCAATGTGAACGGGCTTCACCTGCTATTACATTTCCACTGGCGTTGTCAAATGAGTAAATATCATTACTCAGCATACCATCTTTGTACATATATTCCTGTGAATCTTCTTTTAATTCCATTTGGTAGCCTGCCATTGCCTTGAAGAAGTGATCTCCCCATTGATGAGTATATGAACTCGAAACATTAGGTGATAAGTAATAATTGAACATACTCCCACGAGTATAAGATCCGAAATACATATTCTTCCAGCTAATACCAGGATAAGCAAATCCTTGTCTTTGATTAGTAGCATCACCCGGTTTAAAAGTACCCACAGGAGTTTCATACTTCTGGTTATTTTCCATTATCAGATCGTTATTTTCTATATCAAAACGGATTTTCATTTCTCCGGTGATATCCCATCCCTCCAATGGAGTTACTGTTGCAGAAAGTGACAATGCATCTGAAATACGGTTCCTCTGATAATGAGAATTTTTCAAATATAACATTTCATTCCAGCTCGGCAAATTGTATTCTGAATCAACAGGCAACTGAGTAACCTGAGTAGGACGATGGCTACCAATCTTATTATATAGAATCGTCTGATTCGCCATCGGACGTTTAATCATCTGCAAAGTAATATTATTATTCAAATTAAATCGTAACCAATTATTGGTCTTCATCTGTAATTTGGTATTCAAATTGTACTTACTCAAATCATCCTGCACTTGATCCAGCAAACCCTCTTGATAAGTATATCCCATACCAATATAGTAGTTTACCTTGTCAGAACCACCCTGTACACTTAAGTTATGAGAATGACGGATAGACTTATCTTTAAAATAATAATCAAACCAATCAGTATTGCCATACTGATTATAATAGGCTCCTGCCCAATCATCACCGGAAGTATTAGCCTCAATACCCGGAAATTCTGCTGAATAAGGATTCTGCATAAAACCTTTAATTTTTTCAATAGTTTTATCCGGAATTCTCTGTAAACCGGAAGACGCTCCACCATTATCATATTACTGATTATTATACATAGCGTATTCCAACGAGTTCATCATCTTTGGCATATTAATAGGTGAACTGAAACCAACTGTTCCACGATAGGTGACACTAGCCCTCTCCTTTTTACCACTTTTTGTGGTAACCAATACTACTCCATAAGCTGCACGTGCACCATATACAGCAGAAGCGGAAGCATCTTTCAAAACACTGATACTAGCAATATCGGCAGGATTCACATTCTGCATACTCTGCTCTACTCCATCTACCAATACGTATGGCTCTCCACCATTGATAGAACCAATACCACGAATACTAAATTTAATATCTGCACCGGTTTCACCACCGACACCACCTCCCACTGCGTCCGTAGCAAAATTTAAGCCTGCAATATTACCCTGCAAGGCACTTGTGACATCTGTAACAGGACGATTGACAATGGCATCATCTTTCAACGTAGCAACAGCTGCTGTAATCGTATTTCTTTTTTGTGTATCCATACCCACAACTACCACTTCATCCAATACTTTGGCATCTTCTTTCATCACATATTTATTTCCTTCCAATTTAGTAACCTTTACTTGCATCGAAGCGTATCCAACGTATGTAATAGAAAGTATACTTCCAACTTTTCCCTGAATTGAAAAATTACCGTCAATATCAGTAATCGTTCCTCCAGTGTTGCCTTTTACCATGACCGTTGCACCAATAATCGCCTCACCACTATCATCCACGACCTGTCCTTTTATCATCTTTTGTTGTGCTAATGCACCAAGAGGAAACAATAACAGGAGTATCAGAAAAAGAACAACCCGTCCCTGTTTTTTCACGAACTTCTTTTTTTCCATAATATTATATTTACTAATTTAGATTATACTGTTATTCTACGGCAGGATTAGCATAGTAATCAAACTCTTCTTTCACAACTTTCAACAAAGACTTATCATTTGTCACATCTACGTCCGTAGCCAAATCCCAACTCATTATTCCACCGAAACCATTCTCACACACATACTGTGTTTTTTGGCGAATTGTATTCTGACTATTGAATGTATAGTTCTTTCCATTATACATCCATTCATCCACAGAAGTGTTAGTAAGATTACCTTTATTTATCAGATCACAATAAGCAACTTGTTCACCGGCTGTTCCAGTAGTTCCATAAAAAGGTACTCCCATCACCAATTTATTTTGAGGAATTCCATATTCAACAGCAGTTTGACCGTCTGATTTGAAACGTTCGAAAGAAAAAAGAGCCGCCTGAGGTCCATAGCATTGGAAAGAGATAAAATCAACAGCAGCAATTGCTTCAGAAGTTATCTTATAAGAAACCGGATGCAAAGAAACCGTAAAAAACACATTTTTTCCTAATACGCCGCGCAGTTTTACTATGGCCTTGCTGTAATTAGTTAATTCACTAGGGGAATAAGCCCATTCAAAGTCAAGATCGACCCCATCCATATTATACTTATCCAAAACATTCTTAACATTATTAGCAAAGTTAGTGCGTGCAGTTTCATTACTAACCATCTTCAACCATTCACCACCAGCGATACCCAAACGTAGTTTTCGGTCTCCTACTTGTCCATTTAATGTGGCACGTATTTGTTCCAAACGAATGACCCAAGTATGAGAATCTTTTCCGAGCTGTGCAGAATCATCATATTTCCAATAAGCAAGTGTTTTTGTATTATTCCAAATATCAGTATCAAAAGAGATAGGATTCCTACCCAACGTACCTACTTCCAAACTGCTAACGAATGTCTCATCCAAATATCCTTTGAGTTTCTCTCCAAGAAAGAAATCTGCACGAGTATTAGGAATTTCAGCAGGAAGAGAACCTGTAAATTCTGTAGGAATATTATTAGTGTCTACATATAATTTAGCCTTTCCTCCACTATAAGTTATCGCTACATAATGCCAAGCACCAGACTTTAAATTATCATTGACAACAGTTGTCGTAGAATTTCCAATAGTAAATCTTAAAATTCCTTCAGTTGCACCAAGTTGGAAAGATATAATGGTAGAGTTATTGTTTACCTTATTAAATAAATAAGCACCATCTACCCATTCAGTTATATATAGATAAGTACCAAATGTAAACTTCTTGTAAGCCCCATCCGGGGAATGAAGTAAACCATCTCCACCATTCATTTTCCCGGCACCATCAAATTTCACCACTCCATTACGACCTTCATAAGAAGACATATATGATGCTCCTGTAAGTTCTGCGTCATTCACCGGCAGATCAAATGTCAAATCACCGTCAGCATAAGGACGAGCTGTCAGATAAATCAAATCATTACAAGCACCCATACTTGCTCCGGAAATTCGATTTATCTCAAAAAAATCACCACGTATATAAGAACAATTAATAAATGATTTTTCTGTTTGGTCCGGTTCATCCGGTTCTTCGTTATCACCCGGTTTTCCAACAACTGAACCTTCAGGAGGAGTGCCAGCTGGAACATCCACCCATTTTGTGTCTTTACAAGCTGTCAACATTCCAAAGAGGAAGAGACAAAAAAATAGGAATTTGCTTCTCATAAGTTTAATAATTAAGATTACCTTTTAATAATAGGAATGACTTCCTATCGTCATTCTCCGCTACAAATGTATAGAAGATTCAAGATTGTATGTGTCCTATTTTAGCTACGATTCTTCCAATTTTGTCTAAAATCGTCCATTTCATCGGATAATACGAGTTGTTTAGACATTTTTGGATATGCATATAAAACAAAATAGGAAAGGCAAAAATACCCTTTTTGAGCATTCCCGCCTTTTCTTTTTTTATTTCTACTTTTAGTAATACTTTTATAACTTCTCTATTTCATCTACTGTCAATCCCGAAGATTGTAAAATAACATCTATTGAAACCCCTGCCTTCTTTAAATTACGCGCAATCTCAATTTGCTTATTTCTTTCCCCTTCGGCACGTCCCTCTGCACGTCCTTCCGCACGTTCTGTAAATATATTATCTCTCAAAATAACAATATTATCCAAATGTCTATAATAAGCATTGAGTTCTTCCTTTGTCATCCGATCCAAATTTAATCGCTGGCGTGTCTCGTTCAATCCCGGTGCAGTAGCGTTATCGGAAATATCTCCTGTATTCAGATAGTAAATCCATTTTTCAAGCGGACTTCTTGCTACTTGATTGAAATCATTCACTTTCAATATATAATATTCCGGATAAAGTTGGCTGACAGTATCCACTTTGAAAGTTTGTTTTTGGAATGAAATCAGTTCTAAAACATCCCCCTAATGAATTCCGCGAAATTCCGTTTTACCATGATATACAACATCTTTACCGCTACCTAAAGAGAAATAAACGATATTAACGCTATACACCTTACGAACTTTGTCGTAACCTTCTCCACGATTTATGTATTCGGAACCAACTTAGATGTTCCAAATAACGTACGTTGGAAATAAGCATATTCATTATTGTTTTGAACTTCTATTAAAATAAGCTCACCTTTAGAATTTTTAGCAAGTAAATCCACACGATTATATTTATCGTACTCATCTTCTTAATTACTTTCACTCTCTAATAATTTCTGAATAAGGATTGATTCCCCTAAAAGGGTAGTCAAAAAACCTTCTAGTACGACAAAATTAGCTTTATTACGCAATAAGCGTTTCATCGTCCAATCGAAACGAATATAATTACTTGCCATTTTGTTCGCCTCCTTTTTCTATTTCTGTTTTCATTATAACAAAGGTAAAAGAAATATGTTGGAATCCCAAACAAATACAAAAACTAAATTAACCAGGCTCATGTTATTCGTCCCAGCGAACAATATTACTTGCCGAGAGACCTTATAAACTCCTCTGCCTTAGCAAGTGTTTCCGGTTTACCAATATCAATAAGTTGCAGATTTTCCACCGGATAACCAAAGAAGTTCGTTTGTCGACAAGTGAAGAGATAAAAATCCATAATAGAGAACTTTCCTTCCCACAGGGGAACTTCCATTAATTGGAATATAGCAGGTGAAAGTACATGAATGCCACTGAACGCATATTCTTGGAATAATGATTGTTCATAGTGAAGACCTTCGGGTTTCACTTGACCTGTATCTTTGTTTATCCATCCGCAAAGTCTCTTCTCCGCATCGAGAAGCAGATAACGTGAAGTTTTACGTTGGCTTACCAATAAAGTAGCCAAACCATCAGTCTGCAAATGATAATCATAAAGTTCTTTCAGATCCACATTTGAAAGAATGTCTACATTGTGTACAAGAAAAGGCTCATCGGAGTTCTCAAAAAAAGAACTGGCTTTCCGAATTCCTCCCCCTGTATCAAGTAGCACATCACGTTCATCGGAAATGTGGATAGTAAGTCCAAAATTGTCATTCACTTTCAGGAATTCAAGTATTTGCTCGCCAAAATGATGAATATTAATTACAATTTCGGTAAAGCCGAATGCTTTCAGCTTTAAAATAACGTGCTCCAGCATGGGACGCCCGGCTACGGGAACAAGAGCTTTAGGCATAGTATCCGTCAGCGGTTTCAACCGACTTCCCAAACCGGCCGCAAATATCATTGCTCTCATAACGATCTTCTATATAGTTGCTTCAAATGTATGTTTTATATTCTGTTCGCGATGTACTAATTCTACTTTAACCCCAAACTCTCTATTCAGACGTTCCGCCAAATGCTGCGCTGAATAAACGGAACGGTGCTGTCCTCCGGTACAACCGAAGCAAACCGACAAATTACTGAATCCGCGTTCCATATAACGTTTGACGGAAGCATCCACCAAAGCGTAAACATGGTCGAGAAAACGAAGAATCTCACCGTCTTCTTCCAGGAAAGTTATCACGGGCTCATCCAATCCGGTAAAAGCCTTATAACGTTCGTATTTTCCTGGATTATTCACTGCACGACAATCGAAAACAAAACCTCCACCATTACCTGTCGGATCATCAGGAATACCTTTTTTATAGGCAAAGCTCATTACCTTGACCGTCAGTTGACGCTTCTCCAAATCATCTGTAAACTGTTTCAGTCCGGTCAATTCACGTAACATTTTGCAGAGATACGGGTATTCCGGATATTCCTCTTTAAGCAACTCGCGCAAATTTGCGATAGCGTATGGAACACTCTGGATAAAATGAGGCTTTTTCTCGAAATAGCCGCGAAAACCGTATGCCCCTAACACCTGCAAAGTACGGAAAAGCACAAAATGACGGAGCTGACTATAAAAATAAGACTCATCGATCGGTTGATATTTGCGAAGAGCCTCTATATATTCCTGTAACAATTCTTTCCGAAGGCTATCAGGATATTTTGCTTTGGCTTGCCACAAGAAAGAAGCAATATCATAATAAAACGGCCCTTTTCGTCCTCCTTGAAAGTCAATAAGCCAAGGGGCTCCATCCTTTATCATCACATTGCGACTCTGAAAATCACGATACATAAAAGTAGCGGAAGAACTACGAAGCAAAACATCACTCATTTTCTGGAAATCATCCTCCAGCTTATCTTCCTGAAACTCCATTCCGGTAGCTTTAAGGAAACAATATTTGAAATAATTCAAATCCCAAAGTATGGAACGCTGATTGAATTCCGATTGGGGATAACAACGGGAAAAATCAAATCCGTCAGCTCCGGCAAACTGAATGGCAGGCAACAGACGGATCGTTTTACGAAGCAACTCTTTCTCTTCTTCGGAAAATACACTGGTAGCACGTCCTTTCTCAATGACATGAAAAAGTAAAGTATCTCCTAAATCCTCTTGCAGATAATACATTTTATCTTCCGACACAATGTGTACTTCGGGAACAGGAAGCCCATTTTTGCGAAAATGTTCCGCCATATAAAAAAAAGCTTCATTCTCATCAACAGAAGTTCCATATACTCCAATCAGTGTTTGTGCTCCTGTCAGCCGGAAATAACGGCGATTGGAGCCGGAGGAAGGTAATTCTGTTATATTCTCAGCGGGAACTCCCGTATATGACTGATAAAGTTTCTGCAGTTCTTCGGTAATCATAGTTACATATTTTCGAGCAAAGATAGGAATTATAAACAAATAATACTACCTTTGCTTTCATTTAACTGACCTAATCTCATGAGAATAAAAATCTTTGTCCTACTATGTTTGACAGCTATTATGCAGTTTACCGGTGTCACGCCCCTAAAAGCCAGCCATTATTACTATAAACAGCTCTCCTTAAAAGATGGGGTGACTTCAGCCGTGAGATGTATCCTGACAGACAAACAGGGATTTGTATGGATAGGAACGAAGGCTGGAATAAGCCGATATGACGGACATGAGCTAAAGAAGTACGTCTATTCCCCAAACAATCCTCATTCGATTCCCAATAACTTAATCCATCAGATTGCAGAAGATGAAATGAGCAATATTTGGATTCTGACCGACAAAGGAATAGCCCGCTATCAACGTCAAAGTGATGACTTCTTCTTACCTACGGATGAAAAAGGTAATCCTATTATCGCCTATTCAACCTGCCTGACCAAAGACGGGGTATTGTTTGGTTCTAAAGACAAAGTATACTTTTATAGTTATCGGGATTCTTCTCTTCGCCTTCTGCAAAAGTTGAATAAAGGGAATAATTTTAATATCTCTTTACTAAGCCTATGGAACGAACATACTGTTCTTTGTTGCAGCCGGTGGCAAGGTCTTGCTTTACTGGATCTGAAAACGGGAAAGCATCGCCTTCCGCCTTTCGATTGCGGAAAGGAAATCATGAATATGCTGATCGATTCACAAAACAGAATATGGATCGCCCCTTACAATGAAGGAATAAAATGCTTCACCCATAACGGAGAACTGGTAAAAGCCTATACTACTCACAATTCCGACCTAAGTAACAACGTCGTTTTAAGTCTTGCCGAACGGGAAGGAAAAATATGGATAGGAACAGACGGAGGCGGTATCAATATCCTTGAACCTGAAACAGGACGTTTATCCTTGTTGGAACACATTCCCGGAGGTGATAACTATTCACTTCCCGCCACCTCTATCTTTTGTCTCTACAATGATAGGAATAATAATATGTGGGCAGGAAGTATCCGCAACGGATTGATCAATATCCGGGAAGTTTCCATGAAAACCTATACGGAAGTCCTGACGGGCAGCAATCGTGGATTAAGTAATAATACCGTACTCAGTCTTTATCAGGAATCGAACGACCGCATCTGGGTGGGCACAGACGGTGGAGGTATTAATCTCTTTAATCCTATCACAGAGAAATTCACCCATTACTCATCCACTTGGGAAGACAAAATCGCTTCCATTTGTCCATTCACTTCCGGCAATCTGTTAGTTTCCATTTTCTCAAAAGGAATATTCGTATTCAACCCGACAACAGGCAAGAAAACGCCATTCATGATTATAGATTCGGAAACTTCCATGCGTCTCGGAAAGCGGGGAAAGACAGTCAATTTATTTTCCAATAACCCTCATAGCATTCTGTTACTTGGAGACCATGTCTATCAATATGACTTGAAGAAACACACTTTCAATATTGCAACCGAACAAGAAGGACTGGACATTATCGGCACTTTCTTACCAATAACAAATTATGGGAATTATACTTATCTGAACGACATAAAGCACATTTATCGGTTGGATAACCGCACCAACCGATTGGAAGTTCTGTATCAATGCCACAAGGACACTATTATCAATTCTGTTTCATTAGATGAACATGGGCATTTCTGGATAGGAAATAATTACGGGCTGTTTCATTATAATCCCGATGAAAAAATACAAACTCCCATATCTACCTCCCTTTTCTCGGAAGTCACATCGATTGTGTGTGACCAACAAGGAAAAGTATGGATAGGAACCAATAATATGCTGTTCGCCTGGCTAATCAAAGAACAGAAATTTGTGCTTTTCGGCGAATCGGACGGTGTCATTCAAAACGAGTACCTATCCAAACCCTGTTTGTTAAGTTCACAAGGCAATATCTATATGGGCGGAGTGAAAGGATTATTACACATCAATAGTACCCTACCCTTAATCACTACCGAAATACCCCAACTTCAACTATCGGATGTCATCATCAATGGTGAGTCCGTCAATGATAAGCTAAACAATAATCCAACGAGTATTTCCGCTCCTTGGAACAGCAATATAATCATTCGGATCATGTCAAAAGAAAAAGACATCTTCCGACAGAAAGTATACCGATATCAAATAGAAGGACTGAACGACCAACAAATAGAATCATACAACCCTGAATTGGTTATACGTTCACTTCCTCCGGGAAGTTATAAAATCACAGCGTCCTGCACAGCAAAAGATGGTAGTTGGATTCCCAATCAACAAGTATTGGCATTGACTATTCTTCCTCCCTGGTACCGCACATGGTGGTTCATCCTTAGCTGTGCGGTTCTCATTACTGTCGTTATTATCGAGACTTTCAGAAGGACTTTGAAGCGCAAAGAAGAAAAGTTAAAATGGGCGATGAAAGAGCATGAGCAACAGGTATACGAAGAAAAAGTACGTTTCCTCATTAATATCAGCCACGAACTACGCACACCGTTGACATTGATACACGCCCCACTTAGCCGGATATTGAAATCACTCTCTCCCGAAGAGCCGCAATATCTTCCTATAAAGGCGATTTACAGGCAGTCACAACGGATGAAGAACCTGATTAATATGGTACTTGACGTACGAAAGATGGAAGTGGGCGAAAGTAAAATACAGATACAGCCTCACTTCCTCAACCAATGGATAGAACACATCTCACAGGATTTCATCAGTGAAGGAGAAGCCAAGAACGTACGTATCCGATATCAATTGGATCCGCAAATAGAAACGGTAAGTTTCGATAAAGACAAATGCGAAATTATTTTGAGTAACTTGCTTATCAATGCATTGAAACACAGCCCGGAGAATACGGAAATCACTATTATATCAGAATTGCTTCCTGAAAAAGACAGAGTACGTATTTCTATCACTGACCAAGGAAGCGGTTTGAAACAAGTCAACACACAAAAACTTTTCACACGCTTCTATCAAGGCACGGGAGAACAAAACGGAACAGGAATCGGACTGTCTTATTCAAAGATTCTGGTTGAATTGCAAGGTGGTTCCATTGGCGCATACGACAATCAGGAAGCAGGTGCGACTTTCTTCATTGAATTGCCGTTGAGACGAGAATCAGAAGAAATCATCTGTCAACCAAAAGCCTATCTGAACGAACTGATGAGCGACGACAGCCATGAACAAGCACCCGGCAATGATGATTTCGATACAACTCCATATACAGTTTTAGTTGTAGACGACAATCCGGATTTAACAGATTTCCTGAAAAAATCGTTGGGAGAATACTTTAAACGGGTAGTGATAGCTTCGAATGGCGCAGAAGCCCTTCAACTTATCAGAAGTCACACTCCGGACATAATTGTCAGCGATGTAATGATGCCTAGAATGAATGGATATGAACTCTGCAAAAGTATCAAGGAAGATATCACAATCAGCCATATCCCTATTATTCTGCTGACGGCAAGAGACGACCAGCAAAGTCAATTAAGCGGTTACAAGAATGGAGCGGACGCCTATCTGACAAAGCCTTTTGAAATAGAAATGCTTATGGAAATCATTTGTAACCGATTGAAAAACCGTGAGTCTACCAAGAAAAGATACCTAAATGCCGGAGTAATCCCTGCACCGGAAGAAAGTACGTTCAGCCAGGCAGACGAGACCTTCCTGCTCAAGTTGAATAAGATCATTCAAGAAAATCTGGACAACAGCAGTTTGGATATAGCCTTTATCTGCAAAGAAATCGGTATGAGCCGGGCTTCACTTTACAATAAGTTGAAAGCCCTGACCGATATGGGGGCTAATGATTATATCAATAAGTTCAGAATGGAAAAAGCAATAGCATACATTACCGGAACGGATATGACATTTACAGAAATAGCTGAGAAGGTCGGCTTCACCACTTCACGTTATTTCAGTACAGCCTTCAAACAATATACAGGGGAAACTCCCACACAATACAAAGAGAAACGAAAAAAGTGAATATTCACCGACTGTTGACACAGTCACCGGAATATTCACTTTCCTATAATCAGTAATCAGGCAATAGTAATTGCCGGATCAAGATAAACATCCTGGATAGCATTCAATAATTCGACACCTTTATTCATCGATTTTTGGAACGCTTTACGTCCGCTAATCAACCCCATACCTCCGGCACGCTTATTGATTGCGGCTGTAATAACCGCATCACGTAAGTCGGAAGCTCCGTGCGACTCACCACCGGAATTGATTAAACCGACACGCCCCATATAACCATTGGCAACCTGATAACGACAAAGGTCAATCGGATGTTCCGAAGCCAGTCGGGTGTACATACGTTCATCCGTCTTACCGAAACCAATTGCTTTGAAACCACCATTATTCGTAGGAAGTTTTTGTTTGACAATATCTGCTTTGATCGTAACTCCGAGACGGTCAGCCTGTCCGGTCAAGTCGGCAGCAGCATGATAATCCACACCATCTTTCTTAAAATCACTATTACGCAGATAACACCACAGGATAGTGGCCATCCCCAATTCATGAGCATACTCGAAAGCCTCAGCGATTTCCACCAATTGGCGACGACTTTGTTCCGAACCGAAATAGATAGTAGCGCCGACAGCCGTAGCTCCCATATTCCATGCTTCTTTCACTGTGCCGAACATCACCTGATCATACGAATTAGGATAGGTCAGCAATTCATTATGATTCAGTTTAACCACAAACGGAATTTTATGGGCATATTTGCGTGCCACCGCTCCCAAAATGCCGAATGTAGAAGCGACCGCATTACAACCGCCTTCAATAGCCAATTTCACAATATTCTCCGGATCGAAGTAGATAGGATTCGGAGCAAAAGACGCTCCGGCAGTATGTTCAATATCCTGATCGACAGGAAGAATGGATACATAACCGGAATTAGCCAAACGTCCATGTCCGAGAATAGCTTGCAAGCTGTTCAGCACTTTTATATTACGGTCGGAATCAACCCATATTTTATCTATCGTATCGGGAGAAGGCACATAAATCAAAGACTTATCAATCGTCTTACAAGTGTGATCCAGATAATATCCGGCTTTATCTCCTAACAAATCAATTACTTTACTCATAACTTTACTTTTTTTAATATACAACACTTTATTTTTTCTTTCCTTGATTGGCTACCGCTTCCATCATTTTTTTGATTTCTTCCGCATTTCCAAGAAAATAATCATTAGAGACATTCAGGTTCTCGTCAAACTCGAATACATAAGGAACGGCAGTAGGCAGATTCAGTTTTACAATTTCCTCATCAGAAATATGTTTCAGATGTTTGATGATACCTCGCAGACTGTTACCATGAGCCACAACCAATAAAGTATGGGCTGTTTTCAGGTTGGGAAATATATCCGATTCCCAATAAGGCATAATACGTTCAATGGTATCTTTCAGTGATTCGGTACGGGGAAGTTCGGCATCTGGAACTTCATGATAACGGTAGTCAAAACGCGCATTCCGCAAGTCACTTTCCGAAAGCGGATTAGGGGCAATATCATAGCTACGACGCCAGATCAGCACTTGTTCTTCACCATATTTCCCGGCAGTTTCCGCTTTATTCAATCCTTGCAAATCGCCATAATGCTTTTCGTTCAGACGCCAATTTTTTTCAACAGGTATCCAGTCGAGATCCATTTTATCAAGTACACAATTCAGCGTCTTGACAGCTCTTTTCAAGTAAGAGGTATAGGCTTTATCGAAATTGAATCCATACTCCTTCAATGTCTCGCCTGCTTTCTCAGCTTCGGCAATTCCTTTTTCGGTCAGATCGACATCTGTCCAACCCGTAAAGCGGTTTTCTTTATTCCAAGCACTTTCTCCATGACGAAGCAATACTATTTTTCTCATTTTTATTGGTCTCCTTTCTTCTTTAGTTACTAAAGTTTCCCACCCAAATAAATAGATAGAAAAATAACA
>UMKA01006861.1_pt1 | contig 15351 bp, 9 predicted proteins | sample 1966211 | NCBI WGS metagenome assembly UMKA01 (sample SAMEA4836165, study PRJEB28245) | human gut metagenome | biome: gut microbiome; material: fecal sample | place: Denmark | collected 2008
GCCATAATTCTATTTACAATTTAATGATTTACAATGTACTATTAATTATCCCAAAACAGCGAGGACATCGCTTTGGCGCATGATAAGGTATTTTTTACCGTCATGTTCCAATTCAGTACCCGAGTATTTACCATACAATACCTGGTCGCCTACATGCAACACCATTTCTTCGTCTTTTGTTCCGTTACCTACTGCGACAACTTCACCTTGCAATGGCTTTTCTTTTGCTGTATCAGGAATGATGATACCACCGATTGTTTTTTCTTCTGCCGGAGCAGGAAGAATCAGTACTCTGTCTGCTAATGGTTTAATGTTCATAGTTCTTTAATATTTTATTTGTTATACATTATATCAAGTTATCAATGTCTTTTTAAAGACGACACATAATCTTCAGCTAAAAGCATGCCAAAGCCAAAACTCGATGAATTGGCAGATATAAACTGTCAATTTGACACTATGACAAACATTCATTTCTGCCAAATGCCTTTTTTATTCATTTTCTTTAACGATTATAGGGATGAAACGCAAACATATCACTATCTTTGCAAACCCTAATAACTAACCTTTTGAACTATATGGCTTTTACGAACAACATTATGATTGTCCGCCACAAGTTGCTGACCGAACTTGTGAAACTGTGGAAAAATGGAGAACTGACAACAGACAAAATAGACCGTCTGCCTTTGGAATTGAGTCCTCGACGTTCAAAACATGCCGGACGTTGCTGCGTACATAAAGAACGCGCTGTGTGGAAGTATAAATCACTCCCTTTGCTGGGATTGGATATGGACGATGAAACAGATGAACTTACTTCATTATCCGAATATGCCGCCAGAGCCCTCGACCGTGCAGAAAATGGAATGCCCAAGGACAATATAATGTGTGTAATAGACGAAGCCTGCTCCGCTTGCGTACAGATTAACTACGAAATTACCGACTTGTGTCGCGGATGTACCGCCCGCAGCTGCCAGTACAACTGCCCCAAAGGAGCTGTTCATGTACATGCAGACACCGGCAAAGCATGGATTGACCACGACACCTGTATCAGTTGTGGCATCTGCCACAAAAGTTGTCCTTATCATGCCATCGTCTATATCCCGGTTCCCTGCGAGGAATCCTGTCCTGTCAAGGCTATCAGCAAAGACGAGCATGGCATAGAACACATTGACGAGGACAAGTGCATCTATTGCGGAAAGTGTATGAACGCCTGTCCCTTTGGAGCTATCTTCGAAATATCACAGACTTTCGATGTGTTACAGAGAATCCGTAAAGGAGAAAAAGTAGTGGCTATTGTGGCCCCTTCTATTTTAGGACAGTTCAGTACCACTATCGAACAAGTATACGGAGCATTCAAGCAAATCGGTTTCACCGATGTGATTGAAGTCGCACAAGGTGCAATGGAAACAGTGGAAAATGAAGCACATGAGCTGATTGAAAAACTGGAGGAAGGCCAGAAGTTTATGACTACTTCCTGCTGTCCTTCTTATATTGAGTTGGTGAACAAGTATATTCCCGACATGAAAAAATATGTTTCTACTACCGGTTCTCCAATGTACTATGCCGCGCGTATTGCCAAGAAAAAACATCCCGATGCAAAAATAGTATTTGTGGGACCGTGTGTGGCCAAGCGTAAAGAAGCACAACGTGATGAAGCTGTGGATTTTGTAATGACATTTGAGGAGATTTCTTCTATTTTCGATGCGATGGAAGTCAATTTGGAAATAGTACAACCTTATGCCATGGAATTCTCTTCTGTGCGCGAAGCACATGGATTTGCTCAGGCAGGCGGCGTTATGGGTGCCGTGAAAGCATTCCTCAAGATGGAAGCAGACAAGATAAATGCCGTTCAGGTTTCAGACTTGAACAAAAAGAATATTGCAGCATTACGTGCATACGCAAAAACGGGGAAAGCTCCGGGACAATTTATCGAAGTAATGGCTTGCGAAGGAGGCTGCATCACCGGCCCCAGCACGCATAGCGGAAGCAAGTCAGGCAAGTGGCAGTTATCCCAAGAATTGACCAAACAAACCAAAACGTATGAAAATATGGAATGAAATACTCTTGATTGACAAACTGAGGAAGGAACATAAACTGACTGCGGAAGAATATAAAATTCTGCTCGAATGTCAGGATAGTAACTGCTTATCTTATCTACAAAAGCAAGCTCAAGAGGAAGCCCTTTCCCGGTTCGGTAATAGAGTTTTCATCCGCGGCCTCATAGAAGTCACTAACCGATGCCGCAATAATTGCTATTATTGCGGCATTCGGAAAGGCAATCCGTCGGTCAGTCGCTACGGACTGACACGGGAAACAATCTTAGCATGTTGCCGTGAAGGATATGAAGCCGGTTTCCGTACATTTGTCATGCAGGGAGGAGAAGATCCCGCCATGACAGACGAGTGGACAGAACAAACGGTAGCATCCATACATCGGCTTTTTCCTGATTGTGCCATCACCTTGTCATTGGGCGAGAAGACACGGGAGACTTATGAGCGTTTTTTCCATGCCGGCGCAAATCGATACTTACTTCGCCACGAGACATATAATAAGGAGCATTACCGGCTGCTTCATCCCGACAGAATGTCACCCGAATATCGGTTGCAATGCCTGCAATGGTTGAAAGAAATCGGCTATCAGACAGGCACAGGAATCATGGTAGGCACTCCCGGACAAACTATCGGACATTTGGTGGAGGACTTATTGTTTATTGAGCGTTTCCAACCGGAAATGATTGGCATCGGTCCCTTCATTCCCCATCACGATACTCCCTTTGCCGGCAAAGCGGCCGGAAGCATGGAAATGACACTCAAATTGCTTTCTATCTTCAGGCTGATGCATCCTTACGCCCTTATCCCTTCCACAACTGCGCTGGCAACTCTTGCCAGTGATGGCCGCGAACGAGGAATATTGGCAGGTGCCAATGTCGTGATGCCCAACCTGTCACCCCCGGAACAACGTACCAAATACACCTTATATGATAATAAAGCCGCCTTTGGTGCCGAAGCAGCAGAAGGATTAAAAAAACTGTCTGAACGGTTAAATGCTATCGGATACCGGATTTCGACAGAAAGAGGAGATTATAATGGAAACAGAACATAAAAACAATTAGAATATAATGTATAAAGCAGATTCAAAAATAGCGGAAGAGTTCATCAATCATCAGGAAATTCTGGATACAATGAGTTATGCAGAAACCCATAAGAGCAACCGTGCGCTGATTGAGTCATTGATAGACAAAGCCGCTCGATGCAAAGGACTGACCCATCGGGAAGCAGCCCTCTTGTTGGAATGTGACCAACCGGACTTGATAGAACGGATTTTCCGTCTGGCGGAAGAAATCAAACATAAATTTTATGGCAACCGCATTGTCATGTTCGCTCCGCTATATCTTTCCAATTATTGTGTCAATGGTTGCGTATATTGTCCTTATCACCTGAAGAACAAGACAATAGCTCGCAAGAAGTTGACACAAGAGGAGATTAGGAAAGAAGTTATCGCCCTGCAGGACATGGGACACAAGCGTCTGGCACTCGAAGCCGGCGAAGACCCGTTGCACAATCCCATCGAATATATCCTGGAATCCATCGATACCATTTATAGCATCAAACATAAGAATGGAGCCATTCGCCGAGTGAATGTCAACATTGCCGCAACCACAGTAGAGAACTACCGCCGGTTAAAGGATGCCGGCATCGGTACCTATATCCTGTTTCAGGAAACTTATCACAAAGAAAACTACGAAGCCTTGCATCCCACCGGACCTAAAAGCAAATATGCTTACCACACCGAAGCTATGGACCGCGCCATGGAAGCCGGCATAGACGATGTGGGCCTGGGAGTGCTGTTCGGCCTCAACACTTATAAATACGACTTTATCGGACTGCTGATGCATGCGGAACATCTGGAAGCCACCTTCGGAGTAGGTCCGCACACCATCAGCGTGCCACGCATCTGTCCGGCTGACGATATTTCCACAAACGACTTCCCCAATGCTGTTTCCGATGATATATTCTGCCGCATTGTAGCCATCATCCGCATTGCCGTACCTTATACGGGAATGATTATTTCCACACGCGAATCGGTTGCCACGCGCAGCAAAGTGCTGCATTTGGGCATTTCACAAATCAGTGGCGGATCACGCACCAGTGTAGGCGGTTACGCCACGCCTGAACCGAAGGAAGAAAATTCCCCCCAATTCGACATCAGTGATACACGGACATTGGATGAAGTGGTCAACTGGCTGCTCGACATGGGGCACATTCCCAGCTTCTGCACCGCCTGCTACCGGGCAGGCAGAACGGGCGACCGCTTCATGTCATTAGTCAAATCGGGACAAATAGCGAATTGCTGTGCCCCCAACGCTCTCATGACTTTAAAAGAATATTTGGAAGATTATGCATCCGCCGACACGCGCGCCAAAGGAGAAGTGCTCATTCAAAAAGAATTGAAACATATCCCCAATCCCAAAATAAAGGAGATAGCCGCGCGTAATCTGAAAGAAATAATAGAAGGAAAACGTGACTTTAGATTTTAATCATAACTCATGGATATGAATAGTACCCCTAATGCCAATCGCCTGCATATCGCCATTTTCGGCCGTTGCAACAGTGGTAAATCATCACTTATCAACGCCCTGACGGGGCAGGACACAGCCCTTGTTTCCGCTGTTCCGGGCACCACTACCGACCTTGTGAATAAAGCCATGGAAATACACGGCATCGGCCCTTGCGTTTTTATAGATACGCCGGGATTTGACGACGAAGGCGAATTGGGAGAAATGCGCATTGCCCGCACCCTTCAAGCCATCGAACACACAGACATCGCGTTATTGCTTTGCGAAGACGGAGATTTGGAAGAAGAGCAGCAATGGATACAGCAACTGAACTCCCGACATATTCCGGTCATCCTTATTCTTAACAAGTCAGACCGGCGCGAATGTGCTGCCGATGTCGCTGCCCGAATCGAAAAGGTCTGCGGAAAAACGCCTATCACAGTCAGTGCCAAAGAGCATACAGGCATAGAAGCAGTGTATCAAGCCATCCTCCGAAAACTGCCGGCCGATTTCGGCCAACAAACCATTACCGGCAACTTAGTACAAGAAGGAGACTTGGTATTGCTGGTTATGCCACAGGACATACAAGCACCCAAAGGACGTCTTATTCTGCCTCAGGTGCAAACCATGCGCGAACTGCTCGATAAGAAATGTCTTGTCATGAGCTGCACGACCGATCAACTGGCAAATACATTGGAAGCGCTTTCACGCGCTCCCCAACTGATAATCACAGACTCACAAGTGTTCCACGAAGTATATCGCCTGAAACCCGAATCCAGTCTGCTCACCTCCTTTTCTGTATTGATGGCAGGATACAAAGGAGATATACATTATTATATAGAAAGCGCAGCAGCCATCGGCAGCCTTACCCCGCAATCGAAGATACTGATAGCCGAAGCCTGCACACATGCCCCTCTTTCGGAAGACATCGGCAGAGTAAAGCTCCCGCGCCTGCTCAGAAAGAAAGTCGGTGAAAGCTTGCACATAGATATAGTATCAGGCACAGATTTCCCCACCGACCTCAGTTCTTATGAACTGATTATTCATTGCGGGGGTTGTATGTTCAACCGTAAATATGTATTAAGCCGCATCGACCGGGCACGCTGCCAACACATACCGATGACCAACTACGGAGTGGCTATCGCCTGCCTCAACGGAATCTTGGACAAAATAGTATATTAACCATTTAATCAAAAATAAAAGCATGAAAAAACGAACAACAATGCTTGCCTTGTTATTGGCAACCGGAGCCGGTACCTGCCTGCAAGCCCAAGAGAAATTAACCCAATTCAAGGTGCGCGATGCCATTACAGTACGCACCCCGATTATGAATGACAGCATCAACCCGAAAGGTGAGAAATACGCCGACAAGGATTTGCTTAAGACACCGGTCGTACTCGACCTTGCCGATGCTCCTTTCCAGGTGCTGAGCACCGATACTGCCGGAGTTCTCTCATTCCCTAAAGCAGAGAAAGACCATAGTATCTACTTATTGGAGACCTCCTTGCGTGCCGAACGCTTCATGACCGGGAAATTGAAAGTCACTTCACCCGCCCGTTGGGAGATTTTTATCAACGGAGAATCAAAAATGTCAAAAGAAAATGCTGAAGACAGCATATCCGGTGCCTCAACCCGCGAAGTCAACCTTCGTCTGGAACCCGAAGCCGATTATGAAATCACCATCAAGTTGCTTTCCGGTTCAAAAGATAAAGCAGTGCCTACCTTGAAATGCGAACTCATCAAGGATGATAAGTTTAAAGATATCACTTGTTTTGTATCTCCCGAACAAAAGAAACGCTTTGCCCTCCCCAACACCGTTTACGGCAACCGTGTCATTGGCGTATCCATTTCACCCGACGGCAAATATCTGCTTACACGCTATTGGAATAACCACTCTTTGAAACGTTCTTATACTTACACCACGCTGTCTGAGCTGAAAACAGGCAAAGTACTGTTGTCCAATGCCAAAGAAGGCATGCGCTGGATGCCTAAAAGCAATAAACTGTATTATACCGTACAGGCTGCCAAGGGCAACGATGTAATCACCCTTGATCCGCTGACCCTAAAAGAAGAAACCATCCTGAAAGGTATTCCCGAAGAAAGTTTCACCTGGTCGCCTAACGAAGATTATCTGATTTATCATCCTTCGGAAGAAGGAGTGAAAGAGGAAGGTCCGCTGAAACGCATCGTGAGCCCGGCTGACCGTATTCCCGGTTCACGCCGCCGCAGCTTCCTGGCTAAATATAATCCGGCAACGGGCATATCTGAACGTCTCACTTTCGGTAACCACAGCACTTACCTGAATGATATTTCCCCCGATGGCAAGTATATCCTTTATAGCACCTCAAAAGAGAACATCACAGAACGTCCTTTCTCATTAAGTTCTCTCTATCAGGTCAATCTGGAAACATTGGCTGTCGATACGCTCTTTATCGACGACCGTTTTATGGGAAGCGCCAGTTATTCACCGGATGGTAAACAATTGCTGTTGACCGGAAGCCCCGAAGCATTCGGAGGCATAGGCAAGAATTGCGGCAACCACCCCATCGCCAATGACTTCGATTCACAGGCCTATATCATGGACTTGGCCACACGTCATATTGAACCAATTACAAAGGACTTTGCCCCGACTGTCTATCCTCTTCAATGGAACAAAGGCGACGGCTGCATCTACTTCAATACCAACGATGAAGATTGCAGAAACATCTACCGTTACTCTCCCCAAACAAAGAAGTTTGAGAAGTTAAATCTGGAAACAGATGTCACCAGCGCCTTTGCACTTTCAGAAAACAACCCTTCAATCGCTGCCTATATCGGACAGAGCAATCACAATGCAGGAGTCGCTTATCTTTACGATATGAAAAAGAAGACTTCACGTCTGCTTGCCGACCCCATGAAACCGATATTGGACGAGATTGAATTGGGCAAAACAGAACCTTGGAACTTCACTGCCTCGGACGGAACTACCATTCAGGGTATGATGTGTCTGCCTCCTAATTTCGACCCCAATAAGAAATATCCGCTTATCGTATATTATTATGGTGGAACGACTCCCACCGAACGTGGCATCAGCAATCCCTATTGTGCACAACTGTTTGCTTCACGAGACTATGTAGTATATGTCATCAATCCGAGCGGAACTATCGGTTATGGACAAGAGTTCTCGGCACGCCACGTTAACGCATGGGGTAAACGCACAGCCGACGATATCATCGAAGGCACCAAGCAATTCTGCAAAGAACATCCATTTGTCAATGATAAAAAAATAGGCTGTCTGGGTGCATCCTACGGAGGATTCATGACCCAATACCTGCAAACACAAACCGACATCTTCGCAGCCGCAGTTTCGCATGCCGGCATCAGCAATGTGACAAGCTATTGGGGAGAAGGCTATTGGGGATATTCATATAATGCAATAGCAGCTGCCGACAGTTATCCTTGGAAAAACCCGGAACTGTTTACCAAGCAAGGTTCACTATTCAATGCCGACAAAATCAATACTCCCTTGTTATTGTTGCACGGAACGGCAGATACCAATGTACCTATCGGAGAAAGCATCCAACTGTTCAATGCACTGAAGATTTTGGGCAAGACTGTCGAATTTGTAACCGTAGATGGTGAGAACCACTTCATTGCCGATTATCCGAAACGAATATTATGGCATAACTCCATCATGGCATGGTTTGCACGTTGGCTGCAAGACAGCCCTGAATGGTGGAACGATTTATATCCCGAACGCCATCTATAAACAACATCACCGTAGCCGCCCATGATAAAGCTGCTACGGTGACAAACAAAATATAGAATTCCTCTTATTATCCTCTTACTGTTTTCAATAATTCATCGGAAGTCAGCAATGACTGTTCTCCTGTAGTCATATTCTTCAGGGTTAGTTTACCTTCAGCCATCTCATTTTCACCAACAATAGCAACAAAAGGGATCTGTTTGTCATTTGCATATCCCATCTGCTTCTTCATCTTGGCTGAATCAGGATAAATCTCGGCACGTACACCTGCATCACGCATTTTGGCCAAAACAGGCAAACAGTAGGCAGTTTCCTTCTCTCCGAAGTTCACAAACAACAGTTCCGTACCATTCACAGCCTCTTTCGGATACAAATCCAATTGATTCAGTACATCAAAAATACGGTCTGCTCCGAATGAAATACCGACTCCTGACATTCCATCCCTTCCAAACACGCCTGTCAAGTTGTCATAACGTCCTCCACCGCTGATGCTGCCAATTTGTACATCCAGTGCCTTCACCTCGAAGATAGCACCGGTATAGTAATTTAATCCGCGAGCCAACGTCAAGTCCAGTTCTACTTCACTCTTCACTCCAAGAGAAGCAACAGTCTTCAGGATAAACTCACTTTCTTCCACCCCTTTCATACCGGTCTCGCTGGTAGCCAAAACCGTTTTCAGTGTTTCCAGTTTTTCCTCATTTGAACCGCTCAATAAGATAATAGGCTGAAGTTTATCAATCGCTTCCTGTGGGATACCTTTCGAAGCCAACTCTGCATTCACATTATCCAAACCTATCTTATCCAGCTTATCGATAGCAACGGTAATATCTACTATCTTATCAGCCTCACCGATTATTTCGGCAATACCCGTTAATATCTTACGATTATTAATCTTAACGGAAATACGCACGCCAAACTTGTTGAACACACGATCAATCATTTGTACAAGTTCTACTTCGTTCAGCAGCGAATTGCTACCCACCACATCGGCATCACACTGATAGAACTCACGATAACGTCCCTTTTGAGGACGGTCTGCACGCCATACCGGTTGAATTTGATAACGTTTGAAAGGAAAACTTATCTCATCACGATGCATCACCACATAGCGGGCAAACGGTACAGTGAGATCATAACGCAGTCCTTTCTCACAAAATTTACCGGCCAATTTCACAGCATTGCGGCTCAACAACTCCTCATCGGTAATTCCCGAAAAGTAATCGCCTGAGTTCTGTATCTTAAACAATAGTTTATCCCCTTCATCTCCATATTTTCCCATCAAAGTAGACAGATTCTCCATAGAAGGAGTTTCAATCTGCTGATAACCGAAAAGATGGAACACTTCACGGATCGTATTAAATATATAATTACGTTTCGCCATTTCTACGGGCGAAAAATCTCTGGTTCCTTTTGGAATACCCGGTTTTGCTGCCATAATGATTCTCTGATTTGATTTTGAAGCACAAAATTACGAAAAAATCTCTGTAATAAACGAATAAAAAGGGAGAAAACTCTGATTATGGTTAGCCTCTATTGATCTTAATGCCATTCTTCCGAAAACGAGCCTGTTTAATCCTCTAATATCTAATAAAGAAATAAAGTGTATTCCAAAGAATTGTAGCTTTTACTAAAAACTCAAGGATATGGGAGGACAGATATAAGAATCTAAAGAAAATGGGGCTGTCAAAACGTGGATAATGCTATCATTTAGTTCGTAGGGGCGAGGTTCGCTCGCCCGAAAACAGTTTGTTTTGTGTCTTCGGGCAGGCGAACCCTGCCCCTACAGCTGACGATGGGATAGGCCGATTTAGTTTTGACATACTCCCATTATTCAATACAATCGGATAAATATTTACTCCCGACGTCCCATATAAATCATAATATAATAAACCAATGTAGCCAATGAGCTGAGTGCAGCGACTACATATGTATAAGCAGCCGAACGTAATGCGTCTTCCGCCGCCTGATGATTATAGGAATTAGTAATACCCGCTTTACTCAACCATACCAGTGCACGATGGCTCGCATTTATTTCTACCGGTAATGTAATAAAACTGAAGAGGGTAGTCATGGCAAACAAACAGATACCGGCCAACAATAACTGCGGAAAAGTATTTACCATCAGAATTCCTCCCAACAACACCCAAGTCATGATAGAAGATGAGAACTGAACCACCGGAACAAGTGCAGAACGCATTTTCAACGGAGCGTATGCACGCGCATGCTGCACAGCATGTCCACACTCGTGGGCAGCTACGGCAGCAGCAGCCACACTATTGCTTCCATATACACCTTCACTTAAATTCACTGTTTTGTTAGCCGGATTATAATGGTCGGTCAACATTCCCGGGGTACTTGTCACTCTGACATCATAAATACCGTTGTCATGCAACATCTTCTCTGCTACTTCTTTTCCGGTCATGCCATTTGATAGTGGCATTTTAGAGTATTTCTTAAACTTACTCTGTAAACTAGCTTGTACGATATAACTAATAATCGCAATTCCAATAAATAATATCCAATACATTGACATAGTTTTGTTCTTTATAATTTCGTTGTTAAATATACAGGTTATTATACACAAATAGTTTGCCACCCTTCCCGTTTTAGAAAGAATTAAGAATATTAGCGGGTTATTGACAGTCAATTGGCAGGCGTTCCGCCAAATTCAATTAAAAAATATATAAAGGAGACAAAAAGAATTGCCATGTGATTATTGATTTATATTTTTGAAACAAAAATAAGAGATATGGAACAAGAAATTGGAAATATATCCATTGCCCTCATCCGCAAATTGAACCCTGCAATGAAGGGCATAGGAAATGATTTTATAATGGACAGTACAGAATATTATATTCCGGATGTCAATTCTATATTCAAATATCCTCTTCGTCTCGACGGTATTATCATCGCAGTGCGAAAACAAGGAAGTGCAACTATAAACATCAACCTGCGTGAATACAACACGACTAAAAACGATTTAATTCTTTGCGCTCCCGGCGACATCCTTCAATCAATTCCCAAACCGGGCATGCATCAAACCCAAATGTTCCTCATCTCATCTGATTTTCTAAAAGAGATGTATATCAACCTGAATAGTTTCATGCCTTTCTTTATTTCATTAAAAGAACAACCTATTTTCAGCCTGACGGATGAGGAGGTAAAAGAGTTGGAGGCTTTCTATACATTAATAGAAGAGACTATTGACCGGAATGATAATTTCCGTACAGAGATTGTACGGCGGCTGATGGGTGCCTATCTTTATAAATTAGGTTCCATCCTGCATCGCAGACAACCGGAATTCTTGTCTGTCAACCCTAAATCCATGAAACGAGAAGAAATACTATTCAACCAATTCATTAATTTGCTAACCGAACATCATCGCAAAGAAAGACGGGTGGACTTCTATGCCGAACAGTTGTTTTTAAGTCCGAAGCACTTCTCTACCGTGGTGAAAAAAGTAAGTGGGAAAACAGCCGGTGAGTGGATTGACGAATATGTAATTCTGGAGGCAAAAGCATTACTTAAATATTCGGTCATGTCTATTCAGGAAGTAGCCTATTACATGAATTTCCCAAATCCTTCCTTTTTCGGAAAATATTTTAAGCATCACACCGGAATGTCACCAAGTGAATATAAAGTGCAATAGCAGAAGGAGGAAAAGATAAAATTATCAAGAAGAAAAGATAAAAGGCAGATACATTCAACTAATATGCCGATAAAATTGTTTAAGTTTGCAGAAACGTTTGTACAAAACACACGATGAAAAAGAAATATATCCGCTGGACAATATGGACGGTAGCTTCTCCTTTCATATTGTTCATTCTCTTATGTATACTGATTTATTTGCCCCCCATACAAAACTTTTTGGTGGACAAAGCGGCTTCGTATGCCTCTGAATCAACCGGAATGAATATAAAAGTGGGAAGAATATCCTTATCCTTTCCGCTCAATTTGGTAGTAAATGACGTGGAAGCTTCTTCCCAACACAACGATACATTGCTCAGCGTAAAACGCCTTCAGGTAAATGTACAGTTGTTGCCATTGTTAAAAAAACAAGTGGAAGTAGACGGTATCTCTTTAAAAGGAGCCACAGTCAATTCCAATGACCTTATCAACGGAATGCAGCTACAAGGAACCCTCGGTGAATTGTTCATATCCAGCCACGGTGTGGCACTAGACCCCGAAACAGCCATAGTGAACAAAGTACTGCTTAAAGACACCGACTTGTCTCTTTGCCTGAATGATACCACAGCTGCCGATACTGCTAAGACCGACACTACCTATTGGAAAATAATCCTGCAGAACATTGATTTGCAAAATGTATCTTTCGCTTTACAGATGCCGCTTGACAGTCTCGCGCTCAGCACATCGCTGGCAAAAGCATCTTTACGCAACGGATTGATAGACCTGCATAAATCCGCCTATTCCCTTCAAAGTTTTAAAATAGAGAACGGACAAGTAAACTATGACTCGGGAGCACCGTCTCCTCTTCCATCAGACAGCATTGCTCTGAGAGGATTGGATCCTTCCCATATCGCACTGACCGGCATCGGCGTGCAACTCGATTCTCTTCATTATGAAGGTCGTGACATGAAAGCCATCATTAACCGCTTTGTCTTAAAGGAACGCTCGGGATTGGAGATTCAATCCACCCAAGGACGACTGCTCTCCAACAAGCAATCGCTCCGCATCCCTTCTTTGCGTCTCGCCACTTCCGATTCGGACTTCGAATTAAATGCATCCATCGACTGGGATGCACTCGAAATGAAAAGTGAAGGACGGTTGTCTGCCCGATTAATGGCTGATATAGGCAAACAAGACATTGTACGCTTGATAGGCAACATGAATGAACATTTCGTACAGAAATATCCGGCCGAGCCCTTACGCATCCGTACAGGAGTGGATGGTGATCTCAACCAACTCAAATTGACTGCCCTGAGTGCCGAACTGCCCGGTGCATTGGAGCTTTTTGCCAAAGGTGAATTAACCCATCTGACCGATACTCTGAAACGCGGAGGAGACATAACACTTGAAACGGAAGTGGAGAATATGGATTTCCTGAGCGTTCTTGCCGAAGGAGTTGCCATCCCTGACGGTACGCGTCTGGAAGGTAAATTCACCATGTCGGGTTCCAAAATGGGTACAGATCTTTTATTAAAAGAACCGGACGCTCGTATATTGGCAGTGATTGACACCATCCCCATTACCGTCTATAATGACAGTATCTCTATTGCAGATGATTTCAAAATGGAACATGCCGCCCGGATCTATGCCAAGTACGACCTTTCACGCGAAGCTTATGAAGCCGATGTTGCCATCAACAATCTGAACCTGCACCGATTCTTACCGCAAGACTCACTCTTTGCAGTATCTGCACGTTTGGGGGTCAAAGGAGAAGGACTGGACTTCATGTCCCCCCGAACCACCTTCAATGCCTCGGGCAGTATTGACCGTTTCCATTACGGCAATTATATCCTGTCGGGCATCCAACTCTCGGCCGGACTCGAAAAACATATCATCAATACAGCTTTATTAATCAATAATAAAGTAATGGATATACGGGCGCATCTCGATGGAAGCCTGAAACCGCATAATGCAGCAGCCACACTGAAACTGGATATCGACCGCATGGACTGGCAGGCGTTGCACTTGATAAATGAACGTATGCAGACCTCGCAAAACATCACAGTCCACCTCACAACAGACATGGCAAACAAATATTCTGTGGATGCATCCATGGCCAATATCACCATCACCACACCTAAGCGTACTTCGCATCCCAAGGACCTTTTATTGGGATTTACCACAGCCGGTGATTCTACCCGGATGTATTTGCGTGCCGGTGATTTCGACCTTTCTTTAGAAGGAGACGGACACATCACACACTTATCCCGTCAGGCAGAAACACTGATGAAAAAACTTTCCGAACAATGGGAGCATAAACATATTGACCAGGAAGAAATGAAACAATATTTACCCGGTCTGTGTTTCCGCGTCACTTCGGGACAAGACAATCCGGTTTGCAATTACCTGTCCATGATGGGCATCTCTTACCGGAAACTTTTTATGGATATTGATTCCTCTCCGACAGAAGGTCTGAACGGAGAAGCATTCCTTTATAGCCTGAGTACAGACAGTATTGTATTGGATACACTCTATCTTGATATCCAACAAGACATGGAAGGCATCAAATTCCTAAGCGGAGTTGTCAACGGTCCGAAGCCTGACCAGGAAGCTTACGATGTCAGTCTGGAAGGAAATATAGGTACCAATCAGGCACAATTAATCATCCAATATCTGAATGCCCGTAAGGAACAAGGCATTTATATGGGAGTTCAGGCCGATTTACGTCGACGGGGTATCCGCATGCGTCTCTTCCCCGAACATCCAACATTAGTTTATCGTCCTTTTACAGTAAACAAAGACAATTACATTTTCCTGACAGACCGCGGACGCATCCATGCCAATCTCCATCTGCACGATGATGAAGGTACGGGTCTCAGCTTCTATACCAATCGGGAAGACAGCATTGCCAGTCAGGACATGACAGTTGAGCTCTCCCGAATCAACCTGAAAGAATTCCGTCGTATTCTGCCGTATATGCCTGATATGGAAGGATGGATTGGAGCAGAAGCGCACTATATCGAATCCGGTCCTTACATGATGGTAAGCAGTGACTTGAAAGTCGATGAATTCAAATATGAAGGCACCCCTCTCGGCAATTGGGAGTTTAGCGGTGTATACCTGCCCGGTGATGAAAAAGACCACCACGTAGACGGATATATTCGTCACAACAACAAAGAGATAGCTCACCTCGGCGGTATCTATCTGCCCACAACCGACGGCAAAGGCAACCTGAGTGCAGATGTTGCATTCGAACACTTCCCATTGAATGTCATCAATCCATTCATACCCGATAACATGATAGAATTGGGCGGTGACATTGATGGAACACTTGCCATGAAAGGCGATCCTTCCAAGCCTCTGCTCAATGGCGAATTGTCACTCGATTCCGTATCAATATTCATGCCCGAACTATCTGCGCTCTTCC
>UMKA01053125.1_pt1 | contig 15313 bp, 15 predicted proteins | sample 1966211 | NCBI WGS metagenome assembly UMKA01 (sample SAMEA4836165, study PRJEB28245) | human gut metagenome | biome: gut microbiome; material: fecal sample | place: Denmark | collected 2008
CAGATCCACCAGCCGCAGCAGGAGTTTCCGGTCCTCCTTCACCAGCCGGGAAGAGAGTTCTTTGTGGGTTCGATTGACTTCGTCGTTCAGGTCCCGAATCGACTGGCAGTCAGTTTCGAACTGTCTTTGCAGTGCTTTCATGTAATCGTACATGCTGTTCACCTCGCCTGCGGGAAGCGGTGCGGCTCTGCTACGCACTGGTACAGGATGGCATCACAGTTGTAGACAGATGATTTCAAAACAGTTACCTCCGTGATTTAGATTCAGAGAAAAAATGTTTGCGTTTCGGAGGTCTCTCTGTTAGACTGGTTGCAGATGGAGTCTGCGTTTTCCGAAACGCGACGCGCCGCCGGACTGTTGCAGCAGTTTGGCGGCTTTCCTTTTTCAGCGGACCATGTTCATCACCTTCTTTTCTTCTGAATTGATTTTTGGTTTTCTGAGATTGCACCGGATTGACTTGTGGGTATCTATCAGGTACAATTAGAGCATAGCATACTGAAAATACCGAGCGCAATAGCTCTGGCGGTTGTTGGGTACACAACTTAAAGTCCATCGGAAACAGGGTGAGGCAAACTATGATCTACTATAACGACCACTTCTTTGAACGGTTTGATGTGCTGTTCGGAAAGAAGAGCAGCATCGTGGCAGGTGAAGAATATCCGCTGGGGTACTTTGCGGCAGAGGCCATGGAATTGGATGCTGCGGTTTTCGAGGAATTAAAAAAGCTGACCCAACAGGCCAGCCAGGAGTTTGATATGTTTCTGACCGCACGGACAGTGTCCAGCGCGGGGATGGCGATTCAGGAGTTGAACCGTGCCTGGGAACTTGTCAGGCAGCTTCCACTGTATAACAAGATCCCGTACCGGGAGGGCTGTGGGAGTTCGGTTGGTGGTGTTGTCCGTGAGCTGCGTAGTGACGAGCAGAAGCTTGACCGGATGCTCACAGTGGGGACCTCAGAGAATGAGATGCTGCGGCGCTGGCACGGAATGTATGACCGTCTGGCCGATGACCTAAAACGGTTCCGATATGACACGGACGATATGCTGACCGACTACTTTGAGGAACTGCCTTCCCGCAGATCGGAAGCGTATGCGGCAGCGTTTGAAGCATGCATGGCATCGTTCCGGGAGATATATATGCAGACGGAGGACGATGAGGATCTTGCGTACATGAACGAGCGCAGACTCAACTTTCCGGTGAGTATCTCCTTTGTGGTGGAGCGGGACAAGAAGACAGGACAACCGTTCATGGCAGAGCGGATGACCTTTGAGGATTTGATCAGCTTTTTGTATATGGATCTGTACCGTGGCATGGCGGTGGGCAATGTACCGAGACTCTGCCACAACTGCGGCAAGTGGTTTTTGGCGATTGGCGCATATGACACGGTGTACTGTCAGCGTGTGGCACCGGGGGAGACCACCCGCACCTGCCGCCAGGTCGGTGCCCACAGAAAAGAGAAACAGAAGAACGGCGAGGACTTTGCCCGCCGTGAATACACAAAAGCGTATGGTCGACTGAAGAGCAGAAAGCTACGGGAGACAATCAGCGAGGAGAGGTGGAACCATCAGGTAGCGTATATTCAGGAACTGAGGGCGGAGTATTTAGCGGGAAACATGAGTGATGTTGAATATGTCACTAAACTGGATCAGGTGTGATTATTATTGTTTTCAGCAGCGCAAAATATGGGGTTGCAAAAGAATTGATATTCCAGATGCAAAATGTTGGAATGGCTTTATCCTTTCTGAGTGACTATCTTGCGGTTCTGTGATATTATATATCTAAACCTAAATATTAATGATTGGCGGGTGGCAACATGGAACTTCTTGTCATCGATGGACAGGGTGGAGGAATCGGAAAGCAAATCGTATCTGCGATTAAAAGAGAATTCCCACACATAGCGATTATAGCTGTTGGAACGAATGCGATTGCAACTTCGGCTATGCTGAGTGCAGGAGCAGACCGTGGTGCGACAGGTGAAAATGCTGTTATCGTCAATAGCCGTAGGGCCGATGTGATCGTTGGCCCAATTGGAATCGTGGTGGCAGATGCGCTGATGGGTGAGATCACTCCTGCGATGGCGGTTGCAATTGGACAGAGCCGTGCGAAGCGTATTCTGATCCCGAACAATCACTGTGACAGCACTGTGGTGGGTGTTTCGAACTTAAACATCGGCTTTTTAATTGGGGATGTAGTCAAGCATATCGGTGGATTCTTGGATATCGAATCTTGACAAAAGAAAATGCGTCATGTATTATGGTAAAAATGATTTGCTCGAAGCAAATTGTGGAGGCTGAAGTCTCCCAAAACACGGCGCATCTATAAGGCTGCTGAAATATATGCTACAAGGCATATGACTTCTCTGAAGGGGAGTCGTATGCCTTTTTATTGTTTTTGGCAAATATAGATGGAAAACACAATGGCAGTTGACCCGCATAAAATTCGATCTTTCAACAGCCCAGAAAAACATAATGACAACGGAGGAAATAACAATGGGTAAAACAGCAAAAAAATGGTTGGCCATGCTCTTGGCAATCTGTATGATGACTTCTGCTCTCGCAGGTTGCGGTGCGTCGAAACCTGCTGCTCCGGCAGATTCCGGAGCAGTTCAGGAAGATACCGTACCGGAAACTCCGGCAAATCAGGAAGATGCTTCTTCTACAAAAGTTGTGACCGATATGCGCGGCAAAGAAGTTACGATCCCTGCCGATCCCCAGAGAGTCGCCATTTTTGACAAGGGTTTCCTGGTGCAGTCCATGAGAGCTCTTGGCGTACTGGACAAAATCTGCGCTACGGGCGGTCTAATCACAGAGATTGGTGATCCGGAGCAGCGTGACAGCATGTACCTGTTCCCCGAGATCATGGAACTGCCTATTGTGGGTTATCCCACGGATGCGGTGGATTTTGAGACTCTGGCCGCTGCAGCACCTGATCTGGTGATCCTCAGAAACAGTGAATACATCAAAGACAGCGAAATCACTGCGGATGCCATCAACAAGATTGAAAATGATCTGGGACTTCCCCTGGTGGTAATCAACGGTCCCGGCTGCTATGATGTTGCTAAGCTGGAGCACCAGTATGAAGGTCTCGCCGTTCTGGGCGAAGTATTTGACAAGCAGGAGCGCGCGGAAGAAATCGTCGCCTACATGAAGGAACAGGTGGCTCTGGTGCAGGAGCGGACTGCCAGCATCGCGGATGCAGACAAGCCTTCTGTTATGTACATCGGCCTTCGAAACGACAATGGCGTTGGCGTGGTGTGGGGCGAAAACTTTGGCGACGCCAAGTTCAGCACCGAGTATGCCAACATCAAAAATGTATATGAGGAATCTGCCAGAACCCAGATGTCCGCTGAGCAGATCATTACTCTGGATCCCGAAGTGATCATCCTGTGCACCAATTCTGTGCGCCCCAACCCCGATATTCTGACCACCGATCCCACTTATGAGAACCTGAAAGATGTAAGCGCGGTGAAGAACGGTCGGGTTACCTCCATCGGCCTGCTGACTTGGTGGGGCGATTTCCGCCTGGAGTTCCCCACGATCCTGCTGATTGCTGCGAAGTCCGCCTATCCGGAGCAGTTTGAGGATATCAATGTGAGCGAGTGGCTGGATGAGTATCACCAGGCCCTGTACGGACTGGACGATGCACAGGCCCAGAGAATCAAGGAGATCCAGCAGCTTGACTGGATGGATTCCCACGGTTTTTAAAGAAAGAGACCAATTTCTTTTATGAGAAATCAGTATGATAACATAGAGAAAGCTGCAGCCTATGACCGCTCCGTACGGATCTGGGAAGACGGAAAAGAACGGGTAGCAGGCATGGCACTTTCCCCCGAAATGAAGGTACTTGACATTGGGAGTGGGCCGGGGATTCTGGCCCTTCCCATGGCAAAGCGTGTGAGAGAGGTGACTGTGGTGGAGCCTTCCGCCGCTATGCGTACCTTATTAAAATCCCATATGGAAGAAGAGGGCATAACCAACATTCGAATCCTCCCCCATCTCTGGGAAGAGGTGCCGGAGGAAGAATTGGATACATATGACCTGGTCGTCGCGTCCTACTCGCTGAATATGCCGGATTTTCTGGAGGCGGCATTAAAGATGAACCGCCACTCCAAAGGAGAGGTCTGGCTGTACTGGTTTGCCGGAGAAACCTCCTGGGAACGGGACAAGAGGATCCTGCGAGAGCGGCTGGGGGACCCCACACCGGTAAGCTGTCACCGCAAAGTCGATGAATTTTATACCATTCTCTACAACGCAGGAATTTACTGTGATGTTACCATGCTGCACGGGACTTCCTTTGACAGGGAGTATGAAACCTTTGAGCAGGCAGTAGAGGATCAGCGGAAGCGAAACGACCTTGCAGAGAAAGACTTGCCTACCTTAGTCTCCTTTCTGGAAGAACGGCTGGAATCCAGAAACGGTGGCTGGTATTACCGCGATTTGACCCACTATGTCCGAATGAGCTGGCGTGCGGCACAGCATTTGCAGGAGAAAAACAAATGAAACGAAAGTATGTGCTGTTGGGCGTTACTCTGATAATTTTTCTATGCACGATGGTTCTTGCAATCCAATTCGGCAGTTATTCTGTGAGTTCGGAGGAATTGTTCGCAGTAATTGACGCCCATCTCCACGGATTGGTATACCCGAATTCCAGCACAGATACCATTGTGTGGAAAATCCGACTGCCCCGCGTGCTGACGGCGGCCATGATCGGCATTGCCCTGAGTATTTCCGGCGCTATGTTTCAAGGCATCTTCCGAAATCCCCTGGTGGAGCCCTATGTGCTGGGAGTCTCCTCCGGATCGGCTTTTGGTGCGGCGGTGTGCATTGTTTATTTGCCCATGGCCTCCAAAAGCCTGATGGCTTTCGTGTTTGCGGTAATATCCATGTTCCTGGCTTACGGTCTGGCATACTCCAAGGAAAATATGCCGGTGGTGCGTCTGATCTTATCGGGCATGATCGTGTCTGCTGTCTTTACTGCCTTGCTGAACTTCCTGAAGGTTCTGGCCTCGGATTCCAAACTCAGAGAAATCACCTTTTGGACGATGGGCGGGTTCTATACCTCTGAGTGGGCAGGTGCTCTGCGAATGACTTTGATCGCAGGCGTCGGACTTCTCCTCGCCTGGGCATTGGGTTGGAAACTGAATGTGCTGGCCATGGGGGATCAGGAGGCAAAGACTCTGGGCATCCATGTGGGACGTTTGAAATTCCTGCTGATCCTTTCGGCCACTTTCCTGACTGCATCCTCTGTTGCGGAGGCCGGAATCATTTCCTGGGTGGGACTGATGGTGCCTCACGCAGCACGTATGCTGATCGGCCCGGATCATCGTTACATGATCCCCTTTTCGGCGCTTTTGGGCGGTACATTTTTGGTGATCTGTGACACATTGGCCAGGACTCTGATCATGGGAGAATTGCCCATCAGCATCATTACCTCGATTTTAGGTGCGCCCTATTTGATTTTCCTGCTACGGCATAACAGAAAGGTATATTTCGAATGAGTATGGAATTTCAGATAAAACAGGTAAATTTCTGTTACGACAAGGAAATGATCCTGAAAGGGGTTGCCGGAGGATTTCGTGAGGCGGGCCTTTACGGGATCTTCGGCCCCAACGGTTCCGGCAAGACCACTCTGCTAAAATGCTGCGCAGGGATTCTTTCCCCCCAGAAGGGAAGTATCGAATTTGCGGGAAACTCCCTGCACCGAATGAATTATCGGGAGCGGGGACATCTGATTTCCTATGTACCCCAAGAGCATAGCCTGTCTTTCCCGTTCACAGTGGAAGAAGTCGTCTTAATGGGGCGAACGCCTCATTTGGGCGGTCTGAACAGACCCCACCGTCGGGACGAGGAGGTGGCACATGCCGCCATGGAGGAAATCGGTATTGCGGAGTTGTCCGAAAAACCTTATACACAACTTTCCGGTGGACAAAGACAGTTGGTGCTGCTGGCTCGGGCCATTGCGCAGGACACACCGGTGATCATTCTGGACGAGCCAACATCCGCTTTGGATTTCCGGAATCAATTGTTGGTCTATGAAATCCTTCGCAAGCTGGCAAGGAAAGGGAAAATGATCATTGCCTGCACCCACGATCCCAATCATGTAAAATGGTTCTGCGATGAGGTTTTAATTCTGAAGAACGGCATGGTTTTATGTCAGGGTGCTGTAAACGAAACCCTAACGGAACGCTGCCTGCAGGAACTTTACGGGGGCGTTTGTGCATTACGGGATGGGATGATTGTTCCGCAATTAGAGAACCGCTCGTTATAGCTCACATCGGCATTCAAATCTTTGGACAGGCTCACCTCTTTGCAAAACAGAGAATTCATCCACTCGATATGCGGGGCCGATATTCAGTCGCTGGATATCGGCCTTGCCGTATCTGCGGCAGTTCCTGTTTCCTTCACTTCAAAATACTGATGACAATTTTCCTCTGCTTTTGTATAATAGTGGTAATATTTCAGAAAGCTCAAGTTTCTCCAAAGAGGTATTTATATGACGCTCCATGAATTCTTTCAGACGAATCCCAAAGTAGCCCTTGCGTTCTCCGGTGGCGTGGATTCTGCGTATCTGCTGTATGCCGCGCTCAGCTGCGGGGCACAGGTTCGGGCCTACTATGTGAAGTCTGCATTCCAGCCTCAGTTCGAGTTGGATGATGCCATACGACTTGCGACGGAACTGGGTGCGGATATGAGGGTGCTGGATGTGGATGTGCTGCGTGACCCGCAGATCACAGCAAATCCCGCTGACCGCTGCTATTATTGTAAAAACTCTATTTTTAAGGCCATTCTCGAAGCGGCGGCAGAAGATGGATTCTCTGTCCTGATGGATGGAACCAATGCGTCCGATGATGCGGGTGACCGCCCTGGCATGCGGGCGCTGCGGGAATTGGAAGTGCGCTCTCCCTTGCGGGAGTGCGGCCTGACAAAAGCGAAGGTGCGGCAGCTTTCTAAAGAGGCAGGCCTTTTTACATGGGATAAACCTGCCTACGCCTGCCTTGCTACCAGAATTCCGACCGGAGAGAAAATCACCAGAGAAAAACTGCAGCGGACAGAACAGGCAGAGGATTATCTGTTTTCTGCCGGGTTTACCGATTTTCGGGTGAGAATGATGGGCGGTGCCGCAAGGATTCAGGTACCGGAGCATCAACTTTCCCTCCTGCTGAATAAGCGGCGGGAACTTCAGAACGAATTCAAAAAATACTACAGCGCGGTTTTGTTGGATCTGGAGGTGCGCGGTGAATAACGAAATTAAACGAATCTTGGAATCAGTACATTCCGGAGATATATCCGTAGATGACGCATTGCTGAAAATCAAAACAAATCCTTTTGAAGACATCGGCTTTGCCAAAGTGGATCTGCACCGAAAGATCCGGCAAGGGGTGGCAGAGGTGATCTACGGCGCCGGAAAAACTCCGGAACAGATCATCGGCATTCTGGATGTGATGAAGAAGAATGGACAGGAGTCCGTTCTGATTACCCGCTTGTCCGAAGAAGCTGCCGCTGTTGTCGGGCAGAGCCATGAGTTGGATTATCACAAAGATGCGCGCGTGGGCATCGTTGGAAGTCTGCCTCCTGCTGACGGACTGGGAAAAATCGTAGTAGCGACCGGTGGAACCAGCGATATTCCAGTGGCGGAAGAGACCGCCCTGACCGCACAGATTCTTGGCAACGAAGTAGTTCGTTTGTATGATGTGGGAGTTGCCGGTCTGCACCGAACTCTGGCACATCTGGACGATATTATGAGCGCCAGCGTGATCGTTGCCATTGCGGGAATGGAGGGCGCACTTGCCAGCGTGATTGGTGGTCTTGCGGATTGCCCGGTCATTGCTGTGCCGACCAGCGTCGGCTATGGCGCGTCCTTTAACGGCCTGTCTGCACTGCTGTCCATGCTCAACTCCTGCGCCAGCGGAGTGTCCGTAGTCAACATCGACAACGGTTTTGGCGCTGGATATCTCGCCAGCATGATCAACCACATGGATGTAAAAAAGGAGAACTAATTGATGAAAACACTGTATTTGGATTGCGGAATGGGTGCAGCAGGAGATATGCTCACTGCCGCGTTGCTTGAACTGCTCCCTGACCCCGATGCGTTTATTTATGAAGTAAATGCACTTGGTTTGCCCGGTGTTCACGTAAAAAGAGAACCGTCGGTCAAGTGTGGTATTACGGGTACCCATATTTCTGTGACGGTATATGGTGAAGAAGAGGAAAGCCACGAGCACCATCACGACCATGAGCATCATCATGATCACGAGCACCACCACGACCATGGACACCATCATGAGCACGGTCATCACCACCATAGCGGACTGCATGATATTGCTCATATTGTCTGGGATCATCTCCCTGTTTCTGAGAAGGTCAAACAGGATGTGATGGGGGTTTACGAGCTGATTGCGGAAGCGGAAAGCCATGCGCATGGTGTTCCGGTTTCGGAGATCCATTTCCACGAGGTCGGCACGATGGATGCGATTGCGGATATTACCGCAGTCTGTATGCTGATGGAAAAACTCTCTCCTGACGAGGTAGTCGTGTCCCCGATCCATGTGGGCAGCGGCCAGGTCTGGTGTGCCCACGGTGTCCTGCCGGTTCCTGCTCCTGCTACCGCTCACATTCTCAAAGATGTGCCCATTTACGGCGGCCGGATCAAGGGAGAACTCTGCACCCCAACCGGTGCCGCTCTGCTCAAGCATTTTGCAACCCGCTTTGGTGATATGCCGATTATGAATACCCGTGCAATCGGCTACGGCATGGGTAAAAAGGATTTTGAGGCAGCAAACTGTGTCCGAGCCATGCTTGGGGATACGGAAGACAAGTCGGATGTTGTTCTGGAACTTTCCTGCAACGTAGATGATATGACCGCTGAACAAATCGGTTTCGCCATGGAGCGCTTGTTTGACGGCGGCGCACTGGATGTTTACACGATTCCTATTGGCATGAAAAAGTCCCGCCCCGGCACGCTGATTCGTGTAATGTGCCGAGAGCAGGACAAGGAAAAAATGGTTCCTTTGATTTTCAAATATACAACGACAATCGGCGTGCGGGAAACAAAAATGCAGCGCTATGTTCTTGACCGCAATGTGACAACTCTGGAAACTTCTTACGGAACTATTCATCGCAAAGACTCTTACGGCTACGGTGTGAACCGCTCAAAGTATGAGTACGAAGATCTGGCTCGTATTGCCAGAGAGCACAATGCTTCCATAGAGGATGTTATTGCGGCAGTAGCAGAGAATTAACAGGCATGATCTTGTGCTGTAAAGTTTTATTGTCTACAGTAGCCCAAAATATTGATGTGGTGAAGACGCACTTTTGAAGCCTTTCGGGCGGAAAGAGTCCTCCGCCGAGTGTGGCGGAGGACTCTTTGACCACATTTCTACCACAGACAGGTGTGGAAACAACGGAATCAGTGTTTTGAAAAAGTTGCGGAAGCGATTTTGCTTGGAGTAAAAACAACCAAAAACAAGCGGAAATTATTATAAAAAACATCAAAAATCGCTTGGTAAGGATGAGGTCGGCGGTTCGAATCCGCCCAGCAGCTCCAGAAAATACCTGAAATCTTTGGATTTCGGGTGTTTTTTGTTGCGAATTTGTACTTTTTCGTGTGGGTCAAAATATGGGTCACCCGTCTGACCCACATGGGGAAATGTCCGGAAAGGTTTGAAGCGCACTGGATAGGAAGTTTTGCTTCCTACCCAGTGTGCTTTCTCTTTTCGCTGTCGCTTCTTTTTACATGACTTACTCCATGAAGGATCCCATGGTCTGCGCCGCCTCGTTCTGATTCTGTCTTGTGCCGTGGGTATAGGTGTGGAGGGTGAATCCGGTATCCTTTAGGTTTTTCTTATGTAGGTTTACCACGGAGCCAGGATGGTACATTTCCGCATAGTCGGGGCGAATATCCATCAAACTTGCAATGGATTTTCTGGATTTGGAAACCGCATAGGACTGGAACCATTCTCCCACCTGATAGAACAGCATGACGGCTACGCCCTCGGAATGTTCCCCTAAGATCAGTGCGCCAATCGTCGCAATCGTCATAAGAAAGTTTTCATCAAATACCTGTCCATGCAGAATATTGGTGACAGCTTTCCATACAATATCCCAGCCGATTACCGCATAGCAGACCAGAAATACCCCCATTTCCACCATTGGCCCAAGTGGGAGCAGACTGCCGGCAGCAAACAGCACTGCCGCAATGAGAATGCGGCAAAGCAGGTGCTTTTGTTTTCGTGTCATAATAAACATCTCCTTTCAGTCAAACACCGGCTGCCAGAAACGGCAGCCGGTGTTCTGCTTTTTATCACGCCTTGACCGTCACATCCGGCTCGATTTTTTTGATAAGCGACTTGGCCTCAGCCAGAACTGCGTCGAAGCGGTCATCCGGTGCATCCAGAACCATTTTCTGGCTCAGGAAGTTTACTTCCACACTGGTTACGCCGTCGATCTTCTGAACTGCTTTCTGGATTTTGTCGGCACAATGGCCGCAATCAAGGTCAATCAATTTGATGGTTTTTTTCATTGGAAAAGATCTCCTTTCATAAATAGATTGGTTGGTTTGACATAGCTGAACAATTAAACATTCATTTAACTGTTACGGTCAAAGTATATTCATAGGACAGCTCAAAGTCAACGGATTTGGAAAGGGTTCTGCTCTTTGGATTACAAAACCTGCCGATTGGATTTAGAAATAAAAAGTTTTGCTTTTTGGATAAAAAAAGCTCCTTTTGGGAGCGGACAAAAAGTGAAACGGGTGTCTATAATGAAAAACGGTCAACGACCTTGCACGCAGACTTTGTGATCGGGGCAGCAGCATCTTTCCCCCAAGATGTTGAACGCCCCTTTTCATAACAGTTTTTAGTTCCCTACGGGGGGAGGGTACTGCGGAGCAAAAAATGAAAAGAAAGGATGGATGATTTTGCAAAAAGAACAATTTGACATTACAGGCATGACCTGTTCGGCCTGCTCTGCCAGGATTGAAAAGAGTGTCGGCAAGCTGCCCGGAATCAAAGAGGTATCGGTCAATTTGTTGAAAAGCAGCATGGTTGCCTCTTACGACGAATCCGTTCTGGATACGGCGGGAATCGTCCAGGCTGTTGAAAAGGCCGGATATGGAGCGTTACCGAAGGCTCCGGCGCAAATCAAAAGCCGCACGGCTTCCCCGGCGGCAAAACCGGAAGTCAGTACGGCGCAGGCGGAATACAAGCAGATGAAGCAGCGGTTACTACTCTCGGCGCTTTTTACGATTCCATTGTTTTATATTTCTATGGGACACATGATGAACTGGCCGCTTCCCGGTTTTCTGCTGGGAATGGAAAATGCAATCACCTTTGCATTCACACAATTTTTGCTGCTTATTCCGGTAGCGTTTATCAACTTCAAATACTATCGAATGGGGTTTAAGACCCTGTTCCACGGTTCGCCCAACATGGATTCCTTGATTGCCATAGGCTCCAGTGCCGCAATTATTTATGGTATCTATGCCATATATAAGATCGGGATTGGGTTCGGCCATGGGGATATGGCTGCGGTTCATAGCTTTATGATGGATCTGTATTTTGAATCCGCAGGCATGATCCTCACGCTCATTACTTTGGGGAAACCGCTGGAGGCCCGCGCCAAGGGCAAAACCTCGGATGCGATCACAAAGCTGATGAATCTGGCCCCTAAGACTGCCACTGTGGAGCGGGACGGTCAGGAACTCCAGATACCTGTGGAAGAAGTACAGTTGGGTGAAACCCTGATTGTAAAAGCGGGAGAGTCAGTGCCGGTGGATGGAACCGTTATGGAAGGCTTTGCCTCCATTGATGAATCCGCCTTGACCGGCGAAAGTATCCCCGTGGAAAAGCACATTGGGGACAAAGTAATTGGAGCGACTACCAGTAAATCCGGTTATTTCAAAATGCAGGCGACCAAAGTGGGCGACGATACCACATTGGCACAGATCGTCCGGCTGGTAGACGAAGCGACCAGCTCTAAAGCGCCGATTGCGAAGCTGGCGGATAAAGTCAGCGGCGTGTTTGTGCCGGTGGTAATCGGCATCTCCCTGATTGCTGTTATCACATGGCTGCTGTTGGGGTACGGCTTTGAGTTTGCCCTATCCATTGGAATTTCGATTTTAGTCATTTCCTGTCCTTGTGCGTTGGGATTAGCCACGCCCACCGCAATCATGGTGGGAACCGGAAAAGGAGCGGCAAGCGGTATCCTGATTAAGTCAGCGGAGGCTTTGGAAACGGCCCATAACATCAACACGGTGGTTCTGGATAAGACCGGCACTATCACGCAGGGAACGCCTATCGTAACCGACCTGCTCTGCAAAGCAGGTATCCAGCAAAGGGAGATGTTACAAATTGCGGCCTCGTTGGAAAAGCTGTCTGAACACCCTTTGGCAGATGCGATTGTGGCAGAAGCAGATAAGGAAAAACTTACGCTGCTGCCGGTCCATGAGTTTTCACAGATTCCAGGCCAGGGAATTGTTGGGAAAATCGGGAATGACCTATGTTTCGCAGGAAATCGTCGGTTACTGAATAACAATCAGATTGAAGGCGGCCATTTGCTCCAGCTTGGCGAAGAAATGGCGATGGACGGGAAAACGCCGTTGTTCTTTGCCCGTGGAGGAGAGCTGATCGGCGTGATTGCCGTGGCAGATGTGGTAAAGCCTACCAGCAAACAGGCGGTGCAAGAGTTGAGCCAGTTAGGGCTTGAAGTAGTCATGCTGACTGGCGATAATGCTAAGACCGCAGAGGCGATCCGGCGGCAAGTCGGCGTGGATCGGGTTGTGGCTGAAGTATTTCCGCAGGATAAGGAAAAAGAGATACGGCGGCTGCAAGGGGAAGGGAAAAAGGTTGCCATGGTGGGGGACGGCATCAACGACGCCCCTGCCCTTGCCAGAGCCGACGTAGGTATTGCTATCGGGGCGGGAACAGATGTTGCCATTGAGTCGGCGGATATTGTCTTGATGAAAAGCGATCTGCTGGATGTGTCTACCGCCGTCCAGCTCAGTAAAGCGGTAATCCGTAATATCAAGCAAAATCTGTTCTGGGCGTTTATTTATAACATCATCGGGATTCCAGTAGCTGCGGGATTGTTCTATTTGTCTTTTGGATTGAAGCTGAACCCGATGATCGGAGCCTTTGCCATGAGCTTCAGCTCGGTATTTGTTGTGTCCAATGCGCTGCGGTTAAGATGGTTTCAGGCAAAACACATATCCTCTATGGAGCCGGAATCATCCCGGTTCGATCACTCATTAAATAGCAAGGAAGAAAGGAAAGGAGAAATTCACATGGAAAAGACACTGAAAATTGAAGGCATGGTTTGTGGAAACTGCGTAAAGCACGTCGATAAGGCGCTGCGGGAAGTTCAAGGCGTTGAACAGGTTGAAGTCAGCCTGGAGAATAAGTCGGCAAAGGTGCAGATGGATCATGCGGTATCGGATGATGTGCTGAAAGCGGCTATTGAAGATGCTGGCTATCAGGTCGTCGAGATCCAGTAAGCGGTCTGCCTATGAAAGCAAAAAGAAGCGACATCGTTCACAAACTGAAAATTGCAAGAGGACAGATAGACGGTATCCTGCAAATGGTGGAGGGAGATCGCTATTGTGTGGATATATCTACCCAAATTCAGTCAGCAATAGCATTGCTTAAAAGCGCCAATCAACAAATCCTGCAAGCCCACATTCGGAGTTGTGTCCGGGAGGCACTGCAAACAGATGCTGAGAACCCCAAACTAGAAGAAGCCCTGAAACTGCTGGAAAAAATGGCGCAATAATACCAGGAGCGGAAAAGGCCGAAGTCCTTTCCGCTCCTAATTTTGTGTCAGATTGGATTGTTAATCCTGCGTTTTGGAGCGTACAAATACTCTGTAATTTTATATACTCTTTATGGTTAGACATAGCTAATGTTGAGTAGGAGGTAATGTGATGAAGCAATCATTGGATACAAGAACAAAGCTGCTTACACAGCGCCCCTTTTCGCTGATGCTGGAACTAAGTATTCCTGCGGTTCTCGGCATGGTCGTTGTGGGGCTTTATAACATGATGGATTCTATCTTTGTCGGGCAGATGGTTGGGGATATTCAAATGGGGGCCGTATCGGTTTCCTATCCGTTTACCCTAATCAATGCCGGTTCTGCGGCCATGTTGGGTGTGGGTTCCGCATCGGTCCTCTCAAGGGCCATCGGAAAAAAGGATAACGATACCGTAAAGAAGATCATGGGCAATCTGGTTGCCGCCGTTGTGATACTGTCCGTGATCTACACAGTTATCGGTATGGTTTTTACACGCCAGCTTTTATCTTTGGCCGGGGCAAGCGACAATATTCTGAACTATGCGGAAAAATATCTGCGGATTATTTTTGCTGGTTCTCTGCTGGTCAACTTTTTCCAAAGCGCAAACATGGTAATTCGGGGAGAAGGCCAGCTTAAAAAAGCAATGTTTATTATCGCCAGCGGAGCCATCTTGAATATTATCCTTGACCCGATTTTCATTTCGATTTTGAATCCTTATGACATGGGAATTGAGGCTGCGGCTTAAGGAACATGGCCCCGGTATTACCGATAGAGCCTCGGGCCAGCAGATAGGACGGGATGCCTACCGCCGCCGCACAGCCAAAACAGATGAGCTGGCGCTTGGTAAGATTTAGGGCCATTTTGGTTTTTACTTTTGACAGGTCGTTGGGTACATTCACATAGGGCATGGATCAGCCTCCTTTCCGGCCCCTTTAACCTCGGGACACTTTGTCCCAAAGTCCGGGATCGTGCTTTTCACTTCATTTCCCCACACCTCCCAGCCGGGCGGGGACTGTCTGGCAAAGAGCTCCACCCGGGGCAGGTCGCCCATAAGGGCCACGATCTTTTCCCGGGCCTCGTCTGGCTTTTTGCTGTGGGCTTCAATCGGGGAAATGATAAACTGATGGATATTTGCCGCCTGCCGTTTAGGGTGGCCCCTGGTAGCCAGCAGGCAGATTTCCGCATTTCCCCTCGTCCAGAAGCCAAGGCCATAAAACCAACTGTCTGCCTTTTTATTCTTTTTCAGCCAGACAAAGGCCACCGACTTATAGCGGAAGCCCCACGCCTCTATGAGCCGCAGGGCCTCCGGGAGCTGGGGGAAAGTCGCCCACAAAAAAAGTGCGCTGTCCGGGGCGGCCAGATCAGCCACCGGGAGCGCACACAGCTCGTCAATCCCCATTGTGGGATAATGGTTTTCTGCCGCCCCCTGTACCTTACTGCGCTGGTACTGCCAAGGGGGATCGGCGTAAATGATAGAATATTTTTTGATTTTTTCACGCTCCTTTGCATAGAAAAAACCGCCTGCATTTTTG
>UMKA01019136.1_pt1 | contig 14953 bp, 9 predicted proteins | sample 1966211 | NCBI WGS metagenome assembly UMKA01 (sample SAMEA4836165, study PRJEB28245) | human gut metagenome | biome: gut microbiome; material: fecal sample | place: Denmark | collected 2008
CTTCCGCAGGATGGACAAAAACGTTTATTTTTTACCTTCAGTTCAGATATATCTGTTTTATATTTCTCGATCTGTTCCATGCGCTGGTCAATCTGTTCGCAAAGTGCTTTCTGTGCATCATCTACCGGAATTTCCTTTTTATAACGTTTGTAAATGATTCTTCCGAGGTCGGCCATTGCTTTTTCTATCTGTCGTTCTTCACCGGAGATTTTGTTTTTAAGTCTCTGGGTCTCATAAACCTCCTCTGCACGTCCGCTCAGTTCCTTCGCAGTTTTTGTAAGTGTTTCTCCAAGACTTCCAAAAAAATCTTTTGCCATAATAAGTTACCTCTCTTTCTTTATAAAAAGCCATGTTATATATACTCTGTATTTAGTGATTTCCTTCCAGCAGCGGAACTTCCTGTCCTCTGAGAAGAATCTTCGGGCCACCATTGCCTTCTATATATTCTCTTGTGATCGTAACCTGACCGATATTATCATCTTTCGGAATCTCATACATAATATCCAGCATATATTCTTCCAGAATTGCCCGAAGAGCTCTGGCTCCTGTGTGTTTTTCCATTGCTTTGGCTGCAATGGCATGCAGTGCTCCCTCTTCAAATTCCAGTTTTACCTCATCCAGTGCCAGAAGCTTCTGATATTGTTTCAGGATCGCATTGCGTGGCTCGCTTAAGATCTGTACCATCATATCCTCTGTAAGCCCATTCATGGTAAATATGATCGGCAGACGTCCGATAAACTCCGGAATCATACCAAAACTTCGAAGATCTTCCACCGTCACCTTCTCCAGAATATGTGGATCGTCATCATACTTGTCTTTCAGATCTGCATAAAATCCAATAGACACCTGCTTATTCAGACGTTCTTTAATGATATTTTCCAGATCCGGGAAAGCGCCTCCACAGATAAACAGAATATTTCTTGTATTTACCGTTGTCAATGGAACCATTGCATTCTTGCTGTTGGCTCCGATCGGCACTTCCACATCTGCTCCTTCCAGAAGTTTCAGCATACCCTGCTGTACAGCTTCTCCGCTGACATCTCGCTGATTGGTATTTTTCTTCTTTGCGATCTTGTCAATCTCATCAATAAAGATAATTCCATGCTCAGCCTTCTCCACATCATTATCAGCCGCTGCAAGCAATTTGGAAACAACACTTTCAATATCATCACCAATATATCCTGCTTCTGTAAGAGAAGTCGCATCGGCAATCGCCAGCGGAACATCAAGCAGTTTGGCCAGTGTTTTGACCAGATAGGTCTTTCCGCATCCGGTAGGTCCGATCATCAGCATATTGGATTTTTCAATTGCGATCTCATCCATGGTATCTGTTGCTACACGTTTATAATGGTTGTAAACGGCAACGGACATTACCTTCTTGGCATATTCCTGACCGATCACATATTCATCCAGGGTAGCCTTGATCTTATGCGGTGCCGGAATCTTCTTGAGATCCAGGACTGGTTCTTTCTTTTCTGCTTTTTTCTTTTTGGGTTTCTTCTGCTGTCCCATCTGATTCTGGAAACTGCTGAGATCGATCATGCTGACATTTGGCATATTGAGCAGATCACCATAATTAAAATTTCCTGTCTGCATCTGCTGATTCATACTGTCAAAGCTTCTCTGCATACAGTCCGGACATATATGTATATTATTAGGAAGATCGATCATCTTACCAACCTGACTCTCTGCCCGATGACAGAGCGTACAATACTTCTCAGGTTCTTTCTTGTTTTCTTCCTGATCATCGTCATCGCTGACCTCTCCCTCTAAAATCTCATCCTCGTATTTATCTGCCATATATCTGTAAACTCCTTCTGCATAGTTGTTATCTGTCTCATATAAAGAACGCACAGATCAAAAGTGCATTCTGCATCTTCGAATCTATGCGTTCATTATAACATAACCAGTAAAACTGTAAACTAAAGTTTTTATAAATTAATTTTTGCTTCCAAGCGTGACTGAAATTGTCTTCTGAACATACTCTCCGTTATCTGCTCTTGATACAACAACATCCACCGTCTCACCGGATGCATAATACGCAAGCTTACTCTCCAGATCATCTTTGCCGCTGACTGTCTGTCCATCAAAACTTACGATAATATCACCTTTCTGGATACCTGCTTTCCCTGCAGCGGAATTTTTCTCCACACGGATAACAAAAGCTCCCTCCGGCATATCATACATCTGTATTGCCTCTGTGGAAAGATCAGCCGTAACGACCCCAAGATAAGCTGCATTCTCTGATTCAACTTTATCTCTTGTCTGACGGTTCATCAGTTCCTCAAGAATTGGCTGTGCCTTGGATATTGGAATTGCGTATCCCATTCCCTCTACCGCACTGTCTGCATACTTTGCAGAATTGATACCGATCACTTCTCCCTGCATATTCAGCAGTGCTCCACCACTGTTACCTGGATTGATTGCCGCATCTGTCTGAATCAGGCCTGAACTGGTACCATCATCTGTAGAAATGTTTCTGTTCAATGCACTGATCCATCCGGAGGTAACTGACTGTCCATATCCGAGTGCATTTCCAATTGCCACAACCTGCTCCCCCACCTGAAGGTCATCGGAATTACCAAGCTGCGCTATTTTGATCTGCGAGAGTGTGTCTTCCGGTATATCTGATTTCTGAACTGCAACCACGGCCAGGTCATTTGATTCATCCGTACCTTTTATCTTGGCACTGACTGCATCTTCCACATTGACATCACCATCGCTGCCGGACATATCCACCGTTTCCTCTTCTGCGTTGACTACATCATTTCCGACAAAGCATACACTGAGTGTTGTCGCACCGGATACCACATGATTATTTGTTGCGATCAGAAGTTCATCGTCATTTTCTCCGACAATGATTCCAGAACCGCTTCCCTCACTGGAATATTGCTGTGTGCCATAACCAAATCCAAATGCCCGGAAATAATTGGGGATTTCCTGTACGCTTACAGATGTAATTGCGACTACCGTTGGCATTGCTGTATCTGCAACTTCTGCAACAGAACCCGTCTGTGACACAGCAGCTGCTGTTTCCGAAGCGACCGTTTCATTTGAAGCGGCTCCTTCACTTTCATTCGAATCACTTCCATCTGCCGAAGAATCTCCTGCAAGCTGTGCTGTCTCTATCTGACTGTCCTTCCCGTCTGATCCCAGATATTTCTCGGACGCAAAATTCACTCCCTGAAATACAGCACCTGCTACCAGACCGAATACAACTGCCAGCGAAATCGTTTCTGCAAGTTTTTTTCCGCCACGTTTTTTGTTTTTTTTCTTTTCAGGTAATTCCTTCACTGTATCTGATTCTGTATTCTGATGCATACAATAATGTTCATATCTTGGTGGCTCATTCTGTCGATTGTTTTCTGTATCATTCTGCGGAGCATTCAGATTCCATTTTTTTTCATCATCCATGCCTGTGCTCCTTTCTTTTTATCTTTTTTATCCTATGAAAACAGTGTAACAATCAATTGTGTTCAAAATGTGACAACTCCTTTAAAAAACCGTGTGCTTATAGCTGTTTCATTGACAGCCGTCTGTATTTTTACACATTCCAGTATTCGCGGTTCATTGTACACCATAAAATCATTTTTCGAGGAAGTTTACGATAGTTTTTACCACTCAGATAGCCGGCATATTTACAGCCCGACTGAAGTATTACTCCCGGAATCAGCCATATTTTTCTTTTTTGGATCAGGTAGTTTATTGTTTTCTTTACAAGTTTTATTCCTTCTCCCTCTGACGGCACTCCTGCAAAAATTTCCGGATGTTCTGCCTGTGATACACCCAAATCAAAATTTCTGTGGAACTGCTGCATGCAGGAGTAATTGTGAGAATGTATCACTTTTGCATCCGCTGCATAAGCGATTCCATATCCCATCTGGATCAGTTTTCCTGCATAGATCATATCTTCGTTAAAAATCGTCTTTCTGACAAAGCCTCCCAGTTCCTGATAAATTTCTTTTTTATATGCAGCACACACATTAGAGCAGAAAAAAGTTTTTATTCCATATAAGGAAAGGTCTCTTTGGGTTCTTACATAAGATTTCTCCGGGTAGTTAAATGATCTCGTATAACGTTCTGCAAAACTGCACATTTCATTCGGCAGCTGTCTGGCATATGCTGCTGCGATCATTTTTTCCTTTTCCAGTGCCTTTACAAGATTTTCTATCAGATTCCTGTCCGCCGGAACAGCATCCTGTGTCATAAATACCATAATCTCTGCATCCGACAATTCTGCTGCCCATGCACGTGTTCCGCCATGATCAAACTCAGATTTTTTCAAATGGTGTACTTCCAGAAGTGGATACTTCTGTTCTAATTCTTTATTCCAGTAATTTTCCTCTGTATTCATTGCAATAATACGATGGATCACTGCTGTCTGCTCTGTGAGCCGTTCAAGCAGTACAGAAAATTCTTTTCCCGGATGGTACACCGGAATGATCACATCTACTTTTATATTTTCCATGCTTTCTCCCTTTGCGTCATTCTTCGCTGCTGGTTTTTCGTATGAATGTATGGTAACAGAAGAAGGGAATTTCTTCAACGAGAAATTCCCTTCTTTTATCATAGTTATTTATGCTGCACTTGGATCGGCCTCTGCAGCTGCTTCTGACGAAGCTCCGCCATCATCACCGCTTCCTTCATCAACGTAACCGTCATCACCACCACTGGTGTCTCCGCCTGTGGTGTCTCCGCCTGTAGTATCTCCGCCTGTAGTATCTCCGCCAGAACCGTCATCACCGCCGGAATTATCGCCTCCATTGTCAGGTTCTACATAACCGGAATCACCACCGCTGGAGCTTCCGCCACTGTTATCAGAATCATCATAATCATAATCCGTATTTCCACCGCCGGAACTTCCGTCACTGTTGTCAGAGTTGTCAGAACTGCTGTCAGCGCTTCCACTGTCATCGGAGTCATAATTGCTGCTTGTATCAGACCATCCGCTTCCGTCATTCTCGAAAATGACTGTATCATTTGCAGTATTCTCTTCTACTGTAGCCTGTTTGTCATCCAGACTGCTCTCACCGCCAACGATCTCAAGGATCTTTTCACTGTTTGCAAGTACAGTTGCAGACGGTGTATATGCCTCATCTCCGTAAAGGAATTTATGCAGTTCGATAACATTGCTTTCCAGTGTCGTCGGTACAATAATACTTCCCTTAACATTGGCGAATTTGAAAGAGGACGGGAATCCTGTCGTATCGTCTACACTGTAACCGATCAGAGTAGGCAGAAGCTGCAGGATTTCGTCTTTTGTCATAGAAGTTGTAACCATCGGGAATACATCGTCCATAATCTTGAAGATCTTGCCAAGACCGGCAGATTTTGCCTTGCTGACGATCATCTGGATCACACGTCTCTGTCTCTCTGTACGTCCCATATCAAGGCTTGCTGTATAACGGATACGACAGTAAGAAGTTGCCTGTACACCATTCAGATGATAATGATACTGAACTGCCTCGATATCATCCGGTCTGTCCGGAAGTTCGATCGGTGTATAATCCTTACCTGTTTCTTCGGATGTCTCTACACAGTAGTTATTCATATGAACAATCTCGGCATAAGACATGTCCATATCCAGTCCACCAAGGTCATCGATGATCGTTGTCAGCGCATTGAAGTTTACGGTTGCATATTCGCTGATGTTCAGGTCGAGGTTTGTATTCAGCATTGTGATCGCCTGTTCGGCTTCACCGTAAGCATACGCTGCGTTCGCCTTGGAATAAGTATCGTTACCAAGATTGAGAAGGGTATCTCGATATACAGAAACCAGCTTCACATCTTTTGTGTCATTATTTACGCTTGCAATAATAATTGTATCACTGTTCTCACCGCCGAGTGCAGTATTTTTATCACGGTGGTCAATACCAAACAGAGCATATGTTGTATAACCTGTCAGAGTTGATTCCTGTGAATCAATAGAATCCTGTACTTCCTGGTTTACTTTGATCTTACTGTCATCCAGAACTGGCTGATTGATCTTGTCCAGTTTTGAATTCAGCTGTCCATATACATACAGACCACCGATAAACAGCAGAAGAACAATAATTTCAACAGCAAATAGTATCTTTTTTGTTTTTGACTTAGGTCTTGCCATCTTCTCTCCCCTTATCTTTAATATGCATTTTTATTAATGAACCCTTTGAAAATCGTCAGGAACAATATCTTTATATCAAATCCGATCGACCAGTTCTCTATATAGTAGAGATCACAGTCAATACGTTTACGAATAGAGGTATCTCCCCGGTAACCATTTACCTGTGCCCAGCCGGTAAGTCCCGGACGCACCTGATGTTTCACCATATATCTTGGAATTTCCTCACGGAATTTCTCAACAAAAAACGGTCTCTCCGGTCTCGGTCCCACCAGACTCATATCACCCTTCAGAATATTAAACAGCTGAGGCAGTTCATCAATGCTGGTCCTTCTCATAAATTTACCGATTCCGGTTACCCTCGGATCATTCTTAACTGTCCAGGCCTTCTTTTCTTCGGCCTCCGGCTGAATTTCCATAGAACGGAATTTGTACATCCAGAAATTCTTATTATGAAGTCCGACACGCTCCTGTCGGTATATAAGTGGTCCCGGTGATGTCAATTTGATGAGTATGCACATCAGCAGCATGACCGGTGAAGAAACAATGATCGCCATGATTGCCCCAACAACATCCATCAAGCGTTTGACCATTGCATTAAATGTATTACTCAATGGAACATAACGGATGTTGATCACCGGAAGTCCCAGTATATCTTCCGTATATGGTTTCGTAGGAATGATCTTATTATAATCCGGTATAAATTTGGTATGAACACCGGATTTCTCACACATTCCGACAATTTCCTCCAGTCGGTAATATTCACTCAGTCCCAGTGTAATTGCAATCTCATCCAGCCTGTTTGCAGGAAGTATCACAGAAAGATTTGCAATTCGTCCGATAACCTTGATTCCATTATAAGCAGTTCCTGCCGGAACATTATCATCAAGGATTCCTCTGACAACATAACCCCACTGTGGATTCTGCTGAATTCTGTCAATATATTCTTCCGCTGCCCGGCTGTAACCTACCAGTATCATCTGCTTCTGATTCAGTCCGCGCTTTCTCATTTTTCTCAGCATGGAGAAAATAAAGAGCCTTACTCCCCATTCTGCAAAGATGTTGATCACACAGAAAATGTAAACCGTCAGTCGGGAGAAATCAGACTCTCCCATCATATACAGACTGAATACGATCAGCAGAAGTCCGAGTACATTTGCCTTGATGATATTTGCCAGAACCAGTCTGCGCCCCTGCATATGCAAAGGCTCATATAAAGTAAATGCCTGATACAGAAGCAGATACCCCGGTATGATAAATATCAATGCAAACATGTACTCTTCAAACGCAAGTGCCCGGACTGCTGAATATGCAAACGGACCGATAAAACGGATCATCCAGGCAAGTACATAGGTCACAGCAATGACAATGGCATCAATTAACATCTGGAGACGACTGAAATTCTTCTGATTGTCCTGAATCAATCTCTGCCACCTCTATCCATTTCATTGTGTTTTAAGCATCTCTGTCCGTACATTCTGAATCCCATGCCTGGACAGACACGTTTATATTATAATAGTTGTCCTTCAAAATCAATAAAATCTTATCTTTTATTATATTAAATTTCCATAAACCACTGTAAAAATGACTTTATGCCCGAATTCTGCGGAACATATTTTCCCACAATTCAAGCTGTATCTTACAGTAATTGGGAAGATGTTTGACCGAAAACGGAACTTTCCTGTGATTCATGCTGATAGAAAATCCGTTTTTGATACCGGCTAGGTATTCTTTTCCCATTCCTTTTAGTGCAAAGAACAGAAACTTGATCAGAAAACCCGCTGCCAGAAACGGCAGATTCAGGATGATCTGAAGGAGAGGCATATTTTTATAGATCAGATAAATATTATTTCTGGAAGAATATCTGGTCTTGAAATGATTATATCTGGAGCCACTCGTACCACTTCCCACATGATATACGACTGCATCCGGTACATACCAGTTTTCATATCCATAAATTCTGGCACGGTATCCGATATCCGTATCCTCCAGATATGCGAAATGCTCCTCATCAAAATATCCGATCTTTTCCATGATCTTTTTACGATAAATAGCTGCACCTCCGCAGGCTGAAAAAATTTTTTCTTCTTTCTGATACATATCAATATTTTTTCCTTTTCCCCGCGCAAAAGACCAGCCCAGCGCACAGTAATAATTTCCTGCATCATCCAGCTTATCTCTGTCATGATACTGTACCATTCGTGCCGCACACGAAAAAGCATTTTTATGTCTTCTTATCGCCAGCAGCATCTGCTCCACAAAATCTTCCTTTACTTCCGTATCATTATTCAGAAGCAGTACATATGATGCTTTTGCTGCTTTTATTCCCTCATTGACAGCCCGGCAGAATCCAAAGTTATCCGGCAGCTCAATAATATGCACCCATGGATAATTTGCACTTACAAACGAACAGCTTCCGTCTGCGGATCCGTTATCCACCAGGATCACTTCAAAATTTTTCAGTGTCTGCCCTTCCAGACTTCCCAAAACGCTGTCCAGAAATGCGATTCCATTAAAATTCGGTATGATCACCGATACTTCCATATTATCTCCTATCTGTTTTCTTTCTCTTTTAATTCCATTCCTTTCAATGGACGAAGAGAATAATTCCATTTTGAAAGAGAAAGGTTCTTATTATAGTACGGATCTCCTTTTTTCAGAATATCGATCCAGTGACACCGGATATACTCGATTTCTTCCTGAAAACGCCGTACCTTCTCCTGGCTGTCTTCTGCACCTCGTGTTTTTGATTCCATATGATACAGCTGTACATATGGATCATAAACGATCAGTCTGCCAGTCTCTCTGACCTTCAGACAAAGATCTACATCATTGAATGCAACGGACAGTTCTTCGGTAAATCCACCAACTTCCTCAAAAGCTGCTTTTTTCATCATCATGCATGCTGCAGTCACTGCACTCATGTCCTGAAGGATTGAAGCCTTATGCAGATATCCGGTACGATTTGCCGGCATATTCACGAACATATGTCCGGCAATTCCGCCAATTCCAATTACACAGCCTGCATGCTGGATCGTATCATCCGGATAAAGCAGCTTTACACCTACTGCTCCGACCTCCCTGCGCTGACACATTCCAAGCATTTCTGTCAACCAGCCTTCTGTAATAACTGTCACATCATTATTCAGGAACAGAAGATACTCCCCATTTGCATAACGTGCTCCATAATTGTTGATCGCAGAATAATTAAATTCTTTTTCCCAGCGAATGACTCGAATCTTCGGATCTTTCTTCAGTTCTTCGTAATATGCAAAAATCTCCTCAGAAGTACTGTTATTCTCTACAATGATGATCTCATAATTCTGATATTTTGTTTTTTCTTTTATAGATGCAATACACGCATGAAGCGCTTCTTTCTCATCTTTATTTGGAATGATGATCGAAACAAGCGGTTCTCCATGGACCGGATACTGTACCCGGAAAAATCCGAGATCCGGTGTATGTGTTACTGTTCCCTCTGTACCGGTGCGTTTCAGATGTGCTTCAATTGCACGCCTGCCTGCTTCAAATGCATACATCTTGCTTGCAGGATTATCTGCCGTAGATGCTTTATGCGTCCGCCAGTGATAAAGGATTTCCGGAACATGTCCGATCTTGCCGGCCTCCTCTACACAGCGAAAGATAAAATCATGATCCTGCGCTCCGTCAAATTCCTGCCTGAAGCCGCCAGCTTTACGTATAACAGACTGTCTGGCAACAAAAAAATGACAGATATAGTTATTGGAGCGCAGAAGATCCAGATTAAAATCGGGCTTCAGATGCGGCTGAAAATGCTCGCTCAGGTCTGTAGTCACCTTATCTTCATCCGTATAAACAGCGTCCAGTTCCGGATCTTTTTCCAGAGCAAGCGCAATCTCATAAAGCGCATTTGGTGCAAGCAGATCATCATGATCCAGTATTCCGGCAAACTCACCTTCCGTCATTGCAAGTGCTGCATTTGTGTTCCCTGCAATTCCAAGATTCTCTTTTAATTCCTGTACACGTATGCGGCTGTCCCTCTGTGTATATTCAGCAAGTACCTGTTTCATCTGTTCATCATCCGGACTGCCGTTTGCAATACACAGCTCCCAGTTGCCGTAAGTCTGTGCCAGAAGTGAATCGATCATCTGACGCAGGAATGTTTCCGGCGTCCGGTATGCCGGAACCGCCACACTGATCAGTGGAGCACTTGAAAATCTGTGATGACGCTGTTTCTCAAGCTCTGCCTCATCCGGTATATAGGCCTCATACCAGGGGCCATATGGTACTTCTTCCGGTTCAAAACGTTCATGAAGGCGTATCCAGAATTCTTTTGGTCCGTAATGCTTAAAATAACGCAGTCCTTTTTTGATCGTATAAGGGTTTAATTTTTTCAGCATCCTTCCCCATTCGATATGCCCTGCCACATCTTTATTTTTACTCATATTTTATTGATACCCTCAGGTTATTTTTCTTTGTTTTTATATATAATCGGATATCATTTTATCATCCTGCCCCTGTTTTTGCAAGGGCGTATGTCATTCTGCTTGAATTAAGCGCTAAAATGGGATATGATAGATTCTATTGAAACCTTAAGATAAGAAATATAATGGGAGTACAGATTTATGAAATCAAAAAGATTATATAGTGGTCTGATGGCTCTTGGGCTTGCATGTACACTGATATTCCAGACACCTGTCCTGGCAGCCGAAGAAACGGCCGAAACGCAGACCTCTTCCATTTCGACCAACAGCATCTCCGGCTGGCCACAGGGTCCGGATATCACCTCCACAGCTGCAATGATCATGGAAGACAGTACACAGACTACCGTTTATGCCAAAAACATGGACCAGGTTCTTTACCCCGGTGCTACAGTAAAAGTTATGACCACGCTTCTGACTCTGGAAAATGCACAGCTGAGCGATCAGGTTACTATGACCGCGACCGGTGTTTCCGGTGTCACGGACGGTGGTGCAAGTATTTCCGCTCAGCTGGATGAAGTCTTTACTGTAGAACAATGTCTGTATGCGATCATGCTTGCATCTGCCAATGATGTTGCTCTTCAGATTGCAGAACAGATCGGTGGTTCCGTTGACGGATTTGTTCAGATGATGAACAACCGTGCTGTCGAACTTGGATGTACCAATACCGTATTCACTAATCCTACCGGACTTCCTGACGAAAATCAGCATACAACCGCTCATGATATGGCATTGATCACAAAAGCGGCTATCGACAACGAATCTTTTCGAGCCATTGCAGAAACCACTTCCTATACGATTCCGGCCACCAATGTATCTGGCGGTGAACGTGTACTGACCAACAACTTCTCTATGCTGAACAATACAAATGCTTCTTATTATCAGTATTGTCTCGGTGGACGCGAGGGATACACAGAAGCTTCCGGAAGTACTTTGGTCTGCGGAGCAGAAAAAAACGGAGTTTCTCTGATCGCCGTTATTCTCCAGGGTGCATCCGGCACAACTGCTGCCGAAGCAGTCAGTCTTCTCAACTATGGATTTGACAACTTCCAGCTCCTTTCTCTTGGAGATAATGATTTTGATATGGCATCCGGTGGAAACGTATTTGTACCAAACGGTACTACTGCTGATGCACTTACAACACAGGATGGCGAAGTTCAGGATGGACAGTACAACCGTCAGTTTCTCTTTAATGGAACTCCGGTCGGCAATGCGGTTATGTCTGTAACTTCACCGGAAGAAGATACTGCTGTTATTGAAGCCAGCACACAGAATCTGACAAATGCCCAGGATTATACAGTCAGTCATACTTCTGTTCCATACTTTGTGATCGGTGGTATCGGACTTCTTCTGCTTCTCCTGATCCTTTTCCGCATCGTAAAGGTTGCGAAATCCTGATTCCTGTCAAACTTACGAACATGCAAGAACCGGCCACTGTCTTTTCAGACAGCAGCCGGTTCTTTTTATCTTTTATTCTCTGCTTCTCAATTATTTTACTGAATTTCTTTCAGATAACGACCAAGTGCATCTTTCCAGTCTGGCAGTCTTGTGAAACCATGTTCTTCCAGTTTTTTCTTTTCAAGACGGCTGTTTGTCGGACGTTTTGCCTTTGCCGGATATTCTGCTGAACTTACCGGAAGTACTTTTACATCCATACCTGCCTGACGGAAAATTTCTTTTGCAAAATCACACCAGGAAATGTATCCACCTTCATTTGTTGCATGATATTTACCATACTCTTCTTTTTCGAGCATATCCACCAGAAGTCTCGCAAGATCATAAGTATAAGTAGGTGTTCCGATCTGATCATCAACAACTGTCAGAGTATCATGCGTCTTGCCAAGATTCAGCATAGTTTTGATAAAGTTCTTGCCATTAAGTCCAAATACCCATGCAATACGTACAATATAATGTTTTGGAGCATATTTTTCTACAGCAACCTCTCCATCATATTTTGCCTGTCCATAAACATTCAATGGTTTTACAACCGGATCATCCGGCTCCCACGGACGAGTTCCCTGTCCGTCAAATACGTAATCTGTACTGATATACACCATTGGAATATCAAGTTTTCCACAAATTCTGGCAATATTTTCCGTACCTTCTGCATTGACTTTGTGGCAGACTTCCTGGTTATCCTCAGCCGCATCTACTGCTGTCCATGCAGCACAATGAACAACTTTGTCCGGATGTACTTCTCCGATCACACGCTCAACAGCAGCTCTGTCTGTGATATCCATTTCATCCACATCCACACCAACGCCTTCATAACCTCTTTTGGCCAGCTCATTCATAACATCATAACCCAGCTGTCCTTTTACACCTGTTACTAATACTTTCATGCAAAATCCTCCTATATCCGTTTCAGTGAAAAATCCTGGCTCTTTAATGTCAGATTCGGGTTGTAATATGGGTCCCCGTCACGCATGATATCCGGCCAACGTCTTTCAAAAATCTGAATTTCTTTATTAAATCGTGCTACTTTTTCCGGTGTATCCTCCAATCCTCTGGACTTGGATTCATAATGATACAGTTCTGCGTATGGATTATATACGATCAGATAACCGGCTTCTCGCAGTTTCATACAGAAATCAATGTCATTAAATGCAACTGCAAGTTCTTCTGTAAGCCCTCCGACTTTGTCAAAAGCTTCGCGCTTCACCATCATACATGCAGCAGTAACTGCACTGTAATCCTGTGCACAGATGATTCTGTGGCAGTAGCCTGTCGTTCCTCTCGGCTGCAGAACAAAACAATGCCCTGCAATTCCGCCGAAACCAATGACTACACCTGCGTGCTGAATCGTATCGTCCTCATAATACATTCTGGCACCGACAGCTCCAACATCACTGCGCATACAGTAGCCAAGCAGTTCTTCCAGACAATCCTCATTAATGATTTCCGTATCGTTATTCAGCAGAAGGAGATATTCACCTTTTGCAAAAGCAGCTCCATAATTATTGATTGCAGAATAATTGAACTCCTTATCCCAGTAAACCACATGGGCTTTTGGATTCTCTGCTTCCAGTTTTTTGTAATACTGGAAAGTAGCATCATCTGTACTGTTATTTTCAACAATGATATATTCATAATTTTTGTAAGTAGATTTCTGATCAATGGAATCCATACACCGTTTCAGATCATCAATATGATCTTTATTCGGAATAATGATGGAAATCAGTGGATCATGGTCTCTGTGAAATCTTGTCCTGTAGAGCCCCAGGAACTCTCCCTGATATACTTCTGCGTCGATACCCGTTCTTCTGTAGTGCTCTTCAATCGCACGCTTCCCGGATTCAAATGCATAAGTTTTGCTCTCCGGATTTTCCGCGGTGGATTCCTCATGACATCTCCAGTGATACAGGATCTTCGGTACATGACAGATCTCTTCCGGGCTGACAGCCTCTATACAGCGGAAAATAAAGTCATAATCCTGCGCTCCGTCAAATTCCTTACGGAGAGTTCCGACCTGTTCAATAACTTTTCTGTCAACAACAAATAAATGACAGATGTAATTTACTGTGCACAGAAGATCCGGATTGTAGTCTGGTTTGAAATGCGGCTGGAAGAATTTATGTCCATCCATCGACATCTTATCCTCATCAGAATAAAGGACCTTCACATCTCTGTTTTTATTCAGTGCCTTCACACATTCAAACAGCGCATTTGGTGTCAGTTCATCATCATGATCTGCAAACGCAATATAATCACCCGTTGCAATCTCAATCGCAGCATTTGTATTTTCAGAAATCTGCAGTGATTCCTCATGAGACACTACTTTAATCCGCTCATCCGATGCTGCAAGTGATTCAAGCAAACCGGCGATTGGTGAATTTGCCCCACTTCCATCTGACAGACAAAGCTCCCAGTTCGGATATGTCTGCTCTTTGATCGTCTCAACCAGCTGTCGAAGATATTTTTCCTGTGTTTTATACAGCGGGATCACAATGGAAATCTTTGGCTGAAAATCAAATTTTTCTCTTCTCTGACGTTCCAGTTCCTTCGGTCCCGGAAGATGTCTGACGATCCACTTCTGATATGGAATTTCCCTGGTAGATGCCGTTCTGACCTTAGCTGCAACTTTTCCGACAAGAGCGGCACTTCCCTGTGTTTTCCAGTAACGGATTCCTTTTTTTGCATATTTTTCGATTTTTTTCCGGATCACCACCGTCTGCTGCAACGGAACCACATGCACAGATTTTGTATTTCCGGCATAAAAAACAATGTAAACAACTTTGCCTTTTAGATTTGTCAGCTCCACAAAGAATCCTGATTTGTCTTTGTTTTCCATCTGTTCCATCTCTTCATAAAGCTGTTCTACATCCACACGCTCCGTCCGAAGTACTTCCGCCTGGATTTTTTCTTTATTTTCATCAAAGATCTGGATACATAC
>UMKA01004937.1_pt1 | contig 14935 bp, 10 predicted proteins | sample 1966211 | NCBI WGS metagenome assembly UMKA01 (sample SAMEA4836165, study PRJEB28245) | human gut metagenome | biome: gut microbiome; material: fecal sample | place: Denmark | collected 2008
CATCTTGAGATACCCAACAATATCTTTAACTAAGGGAAACTGGCGAAACCGTGCCCAACACCGAAACACTGAAACTGCTGTCCCAGCTGTTTGATGTCTCCATCAACACCCTGTTGGGCAGCCCGCGCACCCTGGTCTGCCAGTGCTGCGGCATGATTCCACCTTGAGCAAAGGGCCGGATGGTGCCTTTAACGAGGATTATTGTAAGTGGTGCTATGCCGATGGCCAGTTCGCCTATCCCACCAAAGCTTCCCTGCTGGATTATCTGATGGCACATATGCCCAACCCGGATAACGCCCCCGCCGCCGTTTGCCGCGCCCAGTTTGATACTTACCTTTCCCAGCTGAAGCACTGGAAAGAGGAAGAGTAACCGCAATAAAAACAGACACAAAACAAAATCTCAGCTGTGCAGGTAGGATACCGCACGGCTGAGATTTTTGTTTTGCAATTTCCGTTTTGTTTCGGCGGCCCAGCTTTTTGAAAAAGGCTGACCACCAAAAGCCCCGTGCCGGGGAAAGCTCAACAGACCTGTGCCTGTTCCCTTTCCCCTCACACGGGGCTTTTTATATTTGGTCTGATTAAAGGCAACACCGCACAATTCCCACCTTGCGGCTTAAGCACCGCTCCGGCAGCTGCGGCACGGCATCTGCGTTGCCAAAATGCTCGATAAGACATCCAGTATTATCTGCGCTTTTGGCTTGGCATCTGCCGCACCTCGCTCGCCGTATCGGCACTTAGAATTATGCGGTGTTGCCTAAAGTTTTTCGCCCAGCCTTTTTTCAAAAAAGGCTGGAAAACAACTCCAAAAAGAAAATTACTTCTTCTTCGGTACCAGCACGGTCTTGCCGCCCATGTACGGCTGCAGAACAGCCGGAATGGTCACGGTGCCGTCAGCCTGCAGGTGATTCTCCAGGAAAGCAATTAGCATGCGCGGCGGGGCAACGCAGGTGTTGTTCAGGGTATGGGCCAGCTGGGTCTTGCCATTCTCATCCTTGTAGCGGATGCGCAGACGGCGTGCCTGGGCATCGCCCAGGTTGGAGCAGCTGCAAACCTCAAAGTACTTCTGCTGACGCGGGCTCCAAGCCTCAATGTCGCAGCTCTTCACCTTAAGGTCAGCCAGGTCGCCGGAGCAGCACTCCAGCTGGCGAACGGGAATCTCCATAGAGCGGAACAGCTCAACAGAGTTGTGCCACAGCTTGTCGTACCAGCTCATGCTGTCCTCCGGCTTGCAGACGACGATCATTTCCTGCTTCTCGAACTGATGGATGCGGTAAATGCCTCGCTCCTCAATGCCGTGGGCACCCTTCTCCTTGCGGAAGCAGGGGCTGTAGCTGGTCAGGGTCAGGGGCAGCTTGGCGCCGTCCAGGGTCTGGTCAATGAAACGGCCGATCATGGTGTGCTCAGAAGTGCCGATCAGGTACAGGTCCTCACCCTCGATCTTGTACATCATGGCATCCATTTCGGGGAAGGACATAACGCCCTTCACCACATCGCCGTGCATCATGAACGGGGGGATGACATAGGTGAAGCCCTTGTCGATCATAAAATCGCGGGCGTAAGCCAGAACAGCTTCGTGCAGGCGGGCAATGTCGCCCAGCAGATAGTAGAAGCCGTTGCCGGAAACGCGGCCTGCAGCATCCAGGTCAATGCCGTCAAAGCTTTCCATGATGTCAACATGGTACGGGATGGGATAATCCGGCACAACAGGATCGCCAAAGCGCTGTACTTCCACATTGCAGCTGTCGTCCGGGCCGATGGGCACACTGGGGTCGATCATCTGCGGGATGGTGTACATGATGTCGCGGATCTTGTCCTGCAGCTCGGCTTCCTTGGTTTCCAGCTCTTTCAGGCGGTCAGCCTGTGCGGTCACCTGCTTCTTGATCTCCTCGGCTTCGGCGGCCTTGCTGGGGTCCTTTTTAGCCTGGCCCATCAGCATGCCAATCTGCTTGGAAAGCTTGTTGCGGTTGGCGCGCAGGGTGTCACCCTCGCCAATGGCGGCGCGGTACTCGGCATCCAGATTGATGACCTCGTCTACCAGCGGCAGCTTGGCATCCTGAAACTTCTTTTTAATGTTCTCCTTGACCTCATCGGGGTGCTCACGCACAAAACGAATATCCAGCATGATTCAAAATCCTTTCCTCTATTTGTAATTTTGCAAATGCCTGAAATCTAAAGTAATAAAATGAAAGAGTTATGCCTCGTCCTCACCGGACGGATCAGCCGCCTCGGCGGCCTGCTCAGGGTCATACTGCCCCAGCAGCCCGGCGAACTGCTGCAGCTGCGCATCAGAATAAAATGCAATGTGCAGCACGCCCTTGCCGCCCTTGTAGTCCACATGCACTTCACTGCCGGTGGTCTCTTTCAGGGCACCCTCCACCTCCACGGCAAGCACCGGGCGGGTAAAAGCATCCTCTTCCTTGGCGGGCTTCGGCGGCTTGGACATTTTGCGGCACAAAGCTTCGGCCTGGCGCACGCTCATGTCCTTGGCAATGATCTGGTCCGCCGCGGCGGACATCTGCTCCGGTGAGCTAAGGCTCAGCAATGCTTTGGCATGGCCCGCACTGATGTCCCCTGTCCGCACCTGATCCCGCACATACTCCGGCAGGTTCAGCAGGCGCATGGCGTTGGTAATGGCGCTGCGGCTTTTGCCCAGCCGCTTGGCGGCTTCTTCCTGCGTTAAACCATAGCGCTCAATCAGCTTTTTGCAGCCCTCAGCCACTTCAATGGGGTCCAGATCCTCGCGCTGCAAGTTCTCGATCAGGGCCAGCGCAGCGGCCTGTTCATCGGTCACTTCTTTGATCAAAACCGGAACTTCATCCAGCCCGGCCATGCGCGCGGCACGCCAGCGGCGCTCACCCGCAATGATCACATAGCCCGGTCCGGTCTTTTTGGCGCGCACCGCAATGGGCTGCAGCAGGCCGTTTTCGCCAATGCTCTCTGCCAGGGCCGCCATGGCGTCTTCGTCAAAGTTCTTGCGCGGCTGGTCGGGGTCCGGCTCGATCTCCCGCACAGGCAGGCGGGTCAGATCCGGGCTAGCATCTTCGGTCATGGGCAGGTCTTCAAACAGGCTGTCCAGCCCTTTGCCAAGGCCGCCCAATTTGCGTTTTGCCATTCACACACTTCCCTTTCCCAAACAGGAAAACCAGGGTCATTCCCGCTCGTTATTTTCCAAAAATTCACGCGCCATGGCCATATAGGCTTCGCTGCCCTTGCCGTTCGGCTCGTAAAAATTGATGGGCATACCAAAACTGGGCGCTTCCGAAAGGCGCACGGTGCGCGGCACAACGGTTTTGTAAACCTTGTTGCCATAGTACTTTTTGACCTGTGCAACCACCTGCATGGTTAAGTTGAACCGGCCGGAGTACATGGTGAACACCACGCCCTCAATGTCCAGGTAATGGTTGTATTTTTTGCGCACGATCTTTAAGGTATTCATCAGTTCCGAAAGCCCTTCCAGCGCATAATACTCGCACTGAATGGGGATCAGCACCGTATCGCAGGCGCAAAGACCGTTGACGGTCAGCAGATCCAGCGAGGGCGGGCAGTCAATGAACACATAATCGTACAACGGAATCAGCGGTGCCAGGATGCTGCGCAGGCGGTTTTCGCGTCGAGGCAGCTCCACCAGCTCCACCACAGCACCGGCCAGCTGCGTGTTGGAAGCAATCAGGTCTGCGTTGAACTTGGTGTGAACGATGGCCTGCCGAACGTCATCATCGTTGATCAGGCAGGTGTAAATGTTGGATTGCTGGCCTTTTTTTGCAACGCCGTAACCCGAGGTGGTATTGCCCTGTGGGTCAAGGTCAACCACGAGAACCTTTTTGCCCAGCGCAGCCACGCAGGAAGAAAGGTTGACGCAGGTGGTCGTTTTGCCAACGCCGCCCTTTTGGTTTGCAATTGCAATTACTTTTGCCATTTTACCCTCCATGTATCGTTTGGAACCGCTAAGAACTTATTTATTATAACACAGCAGCCCCTTTTGTGGAAGTCCTAACCCCCAAAAACACAAAAAATCCCCCCGGAATGTTCCACGTGGAACATTCCGGAGGGAAAAAGCGCAGGAAGAGACAGTGTGCCCCTAAATATATAACAAGAAAACTGCATTGGTAAGGCGTGCAGAATGTTTTATTATGCGCTGCAAACATAGAAATTGTCCTGTAGGGCGGGATGCCCTTCATCCCGCCGCAACCTTGCCTTGCTTGTGCATTATAAATTTTGTGATGTGCCTGACGTCAATTTGTAGGGGCTATATATTTCACCGCGTCATTCGAAGTACAGCGGCGGGCGTACGATGTGTGGGCCTACGGGTGGAATGTATAGTAAATGTTGATTGCCCATTATAAAATGTACTTGTAGGGAACGGTCTATCCCCACCCTATCTCCAATTCCTCATTTCTAATTCCTAATTCCCAATTTCGCATTCGCCCAAACTCCTAACTCCTCCCTCCTAACTCCTAACGAACTCATCCTCTTCCCCAAGGCTGCTTCCTTCCCCGCTCGGCATCTCCGGCTCATGGCACGCCGGCAGCGTGTTGGGCACGGGCAGCGGTGCAGGGGTAGCGGTGGGGATGCGTACCGTGTATTCCAAAAATCCATCCGCTTGCTCACAGCTGGTCACGGCGGGAATACCCCGCTGGGTCATCAGGTCAACCGCGTGCTGTAAGGTGTTTACAAACAGCCGCACATCCCCCACCATCGGCACCGTGCTGCGGCAGGGGCCGGGTGTGTCTTTGGGGGCAGCCAGCATGGCGTCCACCAGACGGTCGGCTTCCCGCACACTCAGCTTGTCCCGTGCGATCTTTTCCAGCGCGGCGGTGCGGCGGCTTTCCGGCAGGCGCAGTACAGCGCGGGCGTGGCGCTCGGTCAGACCGGCAGCGGTGCAGAGCTGCTGCTGGGCGGTGGTCAGGGTAAGTAAGCGCAGCTTGTTGGCCAGCGCGGGCTGGCTTAACCCTAGGCGGCGTGCAGCTTCGGCCTGGGTGCAGTTCCAAAGCCGGATCACCTCCCGGATGCCCCTTGCCGCATCAAAGGCATCCAGTTGGGCGCGCTGTAAATTTTCCAGCAGCCCCAGCGCAGCGGTTTCGCTGTCGTCAAAGTCCTGAATGATGGCCGGGATGCGTTCCAGCTTCGCCAGGCGGCAGGCCCGCAGCCGCCGCTCCCCTGCCACAAGCTGGTACTTGTGGTAGCCTGTCTTGCGCACGCTGATGGGCTGCAGCAGCCCGTTCTGTAAAATGCTGACAGCCAGCGCCGCAATCTCGGTTTCATCAAAGGCGGTGCGCGCCTGGAACGGCGATGGCTCGATCTGCTCCACCGGCAGTAAAACAATTTTGCCGGGTTTCTGATTGGCGGCTTTTTTATCCGGTTTGGACATATGGCTTCTCCCTCCCCCGCACAGGCAATAAAAAAGCCTGTGCTTGCCTTTTATCAAAAGCATAGCACAGGCCAAACCGGTTAGAAAGAAAATTCGTTCGCCGCAATTCGAGGTAAAACCCGGAGTTTTGTTAAATTAAAGAGGCTTTTTTGCAATTTTTCCGCCGTTGCGGGGGTAAGCTGTCGGCGTTTGCGAAATCTTTTTGCAAACCACCAGCCGCCGCTCGCTGCCGTCCGGCAGGGTGAACGCGCGGGTATCGCCGTAGGCACCGCCCAGCTTTTTCAGGGCGGCAGCGGAACCGCCCAACTCAGCATCCGCATCAGGGCCTTTCATTGCAATGAACACCCCGCCAACCCGCACAAGCGGCAGGCAGTATTCGCACAGCACCGGCAGGGCGGCTACCGCACGGGCGCTGGCGACATCAAACTGTTCACGCCAGATTTTGCGGGCGGCTTCCTCTGCGCGCTCCTTGGCGAACTCTACCCCCGTCAGGCCAAGTTCCCCGCACAGGTACTTCAAAAAGTCCACCCGCTTGCCGGTGGGCTCCATCAGGGTCAGCTGCAAATCCGGCTTGAAAATTTTTGCCACCACACCGGGGAACCCTGCCCCGGTGCCAACGTCCACCAGTTTGCCGGTTACTTCCGGCTGGGCGGCAAACAGCAGACTGTCCGCAAAGTGGCGGTCCTCAATGCCCTCCGGGCTGGTGATGGCCGTCAGGTTCACCTTCTGGTTGTAATCCACCAGAATTTCCGCATAGCGGTCCAGCAGGTCCAGCTGGGCACCGCTCAGCACAATGTTCCACGTGGAACATTTTTGTGCAAGGCGTTCTTTATCGATCATATAAGCTCCTTTATTGGCTTTTGCGTATTATAAAAAGGAAGTATCCAGCCCTTATTCTGCCGCCGCAGTCTTCCCTGCTTTCATCAGGGCAATGCTCAGCTGGGCCAGGTCGCTGGGGCTTACACCAGGAATGCGTCCGGCCTGTGCCAGCGTGCGGGGGCGAATCTTCGCCAGTTTTTCGCGGGCTTCCAGCGTCACGGTTTCCAGCGGGGCGTAATCAAAGTCATCGGGGATCACCACATTTTCGTGGCGCTGTACCTCGTGGATAGCGCGCTGCTCACGGGCAATATAACCGGCATAGCGGATCTCGGTTTCAATGCGTAAGGCCATGGCAGCACTCACATCCTGCCCGCGGCCAATCACCTTGGCCAGCAGCTCATAGTGTACGCCGGGCCGCTTGAGCAGCTCCGCCGCCGTGCCGCCGGATTCACCCAGCGTTTCCAGCACTTCCGGCGGGGCAACGGTGCGCAGCTCCGCCAGCGGTACTTTGGTGGTTTCCAGCCGGTGCAGCTCGGCCTTTTTCACTTCCATGTCGTGGGTGAACGCCGCCCAGCGGGTGTCGTCCACAAGGCCGTATTCCCGGCCAATGGGAGTCAGGCGCTCATCGGCGTTGTCCTGCCGCAGGCTCAGGCGGTACTCGCTGCGGCTGGTCATCATGCGGTAGGGGTCCATCACGCCCTTGGTTACTAGGTCGTCCACCAGCGTGCCAAGATAGGAAGTATGCCGTGCCAGCACCAGCTCGCTCTTGCCCAGAGCCTGGCGGGCGGCGTTCAGGCCGGCCAGCAGGCCCTGCGCGGCGGCTTCCTCATAGCCGGAAGTTCCGTTGAACTGCCCTGCCCCGTACATGCCGCCGATCACTTTGCTTTCCAGCGTGGGCAGCATGCTGGTGGGGTCCACACAGTCATACTCGATGGCATAAGCCGGGCGCATGATCTCCAGGTTCTCAAACCCCTTGATGGTGCGGTACATGGCATTCTGCACGGCTTCCGGCAAAGAGGAACTCATCCCCTGCAGGTACATCTCCTCGGTGTCCTCGCCGCAGGGCTCCACAAACACCGGGTGGCGTTCCTTGCCCTTAAAGCGCACCACCTTATCTTCAATCGAAGGGCAGTACCGCGGGCCGACACCCTGAATGTCCCCGCCGTACAGCGGCGAGCGGCTCAGATTGTCCAGGATGACCTTGTGGGTCTCCGGGTTGGTGTAAGCAATGTAGCAGTCCACCTTGTTGTGCATCGGCTTGTGGGTCATAAAGCTGAACGGCTGCAGCAGCTCGTCCGGGTCGCCAGGCTGGCAGTCCAGCTTGCTGAAGTCAATGCTGCGGCGGTGTACGCGGGCCGGGGTGCCGGTCTTGAAGCGGCGCAGCGGCACACCGTGGGCCGTCAGATCCTTGGTCAGCGCGGTGGCCGCATGGGTGCCGTCCGGGCCGCCGTCATAGTGGGCTTCGCCCACAAAAATGCGCCCGCCCAGCGCTGTGCCGGTGGCAATCACTACGCACTTGCAACTGTAATAGCCGCCCAGCGCCGTTACCACCCCGCACACATGGCCGTTCTGCACATCCAGCCGCACGATCTCTGCCTGGTGAATCTCAAGGTTGGGGGTCAGCTCCAGCGCATGCTTCATCCACATGTGGTAGCGCTTGCGGTCAGTCTGCACGCGCAGGCTGTGTACCGCGGGGCCTTTGCCGCGGTTCAGCATCCGGCTCTGCAAAAAGGTGGCATCCGCCGCAATGCCCATCAAACCGCCCAGCGCATCGATCTCCCGCACCAGATGCCCCTTGGCTGTGCCGCCAATGGACGGGTTGCAGGGCATGTTGCCGATAAAATCCAATGTCAACGTAAAGATCGCCGTCTTGGCGCCAAGCATGGCTGCCGCATGGGCGGCTTCAATTCCGGCGTGTCCGGCACCCACCACGACCACATCATAATTTCCCAAAAAATCCATAATCTCTATGCCTCAAATCAAAACTCTTTGATGGAAGAAATTTTCGTCACTTCATTGTATCACAGCCGCGCCCGGAACACAATAAAAGAGCGCCTGCCCCCGCAGAAAATAGCGGGTAAACAGGCGCTCTTGAAACGCAGAAGAACAGGTGGGTTATTTGCCCACACAGAAGGTAGAAAACACTTCGTCAATGGTAGCTTCGGTGGCATCCTCACCGGTCAGGCGGGCAAGGGCACGCTGCGCATCGCTGATGCACACCCCGGCAGCATCCAGCCCAAAGCCGTCCTCCTGGCTGTTCAGGGCTTCGGCCAGGGCATCGCGGGCTTCCTTGGCGGCGCTCAGCTGGCGGGCGCTGCACAGCGCGGCAGCGTTGGGGTCCAGGTTGGCGGTGCCCAGCAGTTGGGCGACCGCCTGGCACAAAGGCTGCAAGCTGGCGGCGTCCCGCGCGGTCAGCGGAATGATGGCCTTGAAGTAAGGCGCTAACTGCTGCTGTGCGGCCGTGAATGCTTCCCCCTGCCCGGCCAGATCCTGCTTGTTCAGGATGGCCAGCGCAGGGCGGCCCTGGCAGCGGCGTGCAATTTCCAGGTCTTCCTCATTCAGCGGGGCGGCCAGGTCGAACACGGCCAGCACCAGCCCGGCTTCCTCCAGCTTTTTCCAGCTGCGGCGGATACCCTCGGCTTCCACAGCATCGCCGTGTTCCCCCACATCCCGCACACCGGCGGTGTCAAACAGGTTCAGCCGGATACCGGTATCCCCCAGCATCACGGCCTGCTCCAGCACATCGCGGGTGGTGCCCGCAATGGGGGTCACAATGGCGCGGTCAAACCCGGCCAGCAGGTTCAGCAGGGTGCTTTTGCCCACATTGGGGCGGCCCAGCAGCACACAGTCCACCCCGCGGCGCAAAACCGCCCCGGCCCCGTACCCGGCAATCAGCTGGTCCAGCGTGTCCTTCTGCTCGCTCAGTGTGGCGATCAGCTCTGCCTGCGATACCTCCGGCACATCCTCCTCCGGGTAGTCAATCCAGGCGGTCAGGTGGGCAGCCAGCGTTTGCAAAGCGGCCTGGATGCCCGCAATGCGCCGTGCCAGCGCGCCGTCCAAAGCGGACTTTGCCAGCGCTGCCCCCTGCCGCCCTTCGGCGGAGATGATCTCCATCACGGCTTCGGCCTGGGTCAGGCTCATGCGGCCGTTTTCCAGTGCGCGGCGGGTAAACTCGCCGGGGCCGGCGGGCGCAGCACCGGCCAGGTACAGCGCTTCCAGCAGGCCCTGGGCCATGGCGTTGCCGCCGTGGACTGAAAGCTCGATCACATCCTCACCAGTGTAGCTGTGCGGCGCGCGGAAAAACAGGGCGATGGTCTCATCCATCTCCTCACCCCGCAGATGGTAATGCCCCAGCATGGCGGTGTAGCCTTTGGCTTCCGCAACCCGCTTTGCCGGGTTGCGCGGGGTGAAGATCTCCCCCACCACCGCATACGCTTCCGGTCCGGATACCCGAACGACCGCAATGCCGCCTGTCCCCGGTGGGGTGGCAAGGGCGCAAATAGTAGAACTCATATCAATACCTCGAACTTATCTGTTGTTGGCTTTATGCTGGCCTTGGCTGCGTCAGCAGCGGTAACTCTCCCGCGGGCCAAGGTAGGATTCCGGCAGGGTGGTGCCGTCCGGCCAAAGCACGATCTTTTCCAGAATGATGGCCGGGCTGACCGCATAAAAGCGCAGTGTGTTGACCCCCGCATGGCACAGGATGACGGCCTCGGTCAGCTTTACATTGGCAAAGCCCTCGGCGTACCACTGTTCGCTGCCAAAGAACGGTCGGTTCTCCTCGTGCACGGTGTTTACAACCTGCACCGCTCCGCCATTGACCGAATAGCCGATATACTGCTTTGGCTCAAAGGTGACCGGTGTGGTGGCGGACATATGGAACTGTACATGATAGTTTCCGTCTTTTGCCGCAGCAAACGTATATTCCAGATAGGGGCGCTCTTCGCTGTTTTCAAAGTTGGCGGTAGCCGGGAACACTTTCAGCGCGGTGCCCAGGCGGCCATACGGCTTGAGCAGCGCAAAGCCGCCGCCGGGAACATCCCGCTTGGCAGTGTAGTGCTGTGCTTCCATGGCAATGCAACCGTTGGCTTCCACAAAAGTTCCTTTGGGGTAACTGACCGGCGTATTGTCCACTTCCACAATGATGTTGGCCGCACCGGTCCCCTCCTGGATATGCTCATTCACCACAGCGAACTGTCCAGCCGCTGTGCCGGTGATCTGGCTGCGGTCAATCGTCAGGGTCACGCGCTGATTTTCGGCCACGGTGCCGCCGGTGCAGCTGAACTGCATCCAGGGGCAGTCGGTCTCAATGTGCCAGCTGATGGGGCACTTGCTGCCGCAGGCAACGTCAAACGCAACCTGGCTGACATCCGGCCGCAAAAAGTCCTGCCATACCTGCGGCTTGCGGCCATTCCACCAAAAGCCGGTGGCGTACTCGGTATCTTCCACGCGGGATACGATCATCCGCGGCCGGTTGGCCGGGGTGATGTACATCCGGATGGGCAGCTTGTTGTCCTCGTCGTTCCAGTACACAAAGCCGATGTGCTCCGATAACCCGAACCCGTAATACTTGCCGCCGTCCACGGTGTGGTATTCGTTCACCAGCGCTTCGTCTGCTTCAATGCAGGCCTGCACTTCATCGGCCAGCCGGTTGGCGGCAACGCGGTTCTGTTTGGCATACAGATGGTTGCGCCCGGTCAGGATCCACATCTTCATCAAATTGGCCGTGCCGCACGCCGGGAAGTAGATCAGCGAGATAAAAGCGCTCCGGTCCTCCTGCGGGCAGGCGGTTTTCAGCGCATCACATTCGGTAAGGATATGCTCAGAAATTTGCAGCACTTCCTCCGCCTCGCCGTAATGGGTCGGGTGGTAGGTGTTCTCCCCCATCTTCTCGTGCTTTCTGCGGGCCAGCAGGCGGGTGTAGTCGGTGATGATGCCCTCAATGCGGGGCAGGTCCGCCGGTGCAAAAGCCGCGCCAAAGTTGCGGCGCACCCACTGTGCGGTGTACTGGGTGGTAATGGCAGCATCCTGCCCGCCCCAGACGTCAATATCATAAGCCAGGTCCAGGAAGTAGGAAAGCCCGAACTCCTGCGTGCCAATATCACCGATGTTCGTTACCCAGATCTCCCGCACGCCGTATTCGTAAGCGGCGGTCATCTCCTCCCACACTTTGGGCAGGTAGGTGGCACCCACCCATTCAAATGAGTGGGGCCCGCCGTGCATGTCCATGTGGTAGTACATGCCGTACCCGCCGGGGTGGCTGCGCATTTCCGGGCTTGGCAGCGTGCGGGTGGAGCCGTGGTTGTTGTCGCTCAGCATCAGGGTCACGCCGTCCAGTTCCGGATCACCGATTAGGCCTGGCGTTTCCTTGCTGCCGTAAAAGAACTCTTCGGTTTCTGAGAAGAAAACGATCTGCCGCGGCACCTGCCTGACATCCGGGTTAATAATCTCCCGGATCAGCTGGTTCTGGGTTTTCAGCACATTGCGGATCAGTTGAATGTTCTCTTCCAGCGTGGCGTGCTGCATAATGGCAGTGTCATTTTCGCCGCGCATGCCAAGAGTGATGACGTTCTCAAAATCTTTGTTGCGGGTCAGGCCGTCGCGCCAAAAGCGGGTAATGCCTTCTGGGTTGGCAATGTAATCCCAGGCATCGCCGTAAATGGAACCCCTGCCCCGCACCATGCTGTATTCCTGCCCGCTGCGCATACAGGGTTCGTGGTGGGAGGTGCTCATCACCACACCCAGTTCGTCCGCCAGTACGGCGTTTTCCAGCCCAGGGCCGTCCAGGCTGAAATTGGAATTCCACATGGCAGGCCACAGGTAGTTGCCTTTCATGCGCAGCAGCAGCTCAAATACCGGCGCATAGCAGGCGGCGTTCATGCTGCCAAAATGGGTCTTGGCCCAGTTGCCAAAGGCGGGCCATTCATCGTTGATAAAAAAGCCGCGGTACTTGACGGACGGCACCCTGGATACCATGTTCACCCGATCATCCAATACCACAGTGTCCTGGTGCCGCGGCAGGACATGGTTCCAGTTGACCAGCGGGGAAACACCGATCAGCTCCGAAAGATGGAACAGCCCGTAAATGGTGCCGCGCTTGTCGTTCCCCGCAATCACCAGCGCGGTGCCAATGCCCGCCAGGGGGGTCTCAATGACCTGGAAGCTGTAGCATTCCCATTTGCCCCGGATGGCATTCAGGTCAAGTTTGCCCGCGGCTTCCAGCGCATCCAGCATGGGGCTGTGCCCGATGGTGCCGTACAGCACGGCACAGCCACTCCCCTGCCCGGCGGTAATTCCGGCGGGCGAAACGCCCGTCACCAGTTCAATATCCTGCTTTACCATTCCGGCAACCCGTTTTACACCGGGCAGGGCCTGTGCTTCCTCATAAAAAGCAAGCCCTTTGCCGATCGTGATCTGCGGCATAGTTGGTTTCCCTCCTGCTTTTATCAAAATATAATGATTTTGTAAATCAAAAATGCTATTTTTAACCTGTAGAGACCGTGGGGGCGCACATCGTACGCCCGCCCACCTAAAAATATAACGGTGCCATTTTAGGCTGCCACGGGCCAAAGCCCCAAAATTAATCATCACCCGTATTATATCATAGTGCGGCACGATATAATAGAACCGCCCACAAAACGGAAAAGAAAAAAGCCCGTGCACAAGGCACGGGCAATCTTTCAACAAGAAAAACAAAACTTGTTTAAAACTTAATTTGATTTTTTGCGGCGGTGCAGAACCATGCCCAGCAGCTTTTCCACCATGGCAAACACCTCGCGGAAGTTCAGCAGGCAGATGGCAAAGGTCAGCACCGTGACCGGCAGCACCCAGTGCTCCAGCTTGAACAGCATGGCAATCTCCACAAAGATCAGCCCCAGGTTCAGCAGCATCCAGGCGGGGTGAAAGTCGATCTCCAGCAGCCCGTGGGTGGAGTAAGCACGCAGCAGGAAAACAATCAGCAGGGAGATGAAACTTGCCATCGTAACGCCCCACGGCCCAAACCAGCGGATGAACAAAAAGTTCAGAACCAGATTAACCACGGCACCTACCAACATGGTGTAGAACGAACTGGTGGACCGCTTGTATACCACATACACACTGTTCAGGAAGTTGTTCAGGCAGGTGCACATGGAAGCCAGTGTCAGGAACGGCACAAACTGCCAGCCAAGGAAGTAATCCTCGCGGAAAACGTGCATCATGGGCTGGCACAGCCAGATGACGCCCGCCACACAGCAGAACATGACCGCCGCATATACCCGGAACACCTTGCTGAAGAACGCCGAACGCTCGGATTCCTCTGTCACAGCCGAAAGCTGCCACGCCTCATAAAAAATCTGCCCCACAATGGTAATGATCTGCGGCAGATAATACCCGGCTTTCAGCAGGCCCACCCACCAGGTGCTGCTTTTGCCGTCAATGCCGTCACACATGCCCTGTACATAGAACAGGTCCGAAGCGTTGATGATCCAAAAGCTGATGGAAGCCGGGATCATGGGGATGCAATAACGCAGCATGTCCTTCCAAAGGGCTTTGTTGAACTTTTTGAAACTGAAATACTGGTGGCAGTGCCCGGCAATAAAAACAAAGATTGCCGAAAGCGCATCCGAACAGGCCATGGCAAGCAGGTAGCCGTTCGCGCCCAGATCCAGCACATCCAGGAACAGATAATAGAACCCAAGCAGCGTGGCGGAAGTCAAAACGCCATCCACCGCAACCAGACGGTTCAGCATGCGGGAACGGATGAACTGGGTGCAGAGCGTGCGCAGGCAGCTCATCAATACACAGGCGTAAATCAGAACCAGATAATCCGCCGCATTGGGGATCAGCCGCACCAGCGGCCAGCAGACCGCCATTAAGGCAAAGCCCAGCAGGATGGTGGCAAGGCCGTTCATGAATACGCTGGATTTATCCACCTTGCGGTCCAGGCCAAACCGGATCACCGCAAAGCTGACGCCCAGGCTGACCACCGGAATCAGCAGGTTGGCCACCGACTGCATCAGGCTGGTCACACCCATCACATCCGGGCTGGCCAGCGCGTAACTCAGGTATGGCTGAATAATCAGGCTGATGATTTTGGAGCCAAAGTTGGAAATGGCAAACAGGATGGTGTTGTTCACCAGCGTGGAGTAGCGTTTGGAATCTGACAAAGTGCAGATCGCCTCCTCGATATTAAATTTGAATTAAAAAAGAATAAAAAGCGGTAAAGAATAATGTTGGTGGATCGCCGCGTGTGGCGCGGCTCAAAAATATCAGGTGGGATATGCGCCACATGCTGTGGGTAAAGAGTAGAAGCACTCAATAATTAGAACCTGTTCGATAGAACTCTTCAATCACGGCGGCCAATATATGGGGAATGGAAACCAAATAATGGTACTATCTCCCTTTCAGCAGCGCCTGCCGTGCCTTATAGTCCGGCATCACCCTGGCCACGGCGGCCCAGAAAGCCGAGCTGTGGTTGGGGTGGGCAAAGTGGCAAAACTCGTGTACCACCACATACTCCTGCGCGGGCAGCGGCATCACACACAGCCGCAGGGCAAAACACAGCGTTCCTGTTTTTAGGGAGCAGCTCCCCCACCGGGTGCTCATGTCCCGCACCGCTATGCGGGGCATTTCTCCGCGCGGGCAGGTGGCGGCAAACAGCGGGTAATACTGCGCACATAGTGCCTGCATCTGGTGCAGGGCGATGGCTTTGCTCGGCAGCGGCGGTTCGGCGGCACGGTTTGCCATGTGGACCGCCATCCGGCCCTG
>UMKA01034787.1_pt1 | contig 14869 bp, 9 predicted proteins | sample 1966211 | NCBI WGS metagenome assembly UMKA01 (sample SAMEA4836165, study PRJEB28245) | human gut metagenome | biome: gut microbiome; material: fecal sample | place: Denmark | collected 2008
CAATACAATAATCATATAGATCGGGCTCAATCTCTTCATGATAGTTCCCGGCCAACGATACTTTAAAATCCGGATCAGCTTTACGAATCACTTTCAACGTCTTCTGCATCACTTCCATCGGACGTTCGTCCATTGCAATAGCACAAATATCAAACCATCCTTTTTCTTTCAGATGCTTGGAGAAAGAGGCAAGCATCGCTCCCCACATTTCTTCATAAGCCGCATCACCCGGTGCAGTTTTCACGAATTGCAGAGAGTTGGTTGCCTGATCGTAGTATTGGAATGACAATTCCCATGGAACCATTGAGTAACAATTAATCTGTTTATCAATGCCTACACTCATCATAAATTCCACCCAACGGTCGAAGATAGTATAATCAAAAGCCCATGTTCCATCTGCCCGTTTTATCCAAGTGACCATTGTATCAAAATAATCTTCTGTCTGACCATTCCAAGGCTTGTGCGTCAAAGTAGCCGTAATAATCTTCTGTCCGGCATCTGCCAACATTTTCATTAAAGGACGCATGGCGTCAAAATGCTCCTGACTCCATAAAGGAACCTGATAATAACGTGCCACTGCATAAGGACTTTGCCATAAATCCAAGTGATAAGCCCATTCCGAAGGTTGAGGAAGTTCACGGGAAGAAACGGTAATTTCGAGATTCAGGCGTTGCAATAAACGCGAGCCATCATTAATTAATAACTCCCCTTGATAAGTTCCGGGAGTAGCCGATTGAGGAATCCAACACTGCACCCAAACCGGTTGAACAGTACGAGCGGGCAAAGCCATCGTTTTCAGGTTGGTATCAATAGGATCGGCCACCAATAATGAATCATAATCTATAGACTTCCGATGTCCACAGGCACCTCTCCCATCCTTATTCAATTCATCCGTCATCACATAACGGACAAAACCACCTGTAAATGCATCTTTGGGAAGAACATTTCCCTTTTTGTCTTTAAAATCACCAAAGCTGAAATTCAGGTCTTTCAGTTCTACGCCTGTCCACACAACAGCTTGCGCGTTCACACGTTCGCCACGCCAGCCTTTCAGGGAAACAGTCTGTTGTTTCTTCAACTGCGGGAGTTGATGTTTTGCATACCGTACATCTGTTGTACCCCAAGAAACTTGGGTGGAAGTCACCGCTACCCACTCTTTATCAGAAGGTGCAGTAGGATCAGGCAACTCCTGATAAGTCAGTAAAGGGAACTTCGGTTGTCCTGTCGGAACACCACATTGAGTTACTCCCTGCTGGGCTAAAACTGCACCCACGCTAAAGAGACAAGTCAGAGAAAAAATAGTAAGTCGTTTCATGGTTAGTTAATTAAATGATTAAAGGTTATTATATGGGGGAAAATTATTAAATCACATAGGATCTACATCATAATAGACAATCAAAGATTTATAGCGTTCGTCCGCCAACATCTCGCGCTGAATACGTAGCAACAATTCCCGTGCACGTCCCATTGGGGCATTCTGCTCAATCTTGACAACGATCTTCTTGATAAACAAAGTCTGGATACGGGCAACAGGAGGTTTATCCGGACCTAATACCCGATTGCCAAATACAGCCCGCAACTTATCCGCCATCACTGCCGCCATCTGATCCAGCAACGCTTCATTATGATTTTTCAGATAAACATATACCAGCCGGTAATAGGGAGGATAATGGAACATCTGACGTTCCACCAATTGTCCGCCTACCATATCTTCATAATCATTGGCAATGACCTGATGAATGATAGGATGATCGATGCTCTTGGTTTGCAATACCACCCGTCCGCGTTTATTCTTACGCCCGGCACGTCCTGCTACTTGTGCCATCAACTGAAAAGCACGCTCATAGGAACGGAAATCGGGATAATTCAACATGGTATCGGCATTCAATATACCTACTATACTGACATGATCGAAATCCAACCCTTTTGATACCATTTGGGTACCGATCAATATGTCCGTCTTTCCCTGCTCAAAGTCTGCAATAATCTTCTCATAGGCGGAACGGGTACGTGTAGTATCCAAATCCATCCGGGCAACGGCAGCTTCCGGGAAAAGGATTTTGATGTCGTCTTCAATCTTTTCCGTACCGAAACCACGGTTCACCAGTTCTGTTCCCTCGCAGGCAGGACAGGATTTCGGCAGTTGATACGTATAACCGCAGTAGTGACAGGTTAATTGATTGATTCCTTTATGATAGGTAAGGCTTACGTCGCAATTCTTACACTTAGGCACCCAGCCGCAGGTACGACACTCCACCATCGGAGCAAACCCACGACGGTTCTGAAAGAGAATCACTTGTTCTTTCTGTTCCAAAGCCTCTTTCATATATTGTATCAGAAGTGGCGAGAATTGTCCGACCATCCGCTTTTTGCGATGCAGTTCCTTGATATCCACCGGAATAATCTCCGGCAACTGGATTTCTTTATATCGTTCTTTCAGTTGTACGAAACCATATTTTCCCTCTCTTGCATTCTGCCATGACTCGATAGAGGGAGTGGCCGTACCCAACAGGGTTTTAGCTCCGTACATGGCGGCCAGTACAATAGCCGCGCTACGCGCATGATAGCGGGGAGCGGGATCTTGTTGCTTATACGTATTTTCGTGCTCTTCGTCCACAATCACCAATCCCAGATTTCGGAAAGGCAGGAAAATAGAAGAACGAACACCCAGAATAATATCATACCCGTTCTCTCCCAGTTGCTTCCGCCATATTTCAACCCGTTCAGCATCGGGGAACTTAGAATGATAGATACCCAGACGAGCACCGAAGACCCGTTGCAAACGCTCCGTGATTTGAGTGGTCAATGCAATTTCCGGCAACAAATATAACACCTGCTTTCCCTGACGAATCGCTTCTTCTATCAGATGGATATAAATTTCAGTCTTACCACTGGACGTTACCCCATGAAGCAGACAGACATTTTTCTCTTGAAAAGACTGTACGACTTCATCAAATGCACGCTGTTGAAACTCATTCAAAGGATTTAATTCGACAATCTCCTTCTCCTGCTTATCCAACCGGCCGATTTCATGGTAGTAGATTTCAAAAATCTTCTTATCTACCAATCCATTCAATACAGAAGGGGCCACATTAGTCCGCTGCAACAGTTCTTTCTTGGAGACTTCTTTCGGAGTTCCCGCTCCTAAAACACCGGAACACTCCACATACTTCATGAGTAATGCCAACTGCTTCGGAGCACGAGACAGAATATCAAACAGGATATGAAGCCGCTTTTCATCCGCTGTACCCGCAAGCCGAACCCGTGCCTCTGTTTTAGGTTTATAAGTACGCCTCAACTCCTCCTTTACGAAAATCGCTTCTTTATCGAGCAAAGACTTGATGACCGTAAGAATATTTTTGATACCACTGTCCTTCTCCAGTTTAGTGACGCACTGTTGCGAATCTACGGCAAGTAAACCCAAAATACGTTGCTCACGTTCCGGCAATGGCGCATCCGCTTCAAAATCAGGATTATATTCAACGATCGTTTCACTCTCCAGTTTCAGGCCGGAGGGAAGTGCCGCTTTATAGACATCGCCTTGTGTACAGAGATAATAATCAGCTATCCACTCCCAAAATTTGAATTGAGCGGGTAACAGAATGGGAGAAGCATCCAGCAATGCAGATATATCTTTCACTTCGTACTCCGTTGGAGCACAATAATGAACGTTAAGGACGATAGCCGTATAAAACTTCTTCCGCCCGAAAGGAACTACCACACGGCAGCCTATCTTCACATCTTCCGCACATTCATCCGGCAAAGAGTAAGTAAAACTCTTCGGAAGCGGAAGCGGTAATATGACATCTACATACTTTTTCATTGCAGCTACAAAAATACAATAAAAAAATGGGGATTTAAAAGAAGGGAGAGAGAACACTTAAAAAGAAAACTCTACTTCATACGAGAATTGGAAGAAATATATTCAAGAGCGCAACAGGACAATCCCAAACAAAAAAGAGTTTCCGGTTATCGGAAACTCTTTTTCATATACTATGTAAAGTGATAGACTACTTAAAAAATATAGGCCACAGATACTTGCCAAGTCTTAGTCTTATAAGAAGCATTTGTTCCTTCAATATCAGCAGTATTACCCAATGGGATATTGTAATTAGCACCCACCTGCAAATGGTTCAGCAACTTCAAACCGGCACCCACATTGATACCTACTTCAGCTTTCTTCTTATCAATTCCCGATTTCTTTTCAAAATCGAAATAAAAGTCAGGACCTGCAGCCAGATAAATACCAGCCAGACTTCCCAAGCCAATGGTATATTTCAGGTTTACAGGAATATCAATACCGTTTTGTTTAACAGTAATATCATCATTCCCTTCTGAAACTTTGATACCCCGTTGAGCAAAAAGCAAAGATGCATCTACTCCCAACCCTACGATTGGAATATTAAACTCGGCCATCGGACCGATAAAGAAACCTGTGAAATTATCCTTTTTAAAGTTTTCGCTCACATTAGAGAAACTCGCCTTTGACAAGTTCAAACCTCCCTTTACACCAAAGTGTATCTGCGCCTGAGCAGGCATTGCCATAGCTATACATATAGCAATCATTAAAGCACCAAAAATCTTTTTCATAAATTTACGTGTTTATAATTCGGGACAAAGATATATATTTAGATTAAATAAACACAAATTATTGGTTTTTTGTTCGCTCAAAGTCGTTGTTGTTCACCCAATCCTGCTCCCGTACCTTTATATTTACTTTTCTGCAAATTAAACTTATAGTGAACAGTCAGTTTCACTTCCTGCGTATTCCGCTTTGTCTCCCGGAACATTTTAACCCGGTCGTCATATTGAGTATTAGCATCCCTCATCGAATGAAACAAGTCGTTCCCCTCCAGCAAGCAGTCCACACGTCCGTTGAAAAACGATTTATAGATACTTGTGCTCAAGCAACTAACGGGCCTTGTATAACAGTTCTGATACACTCCCTTGCCTGTATATTCACCATTCAAGCGAAATATATATCCGGCAGGCAATTGAAATGAATTATTCCACCGGATCCCGAATGTCGTTCCGCTCATATTCTTCATTTCATTCAAATAACCGATTTTGAACCATTGAGAGTTGAGGGAAGCCGTCCACTCCGGTTTCCAGCATCCGATACTTGGAGCAAAGACCAGAGAAGCAGTCATTTCATCCCGATGGTCGACATTGCGAAACTTAATAAGAGAGATTTTCGGATCGGAAGTGATCTGTTCGATAGAAAACAGGATATCATCATTATACCGATTGTAGCCGACGGAGAGTTGCAGATCCCGATAGATAGCCCGCATCTCTGCCGCATGAATATAGGTAGGTTGCAAATTAGGAGCTCCTCCCAGATAGGTAAACCGGTTCCCGTAATGAATGGCATTTTTCAACTGTTCATAATGAGGGCGGGCAACCTGAATATGATACCCCAATGCCCACTGCACCTGCCCCATCGCCCCTTCCAGTGACAAGGATGGAAACAGGTTGCGATAGTGTTTGCTCTCATCCGACTGATAAAGACTGTTTTCATAGAAATCATAATACACATCTTCATAACGAAGTCCTGCCGAAGCATTTACACCACCCAAACGATAAACACAATCAAGAAAAAAAGCCAGATTCTTCTCTCTGATTTTATCACTGGTTCCCTCTATTTCATCACCGAACCCCGAAAAGTCGCTGGTGCGATGCGTATAACTATATTCACTGCCTCCGGAAATTCTTCCACCTGCCAGCGGATAAGATAAAACTAACTTTCCGGCATACAACTTATTATCGGTTCTGCTAAGAGTCGTTATGTAGAAATCATCATAATTGCGGCTCAATTCGCTAATATGCTCCTCTTCCTTATTCTTGCCAGCCAATACATCTACATTCAAATCCATTTCCAGACTGTTCACCTCTCCATGATAATATACATTGGAATGATGGCTGGGATATTCTTTCTCAATCGCAAAGGTATACGTATTCCACACATCGTATAATGCTTGCCCGCCATAGACCTCCGTCCGGTTGTCATTGTTCATTTTATTGCGTGGGGCAGAAGTCAATTCATAAGTAGCGCCCAGAGAGTGTTTTTCATTTATTTCATAATTAAATCCTATCTGACTGAAATAACTGATATTTCTTCCTAAATCCGTTGTTTGAGCTTTCTGCTGCCACGAAGCATCCACATACGTATCTTGTACCGATTCTCCCGTTTCCTTGAGATGCTCCAAACGATATTGGAAAGCTCCGAACACATCCAGTCCCTTCCGGTGATATTCCATATTGATCTGATCGTTGTTTCCTACCTTATGCGCATAATCCACTACCGAGCGCACTCCCACTCCAAAGCCATCGTTTTTATTCCCGGTTGTTTTCAATTTCAGGACAGCTCCTACCGATGCTCCATATTCCGCTCCGGGATTGGTTATCAGTTCAACCTGCTTGATATTTTCAGAGTTCAAACGGTCGAGTTCGTCCAAGTTGCGGACTTTCCTGTTATTGATATAGATAAGCGGAACGCCTTTTCCCAACACTTCCAACGTGCCATCCTGCTTCTTCAACACTCCCGGCAAAAGCCCGACTACGTTCATGGCAGTACCTGCCTTACTTAATATTGTATTCTCCACTTTCGTAGTCAATCCTCCATTATCCAACCGGAACTGGGGAAGACGCTGCGTAATCACCACCTCATCCAACATCAAATCATCAGGAATCAGCGTGATATTTTCCTCCACAGAAGACGCAACCCTCTGAACGAACTTCTTATAGCCCACAAAAGACACGGACAACAAATAAGGCCCGGCATCCTGTGCCGTTATTTTAAACACACCTTTGCTATCCGTCACAGCTCCGCCCACAAGCGCAGAATCCGGCACGGACAATAGTGCAACCGTGGCATACTCCACAGGAAGCTGATTTTCACCAATAACCCGACCGCTAAATATCTGTGCAGAAGATTTTTAAGACACCATCAACATCAGCGCAAACAGTAAAATATAATTTGTTTTCATTTTTTCTTTTCGTTTATGTAAGTGATTAGTAAGTACCCGGTAGGGCATAGAATCCCCCTTACCAATATCCCGCAAGGGAGATTGATATAACTATTTGCATAGACAGGAGTTTTCCAAACTATCCGCCGGACGGCAGATAGGAAAGAGAAAGTAATTAGTTAATAGAAATCATCAGTAAGTAAGAATATCGTTATACAGTCCTTCCAATCGTTTGCGCAAATGCTTGACGGCATAATGTTTGCGCGAAAGCACCGTATTTGCAGAAGCACCGGTCGCTTCGGCTACCTCTTTTACAGAAAGTCCTTCCAGCTCCATCAGTTCGAAAACCGTCCGCTGTTCGGCAGGCAATTCACCAAGAGCTGCTTCCAACTCCTGCCATACCAGCGAACGCATATATTCCGTTTCAGGCGAAGGAGCCAGATCATCATTGGCAAACAACACTTCCGAAAATTCACTCAAGACGCTTTCTTCCTCTGCGTAGGCAGAAACAGGCCATTCTTCTTCACTTTTCTTTTTTCCCTTATTGATAATCGTGTTTCGTGTCACTCTGTAAAGCCACGACGTCACCTGCTCAATCGGATTCAAAGTGTTGCTGACCGCTTTTACCAACTGATAAAATACATCCTGTAGAATATCTTCCGCATCTTCCTTACTGGAAACCCTCCGGTGGATAAAGGCTTTCAGTTGCGGCTGATGTTCTTCGATCAGCCGCTCCACATCGCCTTCGTGCCCTTTTTGCTTATTCATCTTTTTTCGAAGAGTCTACATTTTCATCCATCTCGAAGTCTTTATCCATCCCGAAGTCACCCCTGTTAAAGAAGTCGTCTCTACCCCAGGGACCGAATCCCATTTTCTTCCTTTTATTAATAAACTCCTTGCGTTGTTCCGGAGTCATCTTCATCCATTTCTCACGAACCGGATTCATTCCTCTTCCGGGCATTCCAGGCATCCCTCCTCCGGGCCTCCCTCCTCTACGGCCAAAACCGAAACTTCCGAAAAGAATACGCATCAGGACGAGCAAGCCCAATGCCTGCCACAGACTAAGTGCAGGCAGACCAAAAATCACGGGCATCAGCCAATTCCACAATAACATGACTATTGCTCCTATTCCCGCAGCTACAACTAGCCAAAGAATTACAAACACAAATGGATTTCTGAAAAAAGAAAACTTACCGCCACATCTTCCATGAAATCTTCTATTAAAACTTTTTGTTGCCATTATACTTCATTTTTTTAATTCATCATTCTTATTAGTTAAAAGAGCCCTCTACTCTTATAGACAATCGAGATGAAGAAATATTTTATGAAGTTACAAAAAAAATAATAGTACCTGCAATTTTTTGTATAATTGCAACGATCCATACAGTAGTTTCACCGGTTGTTGATGTTCCCGGTCCCGGTTATTCAGTAACATACTACGAGTAGAAAAAAGATAATCCGATTTTACTTCCTGATTTTCATACAGATTCTTTTCAGCCAACAGGTACAGCAAGTAGTCTGCCCCAAGACGAGTTCTTTTTCCAACTTCCGCAATCGGTCACATTGTTTCAACCATTTGATTTGTAAGGTATCATAAAGGATTCCGGCTGCTTTATATCTTGTGATTTCTTTGTCTTGTTTGCCTAAAAGTGATAGGTATATTGAACAAAGTTTTGATTTATCTATGCAATATCGTTCCAGTTTTTCGATATACATCAAAGTAGCCCCTCTTTCATTTCGACTCATAAACTCCTGAACACTGTCATCACTGATGATGTCGATGCCCGGTCTTTCGTAGTCCACAGTGATTTCTCGCATCTCTATCAAGACCCAGATATATTCTGTCTCGAATCCGTACTTTGCAGCTGCCTCTTCTATACTAATCCATTGTGCCATAGCGTTTGTTTTTTCATGTGTGATACAAATAAGGGATGAATAATATTTTATTCATGTATATTAGTACAACGGGCATCCACGCTTTTTGCAGTCCGCCGATTGGCTAGGTTAAAATTGGGGCAATTTATTACTGGCCGAATACAAGAAAGACGTAGATGCTGCTGTACCATTATCCGATTTCAAGGCTAGCTACACCCTCCAGAGAACAATGATGACAGCAGACACCCACGTCAATCGTTTATATATAACACATCTCTTACGAATATGTTGATATACACCGTTCACGTGGAGTATCTACCGTATCATCTCCCTCTGTTTGAATTAGCTATTTCTGAAAGTGAGAGATAATACGCTTTTACTCCATATAGGAAATAAAAACCGCTTCCTGCCTGTTCCATCACGCTGATGGGCTGAAAGCGTACGGCAAAGATATATGTTTTTTTTGAAACGCAGTCGAAATATGGAAATAAATACTGGAAGTTATGTATTAAAATGAATCTGACAAAAGACGACTCTACTTCTCATTCTTGATTACTGAAATATCTCTCACAAATAAAAGTTATAGCAGTTTTTACTCTCACACTCTCACCCATTGGTTCAATCCCTTTATTCATCGGCATTACAGGTGTGGGAGTAAAGGTAAGGGCATGGTGAGGGTAACTTTTTACCCTCACCATGCAACAGGTTTCTCCATACGAAAGTTCCAGTCCAATAGTACGAATTTTAGTTTCATATAGTGAAACTAAAAGTTTCTCGGTGTGAAACCAATAGTTTCAAGCTTTGAAACAAAGTGTTTCAAACCTATAAACAAAGAGTTTCAAGCGTATGAAACAAATTGAAACTGCCGTTAACCAAAAATCAGGTTACTTATTAATAGGATTAAGAAGTCAAAACAGTCAACCTAAATCCGGACGAGACAATATAATATCCTAAAAGATTAGCAATTATTTCCATATCGAATAAAAGCAGTACATCATCAAAAATCGCCGGAACAGATCAATGATCTGCCCGGCGATTTCTCATCTTAAACCAATCTCCACTTACTATATATCAATCAACGATTCGGGTGAATGTCCAACTTCACCGGTTTTATCATATTTTCAGGTTTTAAGATAGTATCCAAGTCTTCTTTGGAAAGAATGTTATGTTCCAAAACAAGTTCATAAACTCCCTTCCCGGTTTCCAATGCTTCTTTGGCTATTTTGGTAGAGTTCTTATATCCGATCACCGGATTCAGGGCTGTCACTACTCCAATGCTGTTATGCACATCTCTCCGGCATTTTTCTTCATTAGCCGTAATGCCGTCGATGCATAAGGTGCGCAAAGTGTCAAAACCATTCATCAGTAAATCGGCGGACTCGAAACAGCATTGTGCCATCACCGGCTCCATTGCATTCAGTTCCATTTGAGCTGCTTCACCGCTCATGGCCACACAAAGGTCATTTCCTATTACCTTGTAGGCCACCTGGTTCATCACTTCAGGAATCACCGGATTCACTTTTCCGGGCATGATGGATGAGCCCGGCTGCATTGCCGGCAGATTGATTTCTCCCAATCCACAACGCGGACCGGAAGCCAGCAACCGCAAGTCGTTACATATCTTATTCATTTTAACAGCAATACGCCTCATCACTCCCGAATAACCTACCATGCAGGAAGTGTCCGAAGTAGCTCCCACCAAATCGTCTGCCAGTTTGATATCCAATCCCGTAATCTTGCGCAAAGCGGCAATGCACTTCTCCGCATATTCCGGTTCGGCGGTGATTCCTGTTCCGATGGCTGTTGCTCCCATATTGACTGCCAGAAAATCCTGTGCAGCAAAATCAAGGTTCTTTATTTCATGTGACAAAATACTTGCAAAGCCATTAAAGGTTTGCCCAAGAGTCATCGGTACGGCATCTTCCAATTGGGTACGCCCCATTTTGATGACATGTGCAAACTCATTCGCTTTCTTCCGGAAAGACTCGATCAGAACCTCCAAATGCTTAACCAATTTCAAATGAGTATAATACAGTCCAATGTGAATGGCTGTAGGATAAGCATCGTTGGTAGATTGTGAACGGTTGACGTGATCGTTAGGCGAACAGAATTGATATTCTCCCCGCTGATGCCCCATCAGTTCCAATGCCCGGTTGGCAATCACTTCATTGGCATTCATGTTAGTGGTCGTACCGGCTCCTCCCTGAATCATATCTACGGGGAACTGCTCGTGATGCTTTCCTTCGAGTATTTCTTTACAGGCTCTCAAGATAGCATCCGCTTGTTCTTCAGTTAATAAGTCCAGTTCACGGTTGGCAATGGTGGCTCCCATCTTCGTAATGGCCAATGCCTGAATGAATAAAGGATATTCATTCAAATGAAACTTGCTGATGCGAAAGTTTTCAATGCCACGGAGTGTCTGTACTCCATAGAGTGCACTTTCCGGCACTTCACGACTACCTATCAGGTCACTCTCTGTACGAGTTTTTTTTGATAAATTTTGTTCCATATCGGTTGTTTTATAGTAATAACAGTTTCGTTAGTTCTTATAATAACCAATGAGTTTAGTTATTGTTTTAATAAATATGCAAAAACTATTCAAAGACTTTTTTGTTGTAAATAGAAGAAAAAGAAAATACAAAGAGAAGAATCACTTATCTTTGTTTTTGAACTTAAAACAGCAATCTATGATATTACAATTAGCATTTGTTCTGACAGCCATTATTATTGGCGCACGCCTGGGAGGTATCGGACTTGGCGTAATGGGAGGCGTAGGGTTGGCAATACTCACGTTCGTTTTTGGTTTACAACCCACTGCGCCTCCCATCGACGTTATGTTAATGATTGCCGCCGTAATCTCTGCCGCTTCCTGTATGCAGGCAGCCGGAGGTTTGGACTATATGGTGAAACTGGCAGAACATTTGCTTCGTAAAAATCCTTCACACGTCACTCTGCTTAGTCCGCTGGTGACTTACCTCTTTACTTTTGTAGCCGGAACCGGACACGTGGCTTATTCCGTACTGCCGGTGATTGCAGAGGTTGCCACCGAAACAAAAATCCGTCCGGAACGTCCGTTGGGTATTGCCGTCATCGCTTCCCAGCAGGCCATTACAGCAAGTCCGATCTCTGCCGCTACCGTGGCACTTCTCGGACTTTTAGCCGGATTCGACATTACCCTGTTCGACATTCTCAAAATTACGATTCCCGCCACCATCATCGGAGTGTTGGTAGGCGCCTTGTTTTCCATGAGAATCGGTAAGGAACTGGTGGAAGATCCCGAATATCAGAAGAGATTGAAAGAAGGTTTATTCAACAATAAAAAGGTGGAGATTAAAAATGTCAAGAACAAACGTTCGGCAATGATTTCCGTTATCATCTTTATATTGGCAACTGCTTTTATCGTGCTTTTCGGTTCTTTTGAAGGAATGCGCCCCAGTTTCCTGATTGATGGGGAAATTGTCACCTTGGGAATGTCTTCTATCATCGAAATCGTGATGTTGTCGGCTGCCGCAATTATCCTGTTAGTAACGAAGACGGACGGGATCAAGGCAACGCAAGGTTCTGTATTTCCGGCAGGTATGCAGGCGGTGATTGCCATCTTCGGTATTGCCTGGATGGGAGATACCTTTCTTCAGGGAAATATGGGACAGTTGACTCTCTCTATCCAGGGAATTGTGCAACAAATGCCGTGGTTGTTCGGTGTCGCCCTGTTTGTGATGTCTATCCTGCTATATAGCCAGGCTGCCACTGTACGGGCACTCGTCCCTCTGGGCATTGCGTTGGGGATTTCTCCTTATATGCTGATCGCTTTATTCCCGGCCGTGAACGGATATTTCTTTATTCCGAATTATCCTACCGTGGTGGCTGCAATTAATTTCGACCGTACCGGGACAACAAAAATCGGCAAATATGTGTTGAATCATTCGTTCATGATGCCCGGTCTGGTATCGACCGTTGTGGCTATTGCACTAGGTTTGCTTTTTATACAAATATTCTAATAGATTCATATTATTAACCTAAACATCATTCAGTTATGAAACAATTCAAAAGCTTTGGACTGGTAGTAGTCACACTACTGTTTTCCGTAACTATGGCATTCGCCGCAAAACCGAATATTCATATTCTTGCTACGGGAGGAACCATCGCGGGTACGGGAAGCTCGGCTACCGGAACCAGTTATACGGCAGGACAAGTTGCCATCGGTGCACTGCTCGACGCTGTGCCTGAAATTAAAGACATCGCCAACGTAACCGGAGAACAGATTGTCAAAATCGGTTCGCAGGACATGAACGACCAGGTTTGGTTGACGCTTGCCAAGAAAATCAATGAACTACTGAAACGCCCGGACATTGACGGCATCGTGATTACTCACGGAACAGACACCATGGAGGAAACTGCTTACTTCCTGAATCTGACTGTCAAGAGTGACAAACCGGTGGTATTAGTAGGCGCCATGCGTCCGTCTACCGCTCTAAGTGCCGACGGCCCGTTGAACCTTTACAATGCCGTTGTTACCGCAGCCGCAAAAGAATCGAAAGACAAAGGGGTATTGGTTGCCATGAACGGCCTGATCCTCGGAGCGCAGAGCACGGTTAAAATGAATACGGTCGACGTACAAACTTTCCAGGCTCCCAACTCCGGCGCACTGGGTTATGTACTGAACGGAAAAGTGTTCTACAACCAAGTAACGCTAAAAAAACATACTACCCAGTCCGTTTTTGATGTCACTCATCTGAACGCGCTTCCTAAAGTAGGTATCGTGTACAGCTATTCCAACATTGAGGCCGATATGGTAACTCCGATGCTTAGCAACGGGTACAAAGGCATCATCCACGCAGGAGTAGGAAACGGAAATATTCACCAGAACATCTTCCCGGTACTGACGGATGCCCGCCAAAAAGGTATTCTTGTCGTTCGTTCTTCCCGTGTCCCGACCGGACCTACCACACTGGATGCAGAGGTGGACGACGCCAAATATCAGTTTGTGGCTTCGCAGGAACTGAACCCGCAGAAATCTCGTGTTTTGTTAATGCTTGCACTAACAAAAACTACAGACTGGAAACAGATTCAGCAATATTTCAACGAATACTAAAAACCTGACTTACTTATGAAAAAATGGATATTCATGCTGCTCCTCGCGGGTAGCATACAGGGAATATATGCTCAAAAAACAGAGAAAAAGGAGAAATTCAATCCGAACACTCCCCTGTTTGAAGAGCTGACAGACGTGAAAAAGAAAACAGATAAATTCAATCTTTATCTGAATATGCAAGGGAGCTTTGACGCTCATTTCCAGAATGGTTTTCAGGAGGGTGACTTTAATATGCACCAGCTTCGTATCGAAGCCAAAGGAAATATCAACAACTGGCTGTCTTACCGCTATCGTCAGCGCCTCAACCGCTCGAACGATGCAAACGGCATGATTGATAATCTCCCGACTTCTATCGACTATGCCGGAATCGGTATCAAGCTGAATGACCAGTTTAGTCTTTTTGCAGGAAAGCAATGTGCCGCATACGGTGGTATCGAGTTCGACCTGAATCCGATTGACATCTATCAATACAGTGATATGATTGATTACATGAGTAATTTCATGACCGGATTGAATGTGGGTTATAACATTACTCCCGAACAGCAGCTTAACTTGCAGATATTGAACAGCCGCAACAGTTCTTTCGATAATACTTACGGAATCACAGAGGATGCCGAAGGCAATCTCCCCGATCTGAAATCGGGCAAAATGCCACTGGTTTATACATTGAACTGGAACGGTAATTTCAATAATGTATTTAAAACCCGTTGGTCGGCTTCTGTTATGAACGAGGCCAAAAGTCACAATATGTATTATTATGCTTTAGGTAACGAGTTAAATCTTGGAAAATGGAATGCTTTTGTCGATTTCATGTATTCAAAAGAGGATATTGACCGCAAGGGAATCATTACCAGTATCGTAGGTCGTCCGGGCGGTCATAATGCTTTTGATGCGAACTATCTTTCGGTTGTTGCCAAATGTAATTACCGCTTTCTTC